>SAMEA3663207__coassemble_27_pt1 | contig 144804 bp, 139 predicted proteins | sample SAMEA3663207__metabat2_low_PE_015 | metagenome-assembled genome bin SAMEA3663207 (sample SAMEA3663207) | pig gut metagenome | biome: pig gut; feature: pig-associated habitat; material: faeces | place: China | collected 2013 | reverse complement strand
ACTGACTACCTCGTCATTACCAATGACGTGCTCTACCTACTGAGCTACACCAGCGTCTCAAGCGACTTTGTAATTATAACTCATCGTCGCCCGTACTGCAATAGCAAAAAACAATATATTATGCAGGCAGCTTTGCAAATTTCAAAATATCCCTGCTGCGAAGGCTGACGTCCATCCAGAATACGCAGCCGTTCGATGCGCCGAAGAACTGTGCAAGCTCATCCTCGGTGCTTATCCTGTACGTCCGCTCGTTGTCGAAGAAGTAAGCCCATATCGACTCGCCCTGCCCGTAAACGATGAAGTCGTCACAAAGCCCGTATTCGACAACGCCGCTTGCAATCAGCTTCGGAGTGCCGTCCGCTTTGGCGATATACAGCTCGCAGTCTGGAGAGTGGTGGGAGGTCAGCCAGGCAAAGTATTCGCCGTTGTACTCGGGGTCGTGAACGTATGTGCCGCACTTGTAATCGCCCGAGGTGCCGTCCTCGATATTATAATAGGAAATCATTCCGACGGGAGCCTCGGCGGTGCTGTCATCGCTTTCGGCAGCCCATGCAATATTGCCGTTATGGAACGAGGGCAGGCTCTGCCCGTACGGTGTGGAGGAAAGCATTGCGAGCGTGGTTGATTCATGCGTTTCAAGGTCGCACACGAACAGCTTGTCCATTCGGGTGCCGGTGCGTTCCGTCCACGCAATATAGTGGTCATACAGCCGCAGCTCGGGAAGTCCCGTATAAAACTCCTTCACAACCGTAGGGGAAGCGTTCTCCTCCGTCAGATTTACCGCCATTATGAAGCCGCCGCCCTCGGCCTTTGCATCGGTAAAGACGAGCCATTCGCCGTTGAAGGCGGGGGAAAGCAGATGGGTGTTTTTCGGCGTGTAGGGATAAATTTCATAGGAACGACCGTCCGTATTGCAGAAGAACAGCGTGTTCATTTGAACGTCATCCCCCGCCAGAACGCCGGCGGAGAAGCAGAATCTTCCATTATAATAATACGGGTCGGTAAACCATTTGTAATCCACGTTGTCGATAACCACCTCGGTCTGCGCTTCGAACGGATCAAAGTGCGACATGGGGTGGGGGGTCGGCGTGGGCGCAACGTAGGGCGTCGGGGAGGGTGTGGGAAGATAGTGGGGGCGGTAATCCTCGTCAATAAGCGAGCGCACAAACGGAATTGCATAGTACACGATGGCAAAAATAACAAGCAGAACACCCAATATCACGCTGAGGAGCGCAATTATCGGACCTGCGTTGCTTCGTTTCAGGCTCCTTCTCCTGGAACGCACGCCTCTTATTTTATAACGCCTCGCCATGACAGCCTCCAAATACCTTCTTTATTCGATTATAGCATACATGCCCTGATGCGAAAAGTGCAAATAATTGCAAATCGGAATAAATTTCTGTGTCGGGTTGATGCGCAGGTGTGTTTGTATATATAGGAAGAAGAGGTCAAGGACATAAGGCGGCAAGCGATCGTTGGAACATAAAGGGTGAAGGGCGAAAAATGAAAAATATACATAAATTTTCGGGTTTAACGCAGAAGAACCGTAAATAAAAACAAAAATATTGCGATTTTACAAAAATTGTTTGCCCAAAATGCCCTTAAAAGCCCCCAAAAACAAAAATAATAGTTGCTACACGGAAAAGTATCTGCTATAATACCCTCAAATGGACGGCATTCGTCCATATAAATTAAAGGAGGAAACACACAAAAATGAAGAAGTTTTTTGCAATGCTTCTTGCTCTTCTGATGGTTTTTGCAATCGCTGCTTGCAAACCCACAGTTGAACCGGACGATCCTGAAGTAGATCCCACTGAAGAAGTTCAGGATCCCGTAGATCCCACCGAAGAACCCGTACCCGCGGAGACCACCCTCACTGTCGGTACCCCCGCAATGAACGGTGACTTCCTTGGCGGCTTCGGCAACAGCTCCTACGACCTCGCTATCAAGACCCTGCTCAACGGCTACATGGGTACTGTCGTCACCACCCCCGGCGGTGAATTCGTCATCAACCCCACCGTTGTAGAGAACCACACCACCGAGGTCGACGCAGCCGGCAACAAGACCTACACCTTCACTCTCCATAAGGACCTCCTCTGGAGCAATGGCGAGCCCATGACCGCTAAGGACTACGTCTTCAGCATTCTCTGGGGCGCTTCTCCCGAGTGGCTCAAGGCTGGCGCAAGCGATTCCAGCGGCGACCTCCTTGTTGGTTACAGTGACTACTATCGTGGATACTACGTTGGTGCTAACGGTCTTGCTGTTGATGCAAACGGCGTTGAAGTAGAAGTTAAATCCACCGAGACCAATGCGGACGGTGAGGAAGTTACCTACTCCAACATCGATCCCGAGTCCCCCACCTATGACGAAGCTGTTTACAACAGCGTAGCATGGTGCAAAGAGTTCACCGGCCTCAAGCTCATCGACGAATACACCTTCGCAATGACCATTGACGCTGCTGAGCTTCCCTACTTCTATGAGCTCGCTCTCGTTGCATACGGCCCCTCCCCCATGGATTACTGGGCACCCGGTGCAACCATTGAGACCGGCGCCAACGGCGGTGCTGTCCTCAAGTGCGACAACCTTCTTGAGCTCTGCCAGAATGTTGCCAACACCGAGCGTTACGCACCCCAGGTAGTTTGCGGCCCCTACACCTTTGTAAGCTTCGAGAACCAGATTGCTACCCTCAAGGTCAATGAGTTCTTCAAGGGCGACTACGAAGGCAAGAAGCCCCAGATCACCTACATCATCCAGAAGGAAATCAACCAGACCACCCAGGTTGATGCTGTTATCGCTGGCGACGTTGACCTCATTACCGGCGTAATCGAAGGTCCGAAAATCGAGCAGGCTAAGGCAGCTGAGACTGTAAACACCCACAGCTATCTCCGTAACGGTTACGGCCTCATCGCAATCGCTTGCGACTTTGGCCCCACTGCTGACGTAAATGTACGTTGGGCACTTGCATACCTCATCGACAGGAACGAAGTTCTTAACTACGTTCTCGGCGGCTACGGCGGAATCGTACATGGCCCCTATGGCTTTGCACAGTGGATGTATCAGGAAGGCGGCGCTGACCTCGAAGCAAGGCTCACCGCATTCAACCTCAACGTTGAAAAAGCAAACGAGTACCTCGACAAGACCGATTATAAGTTCGAGTCTGACGGCGTAACTCCCTTCGATGCAACCAAGGCAACTGCAGGCAGCGAGTACTATCGTTACAACTCTGCAGGCGAGCGTCTTGACATTCACCATCTTGGTACCACCGAGAACGAAGTTACTGACATCATCGAGATTCAGTACACCGCAAATGCACCTCTCGCAGGTATCGCATTCGACGTAACCAAGAGTGACTTCAATGCTCTCCTTGACAACTACTACTACGGCTACGAGATGGGCGATGACAGGTACTATCATACCTTCAACCTCGCAACCAACTTCTCCGCCGCTTACGATCCCTACTACAGCTGGCACTCTGACTTCATCGGCACCTGGTACAATAGCTGCCAGCTCTCCGATCCGCTCCTTGACCAGCTCTGTATCGATCTGCGCACCTGCGATTCCACCGATCGCGAAGGCTACCTCAAGATCTGGATCGACCTTACCGTTCGTCTCCATGAGCTCATGCCCAACATCCCGCTTTACTCCAACGAGTACTTCGATATTTCTTACAATACCGTTCAGGGATGCGACACGACTCCTCTGGCAGACTGGTATGACATCATCTGCAACATCACCAACAACAAATAAGATTTAATTTGCTCCCAAGCAAGTTAAAGCCGTAAGGTGAAAAAAGGGGGACGGGATACTCCCGTTCCCCTTTGTAGTATCTTTGGATATGAGGATGTGGAGGTATATATGGTTAGATACATCATTAAGAGGATATTGATCCTGATACCCGTATTTATATGCATTACCATCATGTTGTTTGGTGTAACAAAGCTGATGCCGGGCGACCCGGTAAGAGCGATGCTTCCGAGCACACTCAAAGCGGAACAGTATGAAGCTGCGTATGAAGCGATGCATAAAAAAATGGGCTTGGACAAGTCCCTGCCCGAACAATATATTCGCTGGATGGCGAATATGTTTACCGGCGAATTCGGCTGGTCAACAAACTACAATAAACCCGTAATTAACGCTGTTTCGGAGCCGATCCGCAACACGATAATAATGAATATAGGTGTCATCTTCTTCTCGTTGTTGATAGGCATTCCGGTCGGTGTTGTCTGCGCAGTGAAAAAGGGCGGTCTGTTCGATAACTTCTGGCAGGTATTTTCACTGGTCATGTGGGCTATGCCGTCCTTCTTCCTGGCACTGTGCCTGATTTATATTTTTGCGACAAAGCTCGGCTGGCTCCCCTTCGGAGGAATGCCGAACACGAGTCTCTTGTCCGGCGTGGAGCTCTTCCTTGGCTATGTCAAGCACCTGATCCTGCCGACTATAGTTCTCGTTCTTATCGGTATTGCCGGCGAGATCCGTACCGTACGTGTTGCAATGCTTGATGCCTTCAACCAGGATTACATCAGGACCGCAAGAGCGAAGGGTCTCCGCGAAAAGGTCGTCATTTGGTCGCACGCAATGCGTAACGCCATGATACCGATCTCCGGAATGGTAATTGCTTACATCTTCTCGCTGTTCAGCGGTTCCACCATCACCGAGACGATATTTGCTTGGAACGGAATCGGTAGAGTTCTTATCTCCTCCGTAACCAGCCGTGATACCCAGATGGTAACGACGATGAACTCGTTCTTTGCAATGCTGAGCCTTGTATGCGTTCTCATACAGGACATCGTATATTGCCTCGTTGACCCGCGTGTTAAACTTAGCTAAAGGAGGTGCGGAATATGGAAACTAAAAAGAATACGGCGGCACAGGCCGGAAAATCCTTCGGTTCAATGTTCAAGCGCCTGTTTAAGCGTGAAAAGCGTTCCGTCTTGGAGGAAGAAGCAATCCAGACTCCGACCAAGATGGTAATGAAGAATTTCTTCAGAAACAAGCTCGGCGTGGCGGGTTTGATCATCTTCATCGCATTCCTGCTCTTCGCTTTCGTAGGCTCGCAGATCGTACCGCTCGTTGAAACCTACACCGAGCTTCCCCTTGCCAACGTGCCTCCGGGAACCACCTCGCTCAAGTTCCCCAAGACGCTCAATGGCAGCAATGTTGTAAAAATCGCAAACGGTGCTTCTTTCGGTGCAGCACTCACCACCGACGGCAAGGTCGAGGTATGGGGCGTTGAGTCCAACATAGAAGTTCCCGGCTCATGGGAACACGTTACCGAGATCCCCGAGGCTATACAGGCTCAGATCGAAAGCAGCAATATAATTGATATGGTAACCGGCGGCATGCACGTTCTCCTTCTGGATGACCAGGGCAATGTATTCGGCTGGGGTTACTACGGACACGGTCAGACCTCCATTCCGGATGATGTACTTTCCAGAATGGGCTGGAGCACCGGCATTGACGGACAGCCTGTAAAGGCTAAGCAGATTCTTGCCTCCACCAACTGGAGCGCAATCATCGGCAGCGACAAGCAGCTCTATATTTGGGGCTCCACGCAGACCGTTATGAACTTCAGGATCCCGAGCGCTGTCAAGGGACGCATCGAAAAGGGCGTTGCGGCTGATAACAACATCGCACTCCTCCTTGATGACGGTACCGTATATATGCTCGGCGACCCCTCGACCGAATATTACTGCAATGTTCCTGAGGAGCTGAAGGACGGTTCGGTAAAGGTTGTTGACATCGAATGTACCAACAGAAACGTAATCGCACTCGACGACCAGGGCAAGCTCTGGACCTGGGGCGCATCCGCTGACGGACTCCTCAATGTTCCCGAGATGAACAGCAAGATAGTAAAGATGGTCGGCGGCTACAGGCACTTCACCGTTCTCCTTGAGGATGGCTCCGTTGTATCCTGGGGTGCAAACGAGCTCGGTCAGTGCGACGTTCCCGAAGGACTCGGAAAGATCGTTGACGTTTACTCCGATTACTATCAGAACTACGCAATAGATGAAGCCGGCAACATTCATGCCTGGGGTCACAAGGGCTTCGTATTCGGCAGCGACCAGTTTGGTCGTGACATGATGACCAGGCTTATCCACGGCGGTCGTATCTCCCTGACGGTCGGTGCAATCGCAGTCGGTATTTCCACCATAATCGCCCTCATTGTCGGTCTTGCGGCCGGTTACTTCGGCGGTTGGGTCGATATGCTCCTGATGAGGCTTACAGAGATCTTCAGTGCGATCCCGTTCTATCCCATTGCAATAACGCTTTCCTACGCAATAGGCAACAGCCTGTCGCAGAGCGCAAAGCTTTATCTGATAATGGTAATCCTGGGTGTATTGGGCTGGATGGGCCTTGCAAGAACCGTCCGTGCACTGCTCCTTGTTGAGCGTGAGAAGGACTTCGTTCTTGCCGCAAGAGCCCTCGGCCTCAAGCAGAACAAGATAATGTGGAGACACATTCTGCCCAACGTATTCAGCTATGTTATCGTTAATATAGCGCTCAGCTATTCCAGCTACATACTGACTGAGGCAGGTCTGTCGTTCCTCGGCTTCGGCGTTTGTGAGCCGACACCCTCCTGGGGTAACATGCTCACCTCGGCGCAGCAGTCCACCGTCGTTCAGTATTACTGGTGGCGTTGGTTTATCCCCGGTTTGTTCGTTGTAGTTGCATCGTTCTCGGCTAACCTCATCGGCGACGCACTGCGCGACGCAATGGACCCGAAATCTAACGAAAGATAGGGGAGGTAAGAAAAAATGAAACTTTTAGAGATTAAAGACTTACACACCTATTTTGAGACCCGCAGGGGACTTATAAAGGCGGTTGATGGTGTATCGATGAGCGTTGACGAGGGCAGGACCCTTGGCGTTGTCGGCGAGTCCGGCAGCGGAAAGAGCCAGACGGCTCTGAGCATTCTCCAGCTCTTCGAGAAGAACCAGAAGATCTACGGCGGAGAAATCTACTTTGACGGTCGTCTGGTATCCAACCTCACTATCAATGAGCTGTATCAGATAAGAGGTAACTCTGTATCCATGATATTCCAGGAGCCGATGACCTCGCTGAACCCCGTATTTACGGTAAAAAGGCAGATCGCCGAAGTTTTCATCCTTCACCAGGGCCTGAGCAAGCGTGAAGCGAACAAAAAAGCCGTCGAGATGCTTGACGCCGTAAAGATCCCCAACCCCGAGCAGGTGGCGAATCAGTATCCCCATCAGCTTTCCGGCGGTATGAGACAGAGAGTTATGATAGCAATGGCTCTTGCCTGCCGTCCCAAGCTGCTGATTGCCGACGAGCCCACGACCGCTCTGGACGTTACCATTCAGGCGCAGATACTGCACCTTATGAATGAACTCAAAAAGAAGATGAATACGGCTATCATGTTCATAACCCATGACCTTGGCGTTATAAACCAGATGGCTGACGACGTTGCGGTCATGTACTGCGGTCAGGTTGTCGAGATGGCGCCCGTTGACCATATCTTCAAGCCCGTAACCGAGTATTCACATCCCTATACCGAGGCTCTGCTCAGGTCCATCCCGCTTTTGAGCGACGATAAGACCGAGCGTCTCGATGTAATCCCCGGCGCAGTTCCGCATCCGCTGGATCTGCCCAAGGGCTGCCGCTTCGCACCCCGCTGCAAGTATGCAACCGAGCGCTGCAAGAATGAATGTCCTGACATGGTTCAGGTAAGCGAGGTACAGAGCGTACGCTGCTTCTATCCGAGAAAGGGGGTACGTAACAATGGCGAACAGTAATGAGAAAAAGGTATTGCTTCACCTTGAAGGCGTAAAGATGCACTTCCCGCTTAAGAAGTCGAGCATATTCCAGAAGGAAAAGCTCTGCGTCAAGGCGGTTGACGGTATCGACCTCGACATTTACGAGGGTGAAACCTTTGGTCTGGTCGGTGAGTCCGGCTGCGGTAAATCCACCCTTGGCAGGGTTATCCTCCAGCTCTATAAGCAGACTGCGGGAAAGATAACCTATGCAAACGGCGATGGAGAGCCCATTGACCTGTCCACGCTGTCCACTGAGCAGATGAGACACCTGAGGAAGGAGCTCCAGGTTATATTCCAGGATCCGTACTCCTCCCTTAACCCGAAGCTCACCGTTTCGCAGATCATCAGCGAAGCACTCGTTGCTCACAAGATGTTCAAGGCCGGAAGCCAGGAGCTCGAGGACTACGTTCTTGATACGATGAACAAGTGCGGTTTGCAGCCCTACATGATGCACCGCTATCCGCACCAGTTCTCCGGCGGTCAGCGTCAGCGTATCGGTATTGCCCGTGCATTGGCACTCATGCCCAGGTTTGTTGTCTGTGACGAAGCTGTTTCGGCTCTGGACGTTTCCATCCAGTCGCAGATTATCAACCTCCTCATCGACCTCAAAGAGATGAACAACCTTACCTACCTGTTTATTTCCCACGACCTCAGCGCCGTTAAGTTCATAAGTGACAGAATCGGCGTCATGTATCTGGGCAACATGGTAGAGCTGTGCCCCTCCGAGGCGATCTTCCGTGAGCCGTTGCATCCCTATACGCATGCACTGCTCGACTCCATCCCCACCACCGAGGAGGCTTCCAACAAGGAACTCAAGACTATCGAAGGCGACATTCCCAGCCCGATAAGACCGCCGTCCGGCTGCAAGTTCCATACTCGCTGCCGTTACGCAACGCCCGAGTGCGCAGAGACCGCACCCGAATGGCGTGAGTTCCGCCCCGGTCACTATGTGGCATGTCACTATCCCATTACCGAGGGACGCGAAGTTGACTATTGATGCTCCTTTTGCAGAGAAGGGAGGCGCAATGTATGAGTCTGAAGGATAAGCTCAACAAGAAGCTCAAAGAGAATCTTGCCGAGAACGAGGACGAGTACATCTACGACGAGGATGAAATAGAGCGAAGACAGCGTAAGCTCGACTTTGAAAAGGGCGACCTGAAGGCGATACTTATTGCATCGTTCATCACTCTCATCCCGCTCGCAATAGCAATTGCGGTAATCATACTCGGAATATTGTGGATCGTATTCACATAAACCGAATATAAAACCCGACAGCCGCCGGCTCAGCCGTGCGGCTGTTTCCCTTTATATGTGCACCCAAAAAGCTTTTGCGGACAAATTGCTTACATGGTGGGGCATGAATTGCAATGCGGATTTTAGGATGAATAGGACTCTGATCCTGTGGCTTTGTTGACATATACGGTGCGTTGGTGTACTATCATAGCAAGGAGAGTGTTTTCGTATGCAGAAACTTTGGACAAAAAACTTTACGATAATCACCATCGGCACGATAATCTCGATGTTCGGAAACGCCGTTGCCGGCTTCGCAATGGGTTTGCTGGTGTATGCGGACACCGGCTCAACGCTGATGTTTGCGCTGTTTTCGGTTTGCTACAGCATACCGAAGATAGTTCTGCCGCTCGTTGCCGGACCGTTCATCGACCGATTTTCACGAAGCAAAATTATCTACACGCTTGACTTTATTTCCTCGGGAATATTCGGGCTTATCGCCCTTTTGCTGTCGCTTGATATGTTCAGCTATGCGGCGTACCTTATTATGTCGATAATCATCGGCTCGATCGACAGCGTATATGCAGTTGCATACGAAAGCCTTTACCCCGCACTTATCTCAAAGGGAAACTTCAGCAAGGCGTACTCCATATCCAGCCTCATTTATCCCATCGCAAGCACAATTATGGTGCCGATTGCGGGCGTTTGCTACCAAAGCATCGGGCTTGTGCCGCTTTTCATATTCAATGCGATCTCGTTTTTCATCGCCGCCTGCTTTGAAACGCAGATAAAATATGATGAAGCGTACATAAAAATCGCTTCTCAGGACTCGACAAGGGGGTTCAGACGATTTTCAAAGGACATGAAGGAGGGCATCGACTATCTCAGGAGCGAGCCCGGACTTATGGCCATTGCGATCTACTTCTTTTTCACCATGATGTGCAGTGCAACCGAGGGTACTCTGCTTCTCCCGTACTTTACCGACGTGCAGCAGTCGGAGATGAGCTCGCTGTTCGGGCTCCTTGACCTTGGAATATTCAAGGGGGACAACGGTGCGTTCTCGGCGGTCACATTCTATACGGTGCTGATGAGCATCGCAACGGCCGGCAGGCTTGTCGGCGGTGTGGTGCACTACCGAACAAAGATAAATCCGAAAATAAAATTTAATATCGCTATTACGGTATATACGGCGATATGCTTTATCGACGGCGCATTCCTGTATCTGCCGGTCGAGATAATGTCGCTGCTGAAGTTTGCCAGCGGCTTCCTTGCCGTAAACTCGTTCAACATCCGAATTTCATCCACCCAGAACTATATCCCCGATGAAAAGCGGGGCAGGTTCAACGGAATATTCCAGATGATAATGACCGGCGGCACGATTTTGGGACAGCTTATAAGCGGCGCACTTGGCGAGAGCTTCGGCTACAGGGAGATAATACTCGGCGGTATGGCGGTAAACCTCGTTGCCGTGTTCGCTGTAATGTACGCAAGGCGCAGCCACGTTAAGAAGATCTACAACTGCGAGGTATAACGCGGGAAATCATCGCAACAAAAAACGCTGTGACAAAGGCATTGGCTTGGGTCACAGCGTTGTTGTATATCGGTAAGTCCGTCAGTCAACAAGATAGTCGAGTGCAACGCTCGCTTCGGCGATGGCGTGCATGTGCTTCTTAACGACGGAGCAATGATACTCGTCATTTTGATAAACGTCGAGGTCGGCGGGGTCGGCAAGCGTGACGACAAGTATTATATCGTACGAACGGGCGGAGTGCAGAAAGTCGATACCGACCTCCACGTTCTTTGCAGTGGGGACGTTACCCCTCATGGAGAGCAGTATCTCCCGGGTCTTTAAAAGAAGCTCCTCAGACGGCTCCCTGAGCTTAAAACAGACAACGTGTTTCATCATAATTCAAAAATCTCCCGAAAATTATTTCATATTAGATGATAGCTCAAAGGGCGGAAAAATGCAATCAATTTCTCGAAATCGCTAAAAACGAAAAGCGGCGATTCGTCCGTCGTAAAAAAATGCAAAAGGCGCCAAAATTATATTGACAAAGGGGCGGAGGAATGGTTTAATTGTTTAGTCAGCTTAAACCAAATAGTCAGCGTTTCTATACCACCGGAAAAGTATAGAAATACTGCGGCAAAGGTTTACTTTGAATTAGAAAGGCAGCATTAAACAATGAGTTTAGGTGAAATGAGTATCGGCGACAAGATAAAGCGGCTCAGACTGCGGCTGAACCTCACTCAGGAGGAGCTTGCGAACCGCACGGAGCTTTCAAAGGGCTTTATTTCGCAGCTTGAGAGGGATCTGACCTCTCCGTCGATAGCCACGCTGATGGACATTCTCGAAGCGCTCGGGACGAACCTTTCCGAGTTTTTCAGTGAGCAAAAGCAGGAAAAGGTGGTTTTCACCGACGAGGAGATGTTCATAAAGGAGGACGGCGAAAACGGCTACAGCATCCGCTGGCTTGTGCCGAACGCCCAGAAAAATGCGCTCGAGCCCATACTCGTTACGCTTGAGCCGAACGGCTGCACCGAGGAGGACGATCCGCACGAGGGCGAGGAGTTTGGCTACCTGCTTTCGGGAAGCGTCACACTCTTTGTCGGCAACGTGAGCTATAAAATAAAAAAGGGTTACAGCTTCTGCATTAATCCCGCAAGCGTTCACTACATAAAAAATACCGGAAAAACACAGGCGAAGCTGCTTTGGGTGGCAACGCCGCCGAGTTTTTAATACAGAAGGTGGAGTATCATGGAAAACACACGCATAATTGAGCTGAAAAACGTTTCCAAGGATTTTGACGGCGACATTGCGCTCGATAACGTATCCCTCTATATAAGGGACGGCGAGTTTTTGACGCTGCTCGGGCCGTCCGGCTGCGGCAAGACCACAATGCTTCGCATCATTGCCGGCTTTGCCATGCCCAGCTCCGGCGACGTGCTGATGTACGGAAAGGATATACAGAACGTACCCCCGTACAAACGCAAGGTCAACACCGTTTTCCAAAAATATGCACTGTTTCCGCACCTTAACGTGTTCGATAACATAGCGTTCGGCCTTAAAATAAAGAAAATGCCTAAGGCGGAGATAAAAAAACGTGTCGAAGAGATGCTTGAGCTTGTCAACCTTGCCGGCTACGGCAAAAGGTATATCGACCAGCTTTCGGGTGGTCAGCAGCAGCGTGTTGCGATAGCGAGGGCGCTCATAAACGAGCCGGAGGTGCTGCTTTTGGACGAGCCGCTCGGCGCACTTGACCTCAAGCTCCGCAAGGAGATGCAGGTTGAGCTGAAGCGGATGCAGCAAAAGCTTAAGATAACGTTCATATATGTCACCCACGATCAGGAGGAAGCGCTCACGATGAGCGACACCATAGTGGTAATGAACCATGGCGTCATTCAGCAGATAGGCTCCCCGACAGACATATATAACGAGCCGAAAAACCGCTTCGTTGCGGACTTTATCGGCGAAAGCAACATAATAGAGGGCACAATGCTCAAGGACTGCAGCGTCAGCTTTGCGGGAACCACGTTTGAATGCGTCGATGCCGGCTTTGGCGAAAACGTACCCGTCGATGTGGTTGTAAGACCCGAGGATATAGACATAGTGCCTCTCGGACAGGGCTCGATAAGCGGCGTCATCAAAAACGCATTGTTTATGGGCGTTCACTACGAGTTCACCGTTGAAAGCGAGGGCGCAGACGGCGGCGAAAGCTACACCTGGATGATTCAGTCCACGGATTACGCAGAGCCCGGCAAGACCGTCGGTCTGTCGATACCGCCGGATGCGATACACGTCATGAAAAAGTCGAACGAGATGACGCTTGCGGAGGAGGCTGCTGCGGCGGCCGAGGAGATCGCCGAAACAGCGACGCAGGACTCCGACGAATGATCGGGAGGGAGGCTGTCAAATGAAGCTCGGACGAAAGATGTTTGCGTATCCGTACATAGTATGGATGGCGATATTCATTATTGTACCGATGGTGCTGATAGGCTACTATGCCTTTACCGTGCAGGAAAACGGCGCATTCACGCTTGAAAATTTCCTAAAGGGCTTTTCGGCGTCGAACATGGGCGTGCTGCTGCGCTCGGTACTGCTTGCGCTCGAAACCACGGTTATATGCCTTCTTTTCGGCTATCCCGTTGCCTACATTCTGTCAAGGATGAAAAAAAGCAAGGCAGCGCTGCTTTCAACGCTGTTCATTCTTCCGATGTGGATGAACTTCCTGCTCAGGACATACGCATGGCAGGTCATACTCGATGATACGGGAATAATCAACGGAATAATCACTGCGCTCGGCGGACAGCCCGTGCAGATGCTTTATACCGACGGGGCGGTGCTTCTCGGAAACATATATAACTTCCTGCCGTTTATGATACTTCCTATCTATACGGTGCTTATAAAGATAGACAAGTCGCATCTTGAGGCGGCGACCGACCTCGGCGCAAACGGTGCGGTCACGTTCACGAAGGTGGTGCTTCCGCTTTCGATGCCCGGCGTGATCTCCGGCATAACGATGGTGTTCGTTCCGGCGATAACCACGTTTGCAATATCAAGGCTGCTCGGCGGCGGCATGACGATGCTTTACGGCGACCTTATCGAAAACCAGTTCACGCTCGTGCATGAGTGGGGCGTGGGCTCGGCGCTGTCGTTCATACTGCTCATTCTCGTTATCGTTTCAATGGTAATAATGCGCCGTGCGGAGAGCAAAAGCGGCGAGGAGGGGGGCGCAATATGGTAAAGCTTAAATCGTTCATCAAGGGCACCTACCTTAGCTTTATGCTTTTGTTCCTCTATGCCCCGATCGCCGTGCTGATGGTATTCTCGTTCAACGGCTCGCGTACGATGGGAAAATGGGATGGCTTCTCCCTCAAATGGTACGAGGCGCTGTTCAATAACTCCAATATAATGGATGCCCTCGTTACAACGCTCCTTGTGGCTGTGCTGTCGGCATTGGCGGCAACAGTAATGGGTACGTTTGCGGCAATCGGCATACATTCGATGAAAAAGGGACGCAGGATGCTCGTTGAAAACGTGTCCCAGCTCCCCATGATAAACCCCGACCTCGTCACGGGTATAAGCCTTATGATGCTGTTTTACTTCATCAGGCTCGGACAGGGCGGCACGTGGAGCTTTGTAAGGCTTTTGCTTGCACACACGGCGTTCAACCTGCCGTACGTAATATTCTCCGTCATGCCAAAGCTAAAGCAAAGCTCGAATATGCTTTACGAGGCGGCGATGGATCTTGGCTGTACGCCGTTCAAGGCGCTTACAAAGGTTATAATTCCCGATATAATGCCGGGAATAGTGTCGGGCTTCATACTGGCGTTCACGCTCTCGCTGGACGACTTTGTGGTCAGCTATTTCTGTCAGCAGGGCAAAAACAACCTCTCTATGTACATTTATTCCGTTGCAAGGACGAAGGGCGTTCAGCCGGAGATAAATGCGCTGTCAACGATAATGTTCCTCGTCGTTTTGACGCTGCTCCTCATAACCAACCTTAAATCGCTTAAGGAGGAGCGTCAGGCGGCGCTGCAGCAGAAAAAGGTATCGGCAAAGGTTCACTGATGCCGTCAATAAAAACCCGAATAATTTAAGGAGACGAAAATGAAAAAGATTGTATCCCTGACCGTAATTGTACTGATGATCGCCCTTATGGTGCTTCCCGCCGCAGGATGCCACAAATACGACGGCGAGATCAACGTGCTCAACTGGGGTGACTATATCGACCCCCTGCTCATAGAGATGTTCGAAGAAGAATACAACATCAAGGTCAACTATACCTATATGTCGAGCAACGAGGAGATGATAACCCAGCTTGAATCGCCGGACTGCATTTACGACTTGTGCTTCCCCTCGGATTACGTCATTGAAAAGCTCGTTGCAAACGATATGCTGTATGAGCTGAACATGGACAATATCCCCAACGTGAAGAACGTTGATCCCCGTTTTCTCGACCTTTCGTTCGATCCGGGCAACGTCTATTCCGTACCCTATATGTGGGGAACCGTCGGCATTTTGTACAACACCACGCTTGTCGATGACGAAGTAACGAGCTGGGACATCCTTTGGGACGAGAAGTACGAAAAGCAGATACTCATGTACGACAGCATGAGGGACAGCATCGCCGTTGCCCTTTTGAAGCTTGGCTATGACATCAACACGAGGGATGAAGCGGAGATAACGGCCGCCCGTGACGTGCTTGTTGAGCAGCGGCCGCTTGTCAAGGCTTATCTCGGCGACAATATCAAGAACAGGATGATAAACAACAGTGCGGCGCTCTCCGTCGTTTATTCCGGCGACGCCATGTACTGCATGAGCGAGAACGAGGACCTTGCCTATGCCGTTCCTATGGAGGGAAGCAATCTTTGGTTCGATAACATGATAATTCCCAAGACCGCACAGCATAAGACCGAGGCGGAAATGTTCATAAACTTCCTCTGCGACGCCGAGGTTGCAAAGCAGAACGCCGAGTACATCGGATACAGCACCACCAATGCCGCCGCCCTCTTACTTATGGATGACGAATATGTTCTTGACGAAACCTACAATCCTCCGCAGGAGGTGCTTGACCGCTGCACCATCTTCCATGACCTCGGCGACTTTGTAAATATCTACAACGATGCTTGGATCTACATCAAAACGCAGGGCTGACAGGCTTTGAGGCATTAAAACCCGTTCTTAAAAACCGTAAATTCTTAGATTCTAAGAATTGAAAGGAAAAAAGGGAGCTGCGCACAGGCGGAGCTCCTTTTCTATGACAAAAATCACATGGCATTTAATTGTTGCACTCAATCGAGCCTTTCCAAATTCACCGTGCCGTCGGCGGCGATGGACGTGATGTAATACCTTTCCAGCGTTTCGGAATGGGTGATGTATGCCGTTTTGTCACCTACGAGCGGAAGCAGCACTTTAAGACAGTGCTCCTTGAGCCTGCGTTTTTTGCAGGGCTTGAAGCGCTTCACCCTGCGCCCGCTTTCAAGTAAGACGTGCTCCATGAACATACGGTAAGGGCGCACCCAAAAGCCGTAGGGCGCATAAAGCTGCCTGTACAGCACGAGCGGCTTGCTCTGCTCGGCGTAGGCAACGGCAAGCGCAATATAGCGTTTGCTCATGCTCTTAAAATGTATGTAGACGCCGCAGGAAAGCGTCGGTTTTTCGGGGATAGTGGGCATACAGCGCCGCCTTTCGCAAACAACAGGGTGTTGTATTCGATAATGAAATTATAGCAGCTTCGCCGCCGGTTTGCAAATGCAAATGGTGTCGAATATATTTATCGGCGGGCAGGACCTTTCGTTTCAAATGCGGTATAATGATTATAACCAAACAAAGGGAGGTAAAATGACGATGGAAAACAAGATTGTACGGATACTTTACACGAATTACCGCGGCGAAACCAAATATCGGAATATTGTCCCCCTCAGAATCGAATTTACCGCCACCGACTGGCATCCCGAGGAGCAGTGGATTCTGGTTGCTCACGACGTGGATAAAAATGCCGAGAGAGGCTTTGCGATAAAGGACATAAAGGAGTGGAACGTCCCAAACTGATACGGCGAAAAATTTGAACGGAGGATGCTTTTATGAACCGGGAAAATGACTACAAGGGCGGAGTGTTGACCGATTCGGATTATCTTAATGAAGAGCTCTACAAAAGCATAATCGTAAATTGGGAGGATACGGAGTTTGCGCCTGCCAATCAGATACAGCCCGCCTCCATCGACCTGCGCCTGTCGGAAACGATATGGCGGCAAAAACGCAGGGGATTCGGAAAAAACGTTATCGACACCGGGAAGGATTCAAGGGTAAACTTTGACCCCGAGGATGTTTGGCGTGAGGACGTTATTTCCGTGAAAAAGCCGCTGGTGATAAAGCCCGGCGAAATGGTTCTGGCAAGGATAACCGAGAAGCTGCGGATACCGGATGACTGCATAGGTCTTATTGTCGGTAAAAGCAGCTTTTCACGACTCGGGCTTTCGGTTGCGTGCTCGCCGTTCTGCAATCCCGGGTATTTGGGGAACTATCCGCTGCAGCTTTACAATGCCTGCACGAAAAGCATAGTGCTGTATCCGAACATGAATATCTGCCAGCTTATCTGCATAAAGCTCAACGGCACGGTTGCCCTGCCCTATTACGATGCGGCACGCAAGGCGACGAACGCAAAGGACGACGACGGTGCGCCCGATAAATATTGGATGAGCAAGAATTTAAGCTCGCTCAAAAAGTCACTGGACGAGTATCCTGCGGCGACAAAGCTGATGAAGAGCATCGAAAAGGAGATAGACAGCAAAGAGCTTTACGACACGGAGTACGAGCGCGATAAAAACCTGAGGCTGATTTACAGCAGGCTCATAACGTACCACAACAAGGGAAAGTCGATGAAGCTGTCCGACTTTGCGGCGGAGGAGCGTGCCTGCGCAGAACGGCTCGGCACCTGGCCAAAGATAGCCGGCGCCCTGCTCGGCCTTGCGGGCGTGGGCTCGTTTGCGGTGACGTTCATCAAGGAGATAGTCAGCGACAGCACGGCAAAGACCGTACTGCTGACAGTGGCTGCGCTGCTCATAGCCGGATGCGCCGTGATGTTCCTTTCTAAAAAGATGTGGAGCAGCCTGACGCGCAAAATAGAGTCCATGGAGTGGGCAAAAAAGAGCAAATGACGCCTTCGGCAAAAAGCCGTATGCCGTGAAAACATCGAAAAAACACCGTTATCTTTTCGGAAAACGGTGCTTTTATTTTGGGTATTTACGGAACTGCGGATCTGTTCAATCCAAATCGCCTGTTATTTCATCATGTTGCCGTTGTTGCCCATGTTCTTCTCTGCGTAGGCTATCATGCGCTTAACCATTTCACCGCCGATGGAGCCTGCCTCACGGGCGGTAATGTCGCCGTTGTAGCCCTGCTTCAGATTAACGCCCAGAGAGCTTGCAACCTCGGTCTTAAGACCGCTGAGCTGCTGCTTCATTCCCCTGTTTGCACCGGAACTGCTTGACATCGTGTTTCACCTCCTTCCTTCCGCAAGGTTTATGTCAAATCAAAATCGCCATTTGTACAACTTGAGCATTTTCCCTTATTTGGGCATATTCTGTTCTGCGTAAGCTATCATGCGCTTAACCATTTCGCCGCCGATGGAGCCTGCCTCACGGGAAGTAATGTCACCGTTGTAGCCCTGCTTGAGGTTGACGTTCAGAGAGTTTGCAACCTCGGTCTTGAAAGAGTCCATAGACTGCTTCGACTCGGGTACCATCACCTTGTTTCTTGACATGGTATTCACCTCCTTGAATTTTCGCAGCCTTCGTTTTTGACAATTCGATTTAATTCGATTGTTTTCGCTGCGTTATCCTTAATTTGTCCGATATGCGGCATAATATGAAAGACAATTTGTGCTACGCCGTGAAAAAATTTGTTTTAAAATAAAAAAATGCCGCCCCGAAGGACGGCATTGCGGCTAAATCGCCTTAGCTGATCGCTTTGGCAGAACCGCAAGGGACGATTTGCCGCTTTATGATGCTATGCGCCGTGCATCAGTTGCAGCCGCAGCCGCAGGGGTTGTTCGTCATGCCGCAGCCGCACTCGTTGTTGCCGAATCCGCCGGCAAGCAGGAGGATGATGATAATCCACCACCAGTTGTTGTCGTTGCCGCAGCCGTTGTTGCAGCCGCAGCCACAGCCGTTGTCAAATACGCCGGCGAGAAGAAGTATGATGATGATCCACCATAAATTATCGTTTGAGAAGTTGAACATTTTGGCATTGCCTCCTTTTTTTGGTTCCGTACGCTCCGTTCGGTGCATCGGATACTGCATATTACGCAGAACGTCGAAAATGTGTGACAGCCTTGAAACAATAACGTGCTTGCAAGGCGGCGGCGGTTGCGCTATAATTCTCCTATGGATAATGCAAAAGGAATCGGAAAAATCAAGCGTTTTTTTATAAATGAGCCTGCCTTTGCGGTGCTCACGGCATTTTTTGCGGCGGTTTTTGTCTTTACCGCTGTTATATGCTTTGGATTTGACACGGGCGGCGGCAGCGTACCCTCCGAACCGATCCCGACCGAGGAAGCAACGCCCTCGGCAGCACCCGAAACAACCCCTGCGGCAAGCGAAGCGCCTGCACCGACCGATGCGGCGGAGCCGACCACTCCCGTATATCAGAAGACAACGATAAGCATCGACGGGACGGCGGTATGCACGCTTTCGAGCAGGGAAGCGGCGGAGCAGCTTCTGGAGGATGTAACGGCGCATTTTGCTTCAATAGCAAACGCCTTTGATACCGAAATAGCCAACGAGGTACTCCTCTCGGCGGCGACTGCGGAGGAGATAATTTCGAGTGACGAGGCGTTCGAGCTGCTGACCGGCGAGGATACTCCGCTCAGAGTGGAAAGCCGTCTTGCGTTCACGGTCACACAAACGCTTCCGCACGAGAAAGAAACGGTTGAGGACAGAAGCATACTCGAGGGTTTGCGTATAATTGATAAATACGGCTACGACGGAAGCCGTACCTCGGCATACGAAAGACTGTACGTAAACGGTGAATTTGTAAGCGAGGAGTGCGTGGGGGTTATAAACGAACAGCTCCCCGTCAAGACCGTGATACGAATGGGAAAGGGCTCAAAGAGGGACTTTGCCGCAGGGAAATACAGCGGCAAAAAGGGCAAGTCCGACGGCGAGCTTGAATTTTCAAAGCCCACGGAGGGCTCGGTCGAGAAGTGGTTCGGCATAGGTACGGACGGCGAGTTTAACCACGGCATAGACTATAAGACCGAGCCGAACGCAGGCGTGTATGCGGCGGAGGGCGGAACGGTTGTATGCGTCATGGAAAGGGGCGCATACGGCATACTGGTGGAGATAGAGCATGAAAACGGCTTTATGACACGCTATGCGGGGCTGTCGGATGCGGACGTAACAATAGGCAGGACGCTTGAAAAGGGCGAGTTTATAGGTGAATCGGGCGGACTGCTCCACTTTGAGCTTTGGATAGATTTTGCGGCGTACAACCCCGTGCTGTACTTTGCCTGACGGCGGAGGCTCAAGCGATGATTCGCAAGCGACGATTCGCAAGCGATGATTCGCATGAGATGACGGCGCATCATATCCTGTAGTATTGCCGACGATTTTCGGGAAAGGACATAAAATGAAATTTGACGGACACAAACTCATACATCTGATAGGCGTGGGAGGCTGCTCCATGAGCGGGCTTGCACAGATACTCAGTGCAAAGGGCTTTAAAGTGCAGGGCTCGGATGTAACCGAGTCGCCGTTCACCGAGAGACTCAAGGCACTCGGCGTCAAGGTGTTCATCGGGCACAGCGGGGAAAACCTCGGTGAAGCGGATATGGTGATATACTCTGCGGCGATAAAGCCCGACAACTCGGAGCGTGTGGCTGCGGCGGAGAGAGGGATAGTGCAGATAGAGCGCTCGGTGGCGCTGGGTATGCTGTCCGAGGGGTATGAAACTGTCGCCTGTATAGCCGGCTGTCACGGAAAAACCACTATAACCTCTATGCTTGCGCTGATAACGGAGGGCTGTCTGGCGAACGATGCGGATGACCGGCTCGGCGGCGCAACGGTACACGTCGGCGGCTTCGTGGACTTTTTGGGCGGCGGAATAAGGCTCGGCGGTCACGATGTTTTCATTACGGAGGCGTGCGAATACGTGGAAAGCTTTCTGACGCTTCGCCCCACCGTGGCGCTGATAAACAATATCGACGACGACCATCTTGACTATTACAAGGACATCGACCATATAACGGCGGCGTTTGAAAAATTCCTTTCGCTCCTGCCGGAGGACGGCGTGTTTATCGGCAATGCGGACGATTTTCGGGTGAAGCGCCTGCTTGAAGCGCAGAACCGCCGCTGCATAAGCTACGGCATGAAGGACGGCGATTACAGACCGGCGAACGTGGAATACGACGAAATGGGCAATCCCGTGTTCGACCTTGAATACAGGGGTAAAGGCCTCGGAAGGATACATCTGTCCGTACCCGGCGAGCATAACATGATAAATGCGGTTGCTGCGGCGGTAACGGCGCTGACGCTTGGCGCACCGTTTGAGGTGATAGCCGATGCGCTCGGAGAATACAGGCTTGCAAAGCGCAGGTTCGAGTTTTTCGGCGAAAGAAACGGCGTAAAGGTTTTCCATGACTATGCGCATCATCCGTCCGAGATAAGGGCGGTGCTGGATGCCGCAAGCCGCTATCCGCATAAAAAGCTGTTCTGCGTGTTCCAGTGCAACAGCTATACCAGGGCAAAGACTCTGTTCACGGGGGATATGTCGTGTATGCGTGCGGCGGATGCGGTGCTTGTGCCTGATATATACCCGGGCAGGGAAAAGGATACGGGGCTCGTTCATGCACGGGACATGGTGAAGGCGATAAACGACAGCGGAATAACCGCAGAGTACATTCCCACGTTTGAGCTGATACGGGAATGGATGGATAAAAATGCCTCCGAGGGCGATATGGTGATAACCCTCGGCAGCGGCGACGTGTATAAGCAGACGAATAAGCTGCTGTAAGCTGCACTGCGAGTGATGGACGGAGCAAAAAACCGATTCGATAAAAAACTGCGTTTTGCCGTGATGGGCGACCCCGTGGAGCACAGCCTTTCACCCTCCATTTACGGCGCATTGTTCTCACACTTCGGTATGGACGGCGAGTTTATAAAGCTGAGGGTGACGAGGGACGATGTGTGCCGAATAAGGCAAATTGCCGCCGAAAACAGGCTTTCGGGCTTTGCCTGCACCATGCCGCTCAAGGAGCTTGTTATACCCCTGCTTGACGGCATAAGCGAGGAAGCGGAGCGCATAAGCAGCGTGAATATCGTGGATATACGGGATGGCAGGCTCTTTGGGAGCTCCACCGACGGCTATGGCATCAAAAGAGCGGTGGACGGCAGGCATTCCCGAAAAAGGACGGTAATAATCGGCTCCGGCGGTGCGGCTCGGGCGGCGGCGTTTAAGCTGATGGGCGAAACACGTGAGCTTGTGCTGCTTGCAAGGAACGCTGCGGCGGGCGAGACCGTGGCAAGCCGGACCAACGCCGCATTTTATCCCTTTTCGGAGGCTGAAACGGCTATGCACGGCGCAGACCTTGTGATAAACGCAACGCCGATGGGCATGTTCGTGCCGGATTTTTCAGGAAAGCCCGAAGCGGTTGAGGTGGATGAAAGAATACTTTCGGCGCTCGCCCGCACCCGGGAGGATGCGCTGATTGCGGACATGGTGTACAACCCCGAAAAAACCACGCTGATGCAAAGGGCGGAGGACATCGGGCGAAGGACGCTGAACGGGCTTGATATGCTTATCTATCAGGCGTTTGAGGCGTTTTGCATTTGGACAGGCGTGCGTGTGGATGAGGCGTTTGCGGACGAGCTCAAAAGCAGGCTGCGTGACGGGAGGAAACTATGAAATACGAGGAACTGAAGAATATAACGGACTCCGTGCGGCACGGCGACAAAGCGGCGATGACCCTTGCATGGAAACGGCTCGATTCGCTGGCAAAGCCCCCGAGGAGCCTTGGCGTGCTTGAGGAAACGGCGGCGAAGCTCGCAGGAGTGACCGGAGAGGTCAAAAACCGCATCGAAAGGCGCAGAATAATCGTGATGGCGGCGGACAACGGCGTTACCGATGAGGGCGTTTCCAGCGCCCCAAAATCCGTCACTCTTACGCAGACGAAGAACATACTGCACGGCATAACCGGCGTGTGCGCCCTTGCAAAGGCGTTTAACGCCGAGGTAGAGGTGGTGGACGTCGGCATTGATGGCGACGTATCGGATCCCTCGATAATAAACAGAAAGCTGATGCGGGGCACGGACAATATCAGAAAAACCGCCGCCATGAGCCGCCAAACGGCGATAGATGCCATAGCCGTCGGCATTGAGAGGGCTAAGCAGGCAAAGGCGGACGGCATGGACGCCATAGGCACGGGCGAGATGGGCATAGGCAACACGACCACCTCGAGCGCAGTGCTGGCGGCGCTTACGGGGCTGTCGGCGGAGGATATCACGGGTCGGGGCGCAGGCATGACCGACTCGGCATACGAAAACAAAAAGCGCATTATACGGGAAGCGCTTGCGGTCAATAAGCCCGACGCAGGCGATGTGATAGACGTGCTTGCAAAGGTGGGAGGGCTTGACATTGCCGCAATGACGGGACTGTTCATCGGTGCGGCGGCGGAGCGAATGCCCGTTGTCGTGGACGGATTTATCAGCATTGTTGCCGCGCTTTCAGCGGCAAGGCTCTGTCCGGCTGCGGTGGATTATATGTTCCTTTCGCATGCTTCGTATGAGATTGGTTATGATGCGGCGGCGGAGGCGCTCGGGCTGAAGCCCTTCATGCTGCTTGAAATGCGGCTCGGTGAAGGAAGCGGCTGTCCGATGGGCTTTATGATAATGGACGCCGCCTGTGCGGTAATATCCGACATAGCGACATTTGCCGAGGCGAGCATATCCGACGAATATCTCGATGCAATAAGCGAGGGTGACTGCTTCAGCGTTGACAAATAAGTATGAAAGGGCTGTTTCAGGTGATAAAAAAGGCTCTGCACGGGCTTTCGATGGCGTTTTCGATGTTCCTCGTGTTCCCGATACCGTGCGTATGGGACGATGGAGCGAGGGATCATCAGCTTGCGCTGTTTCCGCTTACGGGTCTTGTTACGGGCGGTCTGTGGGCGCTTTTGTTCTGGGGGGCGGACAGGCTGGGACTGCCCGTGATGCTTCGGGCGGCGCTTCTGACGGTGCTTCCGATAGTGCTGACGGGCGGCATACACGCCGACGGATTGATGGATACGGCGGATGCGGTGCTTTCGTGGCGAAGCCTTGACGAACGTCTGAGAATACTCAAGGACTCCCGTGTGGGTGCATTTGCGGTGATAACGCTTTCGGCGGTGCTTTTGACTTCCTTTGCTTCGGCGGCGTCGATTGAATATTCTGCCGGCGCAGCGGTTTTGGCGGCATCGGCTCCGCTTCTTGCACGCACGGCGGCGGCTATAGCGATGCTGACGGTATCTCCGCTTTCGGTGAGCAGCCATGCCGGAGGGCATAAAAAGCTTTTCGCCGTCTTTCCGCTTTTGCTGCAGCTTGCGGCAATGGGGGCGCTGTGGGCGGCGCTTGGAATATATGCACTCGTTTTCTCGGGCGCCGTAGTGCTGTTTTCGTGGCTTGTGATGCTGTTTGCCGTTCATCAGCTTAAGGGCATAAACGGCGACATCGCAGGCAGCGGTATAGTTACGGGCGAACTGGCGGGGCTTATATGCCTTGTCATCATGCAGAGTGCAGGAGTGGTACTCCCAGGAGGCTTGTTTTAACCGATGAAACTTTACTTTATACGGCACGGGCGCACGGATGCGAACGAGCAGGGGCGCTATGCCGGAAGCTGGGACGTGGAGCTGACCGAAGGCGGCAGGGAGGAGCTTTTCAGGCTGAAGGAAAGCGGCATATATCCCTCGCCGTGCGGAAAGCGCCTTGCAACGTCCGGCATGAAGCGTGCGGAGCAGACATTTGGCATCATATACGGCGATGTGCCGCACGAGAGGATAGACGCCTTCAGGGAGATGCGCTTTGGCGACTTCGAGGGAAAAACCTACTATGACCTTGAAAACGACGAGGACTTCAGAAACTGGCTCGACGATGAGACCGGCGAGGTGTTTTGCCGAAACGGGGAGTGCCGAAAGCTGTTTATGGAGCAGCGTATAATACCTGCGGTGTATGCGCTCGTTGCCGATGGCAGGGATACCGTGACGGTATGCCATGGGGGGACGATATCGGCCGTCATGTCCGGACTGTTCGGGTATGAGGGAAAAAGCTATCTGGACTACATTCCAAAATCCGGCAGGGGCTATGAGATAACGTTTGACGGCGGCAAAGCCGTTTCGTTCACCGAAATATAAAAACAAAGAGTGAATAGGGCGATAAACGCTCCGTTCACTCCTTTTTCGTATGGATGGGGGTATTCCCCTGTTTTTTTATACGTCTATGCTTACCTCATCCGAGGCCGTGTCGCCGAGGCTTATCGAGGCGATGTACTCGCTCACCTGCTCGGGGCATCTTCCGATGAAGTCCATCGGATTCATAACGGCGGTTATCTCGTCCCTGTCCATCGGGAAACGCTCATCGTTTGCAAGCCTTTCGAGAAGATCGCATGGTTCACCCTGCTTCATCATCGCCGTGGCGTCCATGGAGTTTTGGCGTATGACCTCGTGAAGCTGCTGACGGTCGCCGCCCTTTTTGACCGCACCCATGAGCAGATTTTCCGTCGCAATGAAGGGAAGATACTCGTAAACGGTGCGCTCGATTATCTTTTCGTTCACGTTTATGCCGCTTGTCACGTTCCTCAAAAGGCGCAGTACCGCATCCGCCGCCAAAAAGCCCTCGGGTATGGATATCCGGCGGTTTGCGGAGTCGTCGAGCGTGCGCTCAAACCATTGCGTGGAGGCGGTCATGGGTGCATTGAGCGCATCCGCCATTATATAGCGGGCAAGCGAGCATATTCTTTCGCAGCGCATCGGGTTGCGCTTGTACGCCATTGCGGACGAGCCGATCTGATCCTTTTCAAACGGCTCCTCGACCTGCCGAAGATGCTGGAGCAGCCTCATGTCGTTTGCAAAGCGATAGGCGCTCTGTGCAACGGAGGACAGCACGTTAAGTATGCGGCTGTCGTACTTTCTGGGGTAAGTCTGTCCCGCAACGGGGAACAGGGAGGTAAAGCCGAACTCGGCGGCGATCTTCATGCTGAGCGTTTTCGCCTTTTCGTGGTCGCCGTCAAACAGACTCAAAAAGCTTGCCTCCGTGCCGGTGGTTCCCCGGCAGCCGTGAAAATGCAGCTTTTCTATCACAAAGTCCAGCTCCTCAAGGTCGAGCATAAAGTCCTGTATCCACAGGCAGGCACGCTTTCCGACGGTGACAAGCTGCGCCGGCTGAAAATGCGTATAGCCGAGCGTGGGGAGTGCCTTGTATTTGTCCGCAAAGGTGCAGAGCGACTTTATAACGGCGGCAAGCTCCTTTCGGATGTGGATAAGGGCGTCTCTGTAGATAACGATGTCGGCGTTGTCGGTGACGTAGCAGCTCGTTGCGCCGAGGTGGATTATGCCCTTTGCGTTGGGGCAGGATTCGCCGTAAACGTGAATGTGCGCCATCACGTCGTGTCGAAGCTGCTTTTCCTTTTTTGCGACCGCCTCATAGTCTATCTCGTCGCCGGCGTGCGCCTCAAGCTCCTTGACCTGCTCGCAGGTGACGGGCAGACCGAGCTCGTGCTCGGCTCTTGCCAGAGCGACCCAAAGCCTGCGCCATGTGCGGTATCTGGTGTCGGGCGAGAACAGCCTCAGCATTTCCTCGGAGGCGTAGCGGGATGAAAGGGGACTTTCGTAATAGGGCTTCATGCGGTTTCCTTTCTGTACTTATCTCACGATTATCTCGTCACGGCCCGGGCCGACGGATACGAAGCTTATTCTGAAGCCGAGCTCCTTTTCGACGTAAAGAACGTAGTCCCTTGCCGCCTCGGGAAGCTCGTCGAAGTTTCTTATGTGGCTGATGTCGCAGCCCCAGCCGTCACGGTATTCGATTATCGCCTTTGCACGGGCGAGCTTTGACGGGAATGGGAAGTCCTTCGTTATCTCGCCGTCCACCTCATAGGCGGTGCATACGGGTATTTTGTCGAGGTAGGAAAGCACGTCGAGCTTTGTGAACGCAATTTCGGTTGCGCCCTGCATCGTTGCGCCGTAGCGGGTAGCAACGAGGTCGAGCGGAGCCACACGCCTCGGGCGTCCGGTTGCCGCACCGTATTCGCCGCCGGCCTCACGAAGCCTTTCCGCCTCGATGCCTTCCATTTCACCGACGAACGGGCCTTCGCCGACGCAGGTGGAGTAGGCTTTGGCTATGCCGATAACCCTTGTGAGGGGGATGTTGGGCGTTCCCGAGCCTATCGGAGCGTAGGCGGCGAGCGGCGAGGAGGACGAGGTGAACGGATATATGCCGAAGTCGATGTCCCTCAGCACGCCGAGCTGCGCCTCGTAAAGTATGCTTTTGCCCTCCCTGGCGGCGTTTCTCAGCACAAGCCCCGTGTCGTGTATGTAGGGCAGGAGCCTTTTGCCGTATTCCTCAAGATATGCCAGCATATCGTCCGCAGAAAAGGGCTTTTCGCCGTAAATTCCCGTGACCATGAGGTTTTTGTATTCAAGCACGTCCTCAAGATGCTTTTTAAGGTAGTCCATGTCCGCAAGCTCACCGAGCATAAGACCCTTTTTCATGTATTTGTCGCCGTAAACGGGAGCAATGCCCCTCTTGGTCGAGCCGTATTTTTTGTCGGAAAGGCGGCTTTCCTCCATGCCGTCGAGCGCAACGTGATAGGGCATTACTATCATCGCACGGTCGCTCAGCATAAGATTATCGGGAGAGATTTTGACGCCTGCGGATTTAAGACGCTCCATCTCCATGCAAAGATGCTTCAGGTCTATGACCGTTCCGCTGCCGAGCACGTTCAGCTTTTCGGCACGGAATATGCCCGACGGAAGCAGATTGAGGGCGAACTTGCCGTATTCGTTGACGATGGTGTGTCCGGCGTTGTTGCCGCCCTGATAGCGCACTATGATGTCGTATTCCTCGGCAATGAGGTCAACCATTCGTCCCTTGCCTTCATCGCCCCAGTTTATGCCGACTATCGCACAGGTTTTCATTGTAAAGCCATCCTCCCTTGCGTAGATGATTGAGTGGTTTTATCGTGCGGAACGGGCTTATCACCAACGCTCCCAACAAAAAATAATATCATAAAAGAATCTTCCTGCGCCCGTCTGTTTTGCATTATATGATATATTTGGGTGAAAATTATGCTTGTCCGACAGGGACGGATTTGGCAAATGCGGTAAATAATTTTCGTTAGCCTAACAAAAATTAAGTTAGCCTAAAATAATTTTTTACATATATAATCGGGCAAGCTATTGAAAAACCGCATAACGTCCTGTATCATAAAAATATCAACCGTAATACGGAGGAGCCAATGAAAAAAGTTGCCATTATCATGGGAAGCGACAGCGATATGCCCGTAGTAAAGGGTGCGGCGGAAAAGCTTTCGGCGCTCGGCATCCCTTACGAAATGAGAGTCATGTCGGCGCACAGAACGCCCGATATGGTAAGCGAGTTTGCACGGACGGCGCATGAAAACGGAACGGGCGTTATAATCGCCGCAGCGGGAAAGGCGGCGCACCTTGCCGGAGTGATAGCGGCGCACACGGTTTTGCCGGTGATAGGCATACCGATAAAGTCGAGCACCCTGGACGGACTCGATGCGCTTTTGTCCACGGTGCAGATGCCTTCGGGCATACCCGTTGCGACCGTTGCGATAGACGGTGCGGCGAATGCGGCTATACTTGCCGCCCAAATGCTTGCCATGTCCGACGGGGCGCTCAGGGAAAAGCTTTTCAAAATGCGTGTCGAAATGCAGCAGGCGGTCATAAAAAAGGATGAGGGCGTTCGCACCCTTCAGTTTTAGAGTATCAAAGAGCTTGAAATACAGCTCTATTTTTAATAAAAAAGTAAAACGGCGGGAGAGATATTTATGAAGAAAACACAGCAGCTTTATGAAGGCAAGGCAAAAAAGGTATATGCGACCGAAACCGAGGGGCTTTACATCGTCGATTACAAGGACGACGCCACCGCATTTAACGGCGAGAAAAAAGGCACCATCGTCGGCAAGGGCGTTATAAATAACAGGGTCACCAACCACCTTATGCGTATGCTCGAGGCGGAGGGGATACCCACCCACTTTGTGGAGGAGCTTTCCGAAAGGGAGACCGTCGTAAAGGCGGTCACGATAGTTCCCCTCGAGGTAATCGTCAGAAATATCGCCGCAGGCTCGCTTTCAAAGCGGCTCGGCATTCCCGAGGGAACAAAGCTTGCAAGGACGGTGCTGGAATACTCCTACAAGGACGATTCGCTGGGCGACCCGATGATAAACGACTATCATGCGCTTGCGATGCAGCTTGCCACCGAGGAGGAGCTGGAGACGATTGCAAACTATGCGTTCAGAATTAACGGGATACTTTCAAAATATTTCCTTGAGCTCAATATCGAGCTTGTCGATTTCAAGCTGGAGTTTGGAAAGCTTGCCGACGGCACGATAGTGCTTGCGGACGAAATTTCCCCCGACACCTGCCGCCTCTGGGACAGCACCACACATGAGAAGCTTGACAAGGACCGCTTCCGCAGGGATATGGGCGGCGTCGAGGACGCATACAGGGAGATACTCCGACGTCTGATGGGCGACAAGTAAAAAAAGGCATTGCCCGCTGCGGGCGAACGGAAAGGTACGGTACGATGGAAGAGATATTGTTTGACGGGCTGCATGAGGAATGCGGCGTTGTGGGAATAGCGACGGCTGAACGGACGGACGTGGCTCACCTCATCTATTATTCGCTCTATGCGCTTCAGCATAGAGGCGAACAGTCGTCGGGCATGGCGATAAACGACGACGGCGTCATCTCCCACGAGTGCGGCGCGGGGCTTACCAACGAGGTGTTTTCGAGGGAAACGCTTGCAAGGCTCGGTGAAGGCACTATGGGCGTAGGTCACGTCAGGTACGGCACAACGGGTCATGAAACGCTGCTCAACGCACAGCCGATCGTCGTTAACCATGTAAAGGGCGTTATGGCTTTGGCGCATAACGGCAACCTCACCAACGGCGGCGAGCTGAAGGAGGAGCTGGAGCTTGGCGGCTCGATATTCCACACGACGAGCGATACCGAGGTCATAGCATACGTCATTACGAAGGAACGCCTCCGCTGCGGCTCGATTGAGGAGGCCGTATCCAATGCGATGCTCAAACTCAAGGGTGCATACTCGATGGTGATAATGTCGGCAAAGAAGCTGATCGCCGCAAGGGATCCCCACGGCTTCAGACCGCTTTGCATAGGCACGCTGCCCGGGGGCGGCTATATGTTCGCCTCCGAGACCTGCGCTCTCGACAGCGTGGGCGCAGCGTTTTTGAGGGATGTGCTGCCCGGAGAAATAGTCATCGTCGAAAACGGACAGCTCAGGAGCGACACGGCGCACTGCGGCAAGGTAAAGCCTGCACTGTGCGTGTTTGAATACATCTATTTTGCAAGGCCCGACAGCGTTATTGACGGCTGCTCCGTACACATGGCAAGGCAGAGGGCGGGCGCATTTTTGGCGCTTGAGCATCCCGTGCAGGCGGACGTTGTCATCGGCGTACCGGATTCCGGCATTGATGCGGCGGTCGGCTATGCGATGCAGTCGGGGATACCCTACGGCATAGGTCTTATAAAGAGCAAATACATCGGAAGAACGTTCATACAGCCCAGCCAGGAGGCGAGGGAGAGGGGCGTAAGGATAAAGCTTAATCCCGTATCCTCCGTGGTAAAGGGAAAGCGCATCGTTATGATAGACGACTCGATAGTAAGGGGAACCACCTGCGCCAGAATAGTGCGCCTTTTGAGGGAGGCGGGGGCGACCGAGGTACACGTTCGCTCGTCCGCACCCAAGTTCCTCTACCCATGCTATTTCGGCACGGACATACCGGATCAGGACTGCCTTGTCGCATGGAAGCACAACGACGAGGAGATGAAGGAGATAATCGGCGCCGATTCCATTGGCTTTTTGAGTGTAGAAAGCGTGGTAAAGCTGACCGACAACGGCAGGCACGATTTCTGCACGGGCTGCTTCTGCGGCAGCTACCCCGTTGAGCCGCCCAAGCCCCGTAAAAAGAGCAGGCATTTGATAAGATTGAGCGAAAAGACGGACAACTGAAATAAAGAAAGAGGAGAGCAACTATGAAATCGAGCAGTGAAAGCTATCGCAAGGCAGGCGTTGACATTACCGCCGGTTACAGGGCGGTGGAGCTGATGAAGGGACATATTGCACGCACCGTTACCGAGGGCGCCATGCCGTCGATCGGCAATTTCGGCGGACTTTTTGCGCTCGACATTGCCGGCATGGAGCAGCCCGTTCTCGTGAGCGGCACGGACGGCGTCGGCACAAAGCTGAAGCTTGCCTTCTTAATGGACAAGCATGACACCGTCGGCATAGACTGCGTAGCTATGTGTGTCAACGACATAATCTGCAGCGGCGCAAAACCGCTTTTCTTCCTCGACTACATCGCTCTGGGCAAAAACGTGCCCGAGCGTGTTGCGGATATAGTAAAGGGCGTTGCGGACGGCTGCGTACAGGCAGGGTGCACGCTTATCGGCGGCGAGACCGCCGAGATGCCCGGCTTCTATCCCGAGGATGAATACGACCTTGCCGGCTTCAGCGTGGGCGTGGCAGACAGGGCAAAGCTGTTCGACAATTCAAAGATAGTCTCCGGCGACGTGATAATCGCCCTGCCCTCCTCCGGCGTGCACTCAAACGGCTTCTCCCTGGTGAGAAAGGCGTTCAATATCGACTCGGACCCCTCCGTGCTTAAAAAATACAGCGGCGAGCTCGGCTGTACGCTCGGCGAGGCGCTGCTCATGCCGACGAAGATATACGTAAAGCCCGTCCTTGCCCTTAAAGAGCAGGTAACGATAAAGGGCATTTCGCATATAACGGGCGGCGGCTTTTACGAGAATATTCCTCGCAGCCTGCCCGAGGGCATTTCCGCAAAGATCGACAAAGCTGCGCTCAGGACTCCGGCATTGTTCGGACTGCTTCAAAGTGCAGGCGACATTCCCGAAAGGGATATGTTCAACACCTTTAACATGGGCGTGGGAATGTGCATAACCGTGAGCAGGAACGAGGCGGAAAGGGCGCTCCGTGTGCTTCGTGCAAACGGCGAGACCGATGCCTACATACTCGGCGAAACGGTAAGCGGCGACGAGGGCGTAATAATATGACAAAGGCTAAAATAGCCGTTCTTGCATCCGGCGGAGGCACCAACTTTCAGGCGCTCATAGACTCCGTGGGCAGCGTCATAAAAAGCGGCGAGATAGTGCTTTTGGTGGCGGCGAAGGAGGGCGCTTATGCGGCGGAGCGTGCAAGGCTTGCCGGCATACCGCACGAAACGGTCGTGTTTACAAAAAAGACTGCCGCGGAGTTCGAGGCAAGGGTGCAGGAGCTTTTTGACGAATACTCGGTGGACGTGGTGGTGCTTGCGGGCTTTTTGTCGATACTGAGCGAAAGCTTCACACGCCGCTATGAGGGCAGGATACTGAACATACATCCGTCGCTGATACCGTCGTTCTGCGGCAAGGGCTTTTACGGACTCAAGGTGCATGAGGCGGCGCTGGAATACGGCGTGAAGGTCACGGGCGCAACGGTGCATTATGTAAACGGCGTTGCCGACGGCGGCGAGATAATAATGCAAAAGGCGGTGGACGTACTTCCCGACGACACTCCCGAAACGCTGCAAAGGCGCGTTATGGAGCAGGCGGAGTGGGTAATACTCCCGAGTGCGGTCGAGCTTGTATGCAAAAAGCTGCTCGACGAAAACAAATAAAGGCATGAGAAAGGCTGTAAGGATATGACTGTAAACGAGGCATTGAAAGCAAATTCCTACCCCGGCAGGGGCATACTGACGGGCAAAAGTGCGGACGGCAAATACCGCATTGCGGTTTATTTCATAATGGGGCGAAGCGAAAACAGCCGTAACAGGGTGTTTGAAAGGACGCCGGACGGCATACGCACGAGGGCGTTTGACGAGAAAAAGCTTACCGACCCATCTCTTATAATCTATTCGCCGGTGAGGAAGCTCAATGGCAGCCTTATCGTGACCAACGGCGACCAGACGGATACCGTTTATGAGTACATGGCGAACGGGAAAACGTTCGGGGAGGCGCTCCGTACCCGCTGCTTTGAGCCCGATGCGCCGAACTTTACCCCGAGAATAAGTGCTGTGATGGATGAAAGCGGCTATCGCCAGAGCATACTCAAAACCGAGGACGGCGGCAAAAGCTGTATGCGCTGCTTCTATGAATACGGCTATGAAAGCGGCGTTTTGCACCTTATCCATACCTACACCTGCGATGGCGCACCGATACCCTCCTTTACGGGAGAGCCGAGGCGCATAAGCGTGACTGCGGCGGATGCAAAAACGCTTGCGGACGAGGTATGGAGCGCACTTGACGAGGCAAACAGGGTCTCGCTCTACGTCAGCTTTACGGATGAAAGCGGCAAAGAGGACATCGTGATAATAAACAAAAACGCATAAAGGAGAAAAAAGATGCAGTACGAGCTGAAATACGGACTTAACCCAAATCAAAAGCCGGCAAAAATAACCGTATCCGATAAAGAGCTTCCCATAACCGTGCTTAACGGCAGAGCGGGCTACATAAATCTGCTCGATGCGCTGAACGGTTATCAGCTCGTCAGGGAGCTTAAACGTGCCACGGGGCTTCCTGCGGCGGCGTCCTTCAAGCACGTAAGCCCTGCCGGTGCGGCGATAGGTCTGCCGCTAAGCGACGTTGAAAGGCGTATGTACTTTGCGGCAAACAGCGAGCTTTCACCGCTTGCGGCGGCGTACGTGCGTGCGAGGGGAACGGACAGGCTTTCCTCGTTCGGCGACTTTATATCGCTCAGCGACCGCTGCGATCTTTCCACGGCAAAGGCGATACAGCGTGAGGTTTCCGACGGCGTTATCGCCCCCGACTACGATGACGATGCGCTTGAGCTTTTGAAAAAGAAGCGCAAGGGCGCATACACCGTGATACGCATAGACGAAAGCTACCGCCCCGACCCGATAGAGATACGCCAGGTTTACGGAATAACCTTCGAGCAGGGCAGAAACGATATAGAGCTGACCGAGAGGCTGTTTGACAACGTAGTGACCGAAAACAGGGATATGCCCGAGGCGGCAAAGCGGGATATGCTCATCGCCATGATAACCCTCAAATACACCCAGTCCAACTCCGTATGCTATGCTAAAAACGGGCAGACCATCGGCGTCGGCGCAGGGCAGCAGTCGAGGATACACTGCACGAGGCTTGCCGGAAATAAGGCAGACCTTTGGCATTTGAGGCAGCATCCGAAGGTGCTTGAGCTTCCGTTTTTGGATAAGCTCCCCCGTCCCGACAGGGATAATGCGATCGACCTTTATCTTTCCGACGAGGACTGCGGCGACGTATTGGACGAGGGCAAGTGGCAGCGCTGCTTCGCCGTTCGCCCCGAGCCGCTCACCAAGGAGGAAAAGCGCACGTGGCTTGCCGGCTTTAACGACGTTTCGCTCGCAAGCGACGCCTTCTTCCCGTTTGGGGACAATGTCGAAAGGGCATACAGAAGCGGCGTAAAATACATCGCACAGCCCGGCGGCTCCGTTAGGGACGACGACGTTATTGCTGCGTGCGACGCACACGGTATAGCGATGGCGTTTACCGGACAAAGGCTGTTCCATCACTGATGAGGGGATAATATGGATATTCTTGTAATAGGCGGCGGCGGACGTGAACACGCAATAATAAAGATGCTTAAAGCCAGCCCTTCGGTGGGCAGGCTGTATGCTGCGCCGGGCAACGGCGGAATTGCTTCGGAGGCGGAGTGTACGGGAATAGCCGCAACCGATATGGAGGGTATAAAGCGCTTTGTAAAGGAAACCAAGGTGGACTTTGCGGCGGTCATACCCGATGATCCGCTTGCGCTCGGCATGGTGGATATGCTCGAGGAAATGGGCATACCCTGCTTCGGACCGAACAGGGCGGCGGCGATAATCGAGGGAAGCAAGGCGTTTTCAAAGCGCCTCATGGAAAAATACGACATCCCCACCGCAAAATGCAGAATATTCGACAGCTATGCCGATGCGCTCGGCTATGTGGAAAGCCAAAAGCCGCCCATGGTTATAAAGGCGGACGGGCTTGCGCTCGGCAAGGGCGTTATAATCGCCTTTACCGAGGCGGAGGCGAAGGCTGCGCTCAAAAGCATGATGCTCGACGGCAAATTCGGCGCAAGCGGAAACACCGTGGTCATAGAGGAGTTTTTGACGGGGCCCGAGGTATCGGTGCTTGCGCTCACGGACGGAAACGATGTGTTCCTGCTCCCGAGCTCCATGGATCACAAGCGTGCGCTTGACGGCGACCTTGGGAAAAACACGGGCGGTATGGGCGCAATAGCTCCCAACCCCTATTTTACCGAGGAAATGAAAAAACGCTGTATGGACGAGATAATATTGCCCACCATCGCCGCAATGAAGGCGGAGGGGCGCACGTTCAGGGGCTGCTTATACTTCGGGCTGATGCTGACGGCGGACGGTCCGAAGGTCATCGAGTACAACTGCCGCTTCGGGGATCCCGAAACGCAGGCGGTTCTGCCGCTTGTCGAGGCGGATCTGGCAAGCGTTATGCGCCTTATATCCCTTGGGAAGCTGGCTGAGGCGGACATAAGGGTAAAAAACGCATATTCGTGCTGCGTGGTGCTTGCATCGGGCGGCTATCCCGACGCCTATGAAAAGGGGAAAACGATCTCCATAGGCGAAATGGAGGAGGACACAACGGTTTTCCATGCCGGAACAAAGCTTACGGACGGCGGCTATATAACCTCCGGCGGCAGGGTGATCGGCGTTACCGCTGTCAGGGAAAGCCTTGCCGAGGCAGTAAAGGCGGCGTACAGGGGGGCGGACAGGATACACTTTGAAGGAATGTACAGGCGCAGCGACATCGGCAAAAGGGCGCTTGAAACAAGAGGGGAGAGCTGACATGGTTTACAGAGTATTTACCGAAAGAAAGCCCGAATACCGTGAAAAGGCGAAGGCGCTTTTGAAGGACATACGCTCGTTCATCGGCATAAGCGAGCTGACGGACATACGGATAATAAACCGTTACGACGTCGAGGGCGTTGACGAAAGGCTGTTTAACGAGTGCGTGAGCACCGTGTTTTCAGAGCCGCAGACCGACGACGTGTTTTTCGAGCTTCCCGCTGAAAAGGGCTGCACCGCCTTTGCGGTGGAGTACATACGGGGTCAGTTTGACCAGAGGGCGGATTCCGCCGCACAGTGCATACAGCTCATCTCCATGGGCGAGCGCCCGACGGTGAGAACGGCGACGGTGTATCTGCTTTACGGCAATCTGCCCGAGATAGCGATAGATTTGATAAAGTATTACCTGATAAATCCGGTGGAAAGCTGTGAGGCGGGCTTTGACAGACCCGAAACGCTCCGCAGCGACCTTGGCGAGCCGATGCCCGTGGGCGAGGTGAAGCTCAGCTCCACCGATGCGGGAGAATTGATAAAGCAATACGGTCTTGCGATGGATGAGGCGGATGTTTCGTTCATAAAGGCGTACTTTGCCAAGGAGGGCAGGGAGCCTACCGTTGCGGAGCTTAGGGTTATCGACACATACTGGTCGGATCACTGCCGCCATACGACGTTCAACACCGAGATAGACGGGCAGGAGTTTTCCGATATGCGTGCCAAGGCGTCGTTTGACCGGTATATACGGCTCCGTGAAACGCTCGGCGTGAAAAAACCAGTGTGCTTTATGGATATGGCGACGATAGCCGCAAAGTATCTCAAAAAGCAGGGCATACTCACGAAGCTTGACGAGTCCGAAGAGATAAACGCCTGCACCGTGAACATAAAGGCTGACATAGACGGCGAAATGCAGGACTGGCTGCTGCTTTTCAAAAACGAAACGCATAACCATCCCACGGAAATAGAGCCGTTCGGCGGTGCGGCGACCTGCATAGGCGGAGCGATAAGGGATCCGCTTTCCGGCAGAAGCTACGTGTATCAGGCGATGCGTGTGACCGGAGCATCGAATCCGCTTGAGCCCGCCGAAAACACCATAAAAGGCAAGCTGCCGCAGCGGAAAATAGTGCGTACCGCCGCCCAGGGCTACAGCTCCTACGGCAACCAGATCGGCATAGCGACGGGGCTTGTTGACGAGGTGTATCACGACGGCTATGTTGCAAAGCACATGGAGATAGGCGCCGTTGTCGGTGCGGCTCCGAAAAAGAACGTAATAAGAGAGGTCCCCAAAAAGGGCGACCGTGTAATACTTCTCGGCGGAAGGACGGGGCGTGACGGCTGCGGCGGCGCAACCGGATCCTCCAAATCGCACGATAAGACCTCGCTTGCAAGCTGCGGCGCAGAGGTGCAAAAGGGCAACGCTCCCGAGGAGAGAAAGCTGCAGAGGCTTTTTTCAAACGAGGAGGCGGCAAGGCTGATAAAGCGCTGCAACGACTTTGGTGCGGGCGGCGTGTCCGTGGCGATAGGCGAGCTTGCCGACGGCGTTCATATAAACCTTGATGCCGTTCCCAAAAAGTACGAGGGGCTTGACGGCACGGAGCTTGCTATATCCGAATCTCAGGAGAGGATGGCGGTGGTGGTTGCCGCCGAGGACAGGGAGCGCTTCATGGAGCTTGCCCACTCGGAAAACATCGAGGCGACCGAGGTTGCCAGAATAACGGATAACCGCCGCATGGTCATGGAGTGGCGGGGCGCAAGAATAGTTGATATATCGAGGGATTTTCTGGACTCAAACGGCGCAAAGAAGCACGCCAACGCATTCGTTGCGGCGCCGACCGTTCCCGAACCCATCGCCAAAAACGGCAGCTTTTACGAGCGCATGAAAAAGACCGTGGGCGACATAAACGTATGCTCCCGTGCAGGGCTTGCGGAGCAGTTTGACTCAACGATCGGTGCTGCGAGCGTGCTCGTGCCGTTCAGCGGCAGGTATATGAGGACCCCCTCACAGGCGATGGCGGCAAAGCTGCCCGTCGGCGGACGGGAAACCAACACCTGTTCGGTCATGGCGTACGGCTTTGACCCGTATATATCGAGCGCAGACCCGTACATGGGTGCATACGGTGCGGTCATAACCTCCGTCTGTAAGCTCATAGCCTGCGGCGCAGGGCTGGACGACTGCTACCTTTCGTTCCAGGAATATTTCGGAAAGCCGAAAAGCGAGCCCGATCGCTGGGGTAAGCCCATGGCCGCGCTGCTTGGCGCATTGGATGCGCAGCTCGGGCTGAAAATTGCGGCTGTCGGCGGCAAGGACTCCATGAGCGGAACGTTTGAAAACATCGACGTGCCGCCTACGCTGGTTTCGTTTGCGATAGCTGCGGCCGATGCACGAAGCGTTATTTCGCAGGAGTTTAAAAAGGCGGGAAGCGGCGTGTTCTATATCGCCCCCGAGCTGAGCGCCGACGGCACGGTAAACTGCGAAAAGCTGAGGGCGACGATCGAAAGACTGCATGAGCTTATAAAATGCGGCGATATTCTTTCCGCATACGTCCCCACGAGGGGCGGAATAGCCGAAAGCATATTCAAAATGTGCATCGGCAACGGTCTTGGCTTTACCCTGAGCTGTGCGGCGGACGTGGATATGCTGTTTAAGCCCGAATGCGGCGCATTCGTCGTTGAAAGCGAAAAGGAGGACATCGGCATCGGAATACGCATCGGAAGCGTTTCGGCGGAGCCGGTGATAGACTGCTTCGGTGAGAGGATAGAGCTTAACGAGCTTTACAGCGTGTATTCTTCCGCACTCGAGGAGATATATCCCACGAGGACGGCAAACGCCGGTTCTGCGGAAAAAATTTCATACGGGAGGAAGGCTCCCGTGATACGCCCGAAGGTGCGCATTGCCGTCCCGAAGGTGCTTATACCTGTCTTTGCGGGAACGAACTGCGAAACGGATTCAAAGCGTGCCGTTGAAAGGGCGGGCATGAAGGGCGAGATATTCGTCATAAACAACCTTTCCCCGAAGGACGTTGAGGAGAGCGCAAGGGAGTTTGAAAAGCGGCTTGCCGATGCAAACGTACTGTTCATACCCGGCGGCTTCTCCGGCGGCGACGAGCCCGACGGCTCGGCAAAGCTCATAGCGTCGTTCATGCGAAACGCACGCATAACGGACAGACTGCACGAGCTTTTAGAGGTCAGGGACGGGCTTGTGCTCGGTATATGCAACGGCTTCCAGGCGCTTATAAAGCTCGGACTCGTTCCGTTCGGTAAAATTTCGGTTGCGGATGCGGACAGCCCGACGCTTACATACAACGTGATCGGCAGGCATCAGTCGAAACTTGTAAGGACCCGTGTCGCCTCGAACAAGTCGCCGTGGCTCATGCACAAAAACGTGGGCGACGTTTCGCTGATACCCGTTTCGCACGGCGAGGGCAGGGTGATAATAGGCAATGAGCTGTTAAAACGCCTTATCGAAAACGGACAGATAGCGACCCAATACTGCGATATGGACGGCGAACCGTCAATGGACATAGACATAAATCCCAACGGCTCGGTCATGGCGATAGAGGGCATTACATCGCCCGACGGCAGGGTGTTTGGCAAGATGGCGCACAGCGAAAGGTACGGAAGCGAGCTTTACAAGGGCGTAGAGGGTGCGGACGACAGCCTTATATTCAAGGGTGCGGCGGATTACTTCATGGACTAAAGGGAGGTACGAAATATGTGTGCACATATAATCAACGGAAAAGCTATTGCGGCCGAGGTCTATAAGGAGCTTGACGAAAAGGTTTCAAGGCTCAGGCAAAGGGGCATAAGACCGAGGGCGGCGATAGTGCTTCTCGGCAGCGAGGAGATGAGCGCAAGGTACGTCTCGTTAAAGGAGCAGGCGGCCGTTAAGCACGGCATGGAGTGCATAACCTATCACCTTTCCGAAGAAACCACGCAGGAGGAGCTTATATCGCTGCTTGACAGGCTCAACGCCGACAGCACGGTACACGGCATAATCGTGCAGATGCCGCTTCCCGATAAAATGGATACGACGCTCGTTCTCGACGCCATAGACCCGGCAAAGGACATAGACGGACTGCATTTTTGCAACGCAGGCAAGCTCCTTAACGATACCCCTGCGATAGTTGCGTGCACGCCGAGGGCGATAATGCGCCTTATCGACAGCACGGGCGTGGATATAACCAGCAAGCATATAGTGGTTGTCGGCAGGAGCAACCTCGTCGGCAGACCCATTGCGATATGCCTTCTCAACAGGAACGCCACGGTGTCCGTATGCCATACAAAGACGAACAGCCTCGGCAGCATAACCGCAACGGCGGATATTTTAGTCGTTGCCGCAGGTCATGCGGGGCTTATAACGGCGGACATGGTGAAGGAGGGCGCAATAGTCATAGACGTGGGGCAAACCAACATAGACGGCAAGCTCTACGGCGACGTAAAGTTTGACGAGGTCGAGCCGAAGGCAAGCTATATAACCAAGGTCACCGGCGGCGTAGGCCCGATGACCGTGGCAATGCTGATGACAAACCTCGCCGAGTGCGCCGAAAGAATGTAGGGAAAAAGCAGCATAAAAGCAACCGCCGGATGACACTCTCCCGGCGGTCTTTTGTTATATCCCCTTACAGCCGCTGCAGCCAAAGTGCGGAGGAGGCGTCGCTCGGCATACGCCAGTCGCCCCTCGGGGAAAGGCTTATTCCGGCAGCATTCACGCCGTCGGGCAGGCAGGAACGCTTGAACTGCTGCGAGAAAAAGCGCCTTGTGAACGTACCCAGCCATTTTTCTATGACAGCCTTCTCATATTTCCCGTCGAAGGCGGCGCAGGCCATGCGCAAAAGCTTGTCGGGCGTGAAGCCGAAGCGCAGCATATAGTACAGGAAGAAATCGTGCAGCTCATACGGGCCGACAAGATCCTCGGTTATCTGGGAGAGGTTTTCGCCGTCGGTGGGGAGCAGCTCGGGACTCACGGGCGTGTCGAGTATGTCAAAAAGCACGCTTTTAAGCGCAGCCGTGCCTGCCGTCTCTGCGGCATGACCAACCACGCAGCGCACGAGCGTCTTTGGTATCGAGCCGTTCACGCCGTACATTGACATGTGATCGCCGTTATAGGTTGCCCACCCGAGCGCAAGCTCCGAAAGGTCGCCCGTGCCTATGACGAGACCGTTTTCCATGTTCGCAAGGTCCATAAGCACCTGCGTGCGCTCCCTCGCCTGTGCGTTTTCGTATGCGGCGTCATATACGTCGAGAGGATGGTTTATGTCCTCAAGATGCGCCCTTACGCTGTTTGAAATATCTATGCACCTGAAGTCCGTGCCAAGCTCCTCACAGAGTATCCTGGCATTGGAGCGTGTCCTGCCCGTCGTGCCGAAGCAGGGCATGGTAACGGCAGCGATGCGCTTTCTGTCCCAACCGGCAAGATCGGCGGCACGGGCGCAGACGAGCAGCGCAAGGCACGAGTCAAGACCGCCGGATATGCCGATTATCAGCGTTTTTGCGTGCGTATGCTCCATGCGCTTTTTAAGTCCGTGCGCCTGCACGGTAAGAATATCCTCGCACATACGCCTGCGCTCGGCTTCGTCATCGGGGATAAAGGGACTTGCAGAATATTGCTTTATCGGCTCTGTGTCCGAAAGCGGAATATCGAAGGAGATCCGCCTGTAACCGCCCCTGCGGGAGCCGAGATCGGCTTTCATGCGGTCGTGAGCCGTTTGAAGCACGTCGGTGACGGCATAAGTCAGCCCTGTGGTGAAGCGCTCGCTCTCGGCGATTATCTCTCCGCCCTCTGCGATTATGTTATGTCCCGAGAACACGGAGTCGGTGGTGGATTCGCCCTCGCCCGCCTCGCTTCGGATATAGGTGCATATCCCCCTTGAGGACTGTGCGGCGGCAAGCATGCGCCTGTATTCGGCTCTGCCGGCGGTTTCGCTGCAGGCGGCAGGGTTGGCGACGATCATGGCTCCTGCGGCGCAGTGAGAGTCCGACGGAGCATGTATGGTGCGCCCCTCGTCACCTATCTCGGCGGCGACGGTAAAGCAGGGCATGGACTCCATGGCGAATATCAGCTTTGAGCCGAAGGGTATTTTTTCACCGAAAAACTCCGTCGTTTCGTCGTCGGAAACGTCGGCGGCGGAGGCGAAGTGGCGTGCCTGACAAAGCTCCGAGCCGCTTTTGATGTTGGTTTTCGGCACTATGCCCAAAATTTTCCCGCGGCATATTGCGGCGGCGGCGTCGAAAAGCCTTCCGCCATGTACTATGGGAAGCCCCACAAAGGCGATAAGCGAAAGCCGTTTTGTGGCGTCGGCTATTTTTTTTAGCGCAGCCCTTGCGCCGTCGATAAGCGTGTATGACAGCAGCAGATCTCCGGCGGTGCAGCCCGTTATGCAAAGCTCGGGAAAAACGACGAGCCTTGCACCGCTGCGGTCGGCTTCGAGCAAAAGCTCGATTATGCGTTCGGCGTTGCCCGCCGCGTCCGCAATGGTTATGTGTGGTGTTGCCGATGCGATTTTGATATAGCCGTGTTTCATAAAAAGCTCCTGAATGAATTTATTTGGTATTATACCACGATTTTTGCAAGTTAGCTACAGGGTATTGAAAATGTGCGAAAATAGTGTTATAGTGGTATCAAGGAAGCAATTTTTAATATGGAAGCGGGTTTTTATATGATGTTGTTTGAATTTGCATACAGCCCCGACTATGATCGTCGAATAGGGGTTCTGTCAAAAATGTGTCCCGAGCAATGGAGCTTTGGTCAGGAACGAAATTCTATACTTAAAAGCTACATCGAGAATACCTTTATCAAGGTGTACGACGAAAATAAAATATTTATCTATGACGAATACTGCCTCATGAACACCGGCCTTTACACGGGGTTTTTTGAGGAGGTGTATTTGCTTTTCACCCTCAACAGAAACGACGGCAGGCAAAAGTGGTTTCTGGACGGCTTTTATACCTCGTACCAGCTTATGAATATGGGGATAAACGAATTTCCTCCCCGTGCGGACTATTTCTTCAATCCCGCAGCGATGGTATTCGATCCGAAATGCGACATAATTCCGCAGTATTCGCACATTCTCAACGATATGGACAATTTACGCCGTTTGCCCTTCCCGCTTCAGGAAAGCTCCAATCTGGTCACGCTGCTCGACGGTGCGGTGAAGCGTGCCAAAAACATGATAAGCGAAAACTACCGCACGGCGGTTCCGCAATATTACAAGGGACGCATACAGCTCCTTATCCCGATATGCCTTTTGGACGAGTACATACCGGACCTTGCAATGGTGGTCAGCAAAAACGAGAGCGACACGCAGTATCTCGGGCATACCTGCCTCACGCTGCAGATGGCGTACAACAACGCAAGGCTTATCGGCAGGGTGGACAGCTTCTGGCTCCATCCGTAGCTCATAAAAACCGTCAAAATCCGTTCCGAGTATTGCCCGAAGGCAAATTTTGCTATAGAATATATACATAAATTTGCAGGAGGTATCGAAATGGAAGGCAACAAAACCATCGCCACGAGCGTTCAGGCTTCCGACGATTGGAAATTCAGCGAGCTTGAGTACAAGCGGGTTGACTACAAGCAGTTTAAAAAACAGCTCCTCGGCATACTCAAGCGCTTCAAGGCGGCAAAGACCTATGAGGAGGCGAGAGCCGTTTACATGGAGCAGGAGCAGCTTACAAAGGCTCCGTTCACGATGAACGTGATCGCACACATCAGGAACACCCTTGACAAAACCGACAAATTCTACGACGAAGAAACGCAGTACAACCAAAAATCCCTTGCAATGCTCATGCCGGCGGAGAAAAAGCTGTATTCGGCACTGCTCAAAACGCCGTTCAGAGGCGATTTTGAACGGGAATTTGGCAGGCAGATGTTTGTAAACGCCGAGCTTGCAGAAAAAACCTCGAGCATAAAAATAATCTTCGATATGATCGAGGAATCCAAGCTCAAAAACGAATACACCAAGGTGGCGGCAAAGTGCAAATGCACGTTCATGGGCGAGGAATGTAACTTTTACAAGCTGCTTGCCTATATGGAAAATCCCGACAGGGAGATAAGACGGCAGGCAATGATCGAGTGGGCGAAGCTTTATGAGGGCGTCGCACCGGCATTGGACGAGATATACGACAAGCTGATAAAGATCCGTGTGCGCATGGCGAAAAAGCTTAAGCTCAAGGGCGGCTATACCGAGCTTGCATACATGAACAAGGGTCGTGTCGATTACAAGCCCGCCGACGTTGCAAAGTTCCGTGAGCAGGTGCTTAAGGTCATCGTACCTGCGGTTGACAGGATGAAGAAGGAACAGGCGAGGCGCATAGGCGTTGACAAGCTGAAATACTATGACGAAAACTTCGTGTTCCCCGACGGAAACGCCAACCCCATAGGCGGCGAGGATGTGCTCGTGCCGATAGCGACGAGGATGTATCACGAGCTTAGCGGCGAAACGGGCGAGTTTTTCGACTTTATGGTAAAGCACGGACTGCTCGACCTTGAAACGCACGCCGGCAAGCATCTCGGCGGCTACTGCACACAGCTTGCGGACTACAAAGCGCCGTTCATCTTCTCCAACTTTAACGGCACGATGGCCGACGTGGGAGTTTTGACGCACGAAGCGGGACACGCCTTCCAGGGCTATGTCGCCGCAAGATGCCAGACGCTGAGCGCCAATATGCACTCAACCAGCGAGATAAACGAGATACATTCCATGACGATGGAGCATTTTACCTATCCGTGGCTCAAGGACTTTGTCGGTGAGGCCTATGCGGAAAAGGCGCAGTTTGCCCACGTTGTCGATGCACTCGGCTCCGTGCCGTACATCGTTGCGGTGGACGAGTTCCAGCACAGGGTGTATGAAAAGCCCTCCATGGACGCAAAGGAGCGCAGGGCGGTATGGAGCGAGATAGAGAAAAAGTATATGCCGTGGCGTGACTACGATGGAATCGAGTTCCTTGAAAACGGCGGCTTCTGGATGCAGAAACAGCATATATTCCTCTATCCCTTCTACTATATCGACTATTCTCTTGCACAGATATGCGCCTTCGAGCTTTACGGCAGGATGAAGGAGGACAAGGACCGTGCGTGGGAGGATTACCTCCGCCTGTGCCGTGCGGCGGGAAGCAAAGGCTATTTCGAGCTGCTTGAGGTCGCAAATCTTTCCAATCCGTTCCGTGAGGGCAGCGTGGAAAAGGCGGTAAGGCACGTTATCGACGAGATAGAGCGAAATTCCGAGAAATTCCGAGCATAGCTTCTTAAACGAACAGATCGGCTCCGAGGGGGTGAGAATTTGTAAAAAATCCTCACCTCCTTTGGTTTTATGTCGGATTAAATTCCATCGCAAATGCAATATGTGAAATAATTATTAACAAACACTTTTCAATGCACCCAAAAAAGTACGTAATATCAATAAAACGCCGAATTTCAAGGGACTTTCCGTTCTAAGATGCGCCGAAAACAGTTCATTGACAGATATTGAGCGATGCAGTACAATAAACTCATAGAAGCAAGTTATATAATTTATATTAATTGGATGTTTATCCAAAAAATAAAGGGGAGAATCATTTATGAAAGCGAGAAAGGTTTTGTACGGTGTTATTGTGAGCGTGTTTTTGCTGTGCGTTCTGTCGATGAGTGTAATGGGTGCAACGGCAATGAGGAGTAGTACGTTTACGCATACATTTGCGACACGAGCAAATGCCACGAGCAATTCAAACACACATCTGATTACGGGGAAGATTTGCAGGATGGCAACAAATTATATAACGGTGAGAATGGATGCCAATACTGCTGCGAGGAATATCAAGTACACGATACAGTATCGCACTTCCGGCTTTATGGGGATAATGGGGGTTGCCGATTCGGAGGTGATATTAAACAGGCAACTGGGTAATTCGGGGAGTCAGTCACTGCTGGAGTCATACTCCATTGGACCGAGATCCTTTGTAGATGCCTCGTTTGACGGAGTCACCGATGTGGCAAGCATGAGAGGATTCGCTACCGGTGCAGATAATAACTACTATTTTGAAATAGTGAGAGCGATGTTTACGTTCGCAAACAACTGACAACAAAAGGAGGAAAAATTATGGGATACGTTATCGCCATACCCATCATACCGGCAATTATATTCGGAATCGTATGGATAATATGGATAATTCGCGGCATCAAGTCGCCGCCCGTGAGGCCGATTGGACGCCTTTTGTTCCTGGGCGGCTGCTTTTTGATGTTCTGCTACTACTTTATGGAGTTTCCGCTGAATGCGGCTGGTTTTTGGTCCATTGTGGATGATCTGCTTCCGCTGAATGAGGCGATCCGCATTATTCCGTTCGAGCGGCTCATAGACAACTGCCAAAAAGGGTACTTTGACTACTACTTCGAGCCGTATTGGATATTCTACGGCGGTGCGGCACTGATAGGATTCTCGATAAATCTCGCTATGAAAAAGCCTATGTCGTTCAAGAAAAACGCTCTCGTTGCGTTTTTGATACCGTTTGGCGGCTTTGCAATTCATGCCATTATACGCCTGATCACGGGCGCAATGTGGAAGCGTGCCGACGTCACGGACATAATTGTCTTCATGGTCTGCTATGCGGTCGGCTACGGCGTGTACCTGTTGGGGCGGCTGATATTGGGCAAACGGCAGACGGAAAAAGAGGAAAAGAACTGAAACTCCGTGCCGCAGCATACGCTTATGCACTGAAAACGACGGATGGGAGGCAATAATGAAGCATCTCAGAATACTGGCTCAGGATGTTGAGGCGATGCTGCGCCGTGAGTGGAAAAGCATCGTACTGATTTTAATATTTCTAAGCATGTCGATAGGCGTATCGTTCCCGATGATAGCCTATTGCAAAAGTGAAATCCCGACCTATGAGGAAGTCTTAAACGAACGCCGGACATATAGTCTGTTTTTATTGAGTCCGAACGACGTGGGTAAGGATGCGCCGCTTTCCATCGAGTATTTTGACGATATATTCTTTTCCGAAAAATATCCCGAGGTTGTGAAATGCTACAACGAGATTGCCTTTTTGGAAGGCGACGCAGGCGGCAGCATAGTTTACCGTGAAACGGACGAGTATGGAAACGTTACTTTTTTGTCGAATGAATGGTATCCGTACTTTGACGAAGAAACCATTTTGGCATACGGCACGGGCGATAAGGTGACGGAGGGAGAGTGGTTTACCCCCGAGCTTGTCGAGAAGGACCCGTTTGTTGCGGTAGTCAGCAGGGAACGATTCGGCGATGTCAGCGTCGGGGATACGATTGAAAGCCTTGGACGGGAGTTTAAGGTGATCGGCATTTCCGAGACGGAAAACTTCATGCCCTACCAAACGATGAAGGCGCTCAGCACAAGGGAAAGCAATTATATGCTGCAAAACTGCAAGCTCATGTTTAAAGAGCCGCTTTCCGACGAACAGCTAAACGAACTGCAGGCTGAGGGCGTGGTTCATGCCTCCTCCCTTTTCAGCGTTCGCTCCGGCTCATACATTATGATGCTCATATTTGTTGCAGTGATAGTTATGGGCATATTCATGATCATCGTGCTCAACATAAGCCAGCTTTTCCTGCACCTTATTCGTCAAAACAAATACAGGTTCATGGTGCTCAAGGCGTGCGGAGCGAGGGGCGGACTTATATTCGTCGGGCTGTATCTTATGCCCGTGCTGACCACGCTTGCAAGCTATTTGGTGGGGCTTTTACTTTATATCGGTATCATCGAGCCGCAGTTTATAAGACCGTTGGAATATTCGACTCTGGCGGCGGCGGATTACCTTGTCGTGTTGGGCATGGTGCTCGTTTTTGCCTTCATTGTGCTGCTGCCCACGGCAAAAAGGACGATAAAGGCACAGCCTGCGGATATGAGCAAATGGAGGTGAGCGGATGAAGTTTATAAGACAGGTAAAGTGGGTCATGGGCAGGACCACCGTTGCACGCTTCCTCATTTCGATAGAGCTTCTGATAGGCTTGCTGGTGTGCTATATTTGTGCAAATGTGCTGTTTAGCATCGACGTCAAGGACAGATATTGCGAACGGTATTCAAACGTGATCTGCGTTGATACGGGAGATCCCGACCAGGTGGCGTATGCCGAAGCGCATGGGAAGCTGTTTCCGAATTGGATAAAGCTGTATTGCGATGAAAACTATTCGCTCAGCGTTAATTCAAAGGAGTTCTATGACAGCATACCGCTTGAGCTGTCGGAGGGCGAATGGTTTAACATGGAAAACACGACGGCGGATTTCGTGGCGGTCGTGTCCTATTCGTTGAAGGACGAGCTTTTGTGCGGCGAGGAGTACCGACTGAATTTCTTTGAACTGGGCGAGCGCCGTGTGTATATAAGCGGAGTGCTGAACTCCGACATGACGCTCGGCAACAGCGGTGGCGCCGCCTTTGATGATGCAAATTCCGCCATTGTGCTCCTGTGCGATCGAAGAGGCCGCTTGGTGGAGCCGAACGAGGCGGATAGTTTTGCCTACGCAATGCTGGACACGGTCAACGAGGCGGAGCTTGCCGAAATGGGTCTTGAGAGCGTGGGTATGCGGAAGGAGCTTGACGACAAGGCAAATCGCCTTAGCCTCGCTTTGCCGCTGATGTTCACGATTATATTGTTTGTGCTGTTCACCGTTGCGTTTCTGGGTGAGCATTTCCTGACGCAGCTTGAACGGCAGATGCTTTACGCTGTGCAGTTCATGTGCGGCGCATCGGCATCACGGGCGTTCGTGCTGCAGGTATGTGCGGACGTGGTGTGGTTGGCTGTCCCCGTGCTTTTGTCGCTTGCGGCTGTGTTCGCTTTGGGAATACGGCTGCATTGGTGGGGCGTATTGGCTCCCGTGTGCTATCTTATCATCGGCATTGGCATAATAACCGCCGTGTCGGCACGATCGTTCAGCAAACAAAGTCCGGTAGAAATGATACGCAGGAGGTATTACTCGTGATTCGGTTAAACCATATTGAAAAGTTCTATAACAAGGGCGGCGAGAATGAGGTACACGCCCTAAAGGATGTTACGCTGTCCATCGCAAAGGGCGAGATGATTGCGCTGATGGGTATCTCGGGCTCGGGCAAATCTACCCTGCTGCATATTTTGGGGCTGATGAACGGCTACGACGGCGGCGAGTATCTTCTCGACGGGCAGGACGTATCAACCCTCAGCGCAAAGAAGCTGGCGATGCTCAGAAACAAAACCGTTGGTTTTGTAATGCAGAGCTTTGGCCTTATCGTGCATCAGACGGCGTATCAAAACATCGCTCTGCCGCTGCTGCTGAATAACGATGTCAAGGTCTCCGATATACGCCCCCGTGTCATGGCGCTTCTTGACGAGATGGGCATTCGGGATAAGGCGGAGGTAACGATCGACCAGCTTTCGGGCGGTCAGCAGCAGCGTGTTGCGATAGCCCGTGCCATGGCAAACGAGCCAAAGCTGCTCATTGCCGACGAGCCGACGGGTGCGCTCGACAGCAAGACCACCAAGGAGGTTTTGGATATTTTTGAGCGCCTCAATAAAGAAAAGAGCATAACGGTAATACTTGCCACGCACGACCCGAAGGTGGCGGAGGTTTGTTCCCGCACGATCACCGTAAGCGACGGTATGATAAGTTAATGGCGGCAATGGGTCGCTGTGCTTGGATGCTTGGCTCTTTGTAAATCCAAAGCTCCCCCTTTAGGGCGGGGTTCATAAAACAGTTAAAGCGAAGCTGTGTTTTGCAGCTTCGCTTTAATCGTTGTTCGCACTGCATAGCAGGACGCTATGTATAGAAGTGCGCTCTTATTTGTTCGATAAATTGGAATTTGTCTAACTGATAGACTTTACCATAATAGGCAGCCCATTGCTTGCCACTTTTCCACTTTCAACATATCCACAATAAGACCAAAATTTCTGTGCAGGCCCGTAAGCGGACACATAACAGTTATTTACATTCTTTTTGCAAAAGTAATTTTCTATATACAATACCAACTCTTTGCCATTGCCTTTGGAACGGTATGAAGGTATAAATCCAATCTCCAAAATTGTTCCAAAACCTGGAATTTCACTAAATTCAAAATCTTCAGTATCAACTCCCCATAGCGCAAACCCAACATAGGCATTTTTATCTTTTGCAATGTATCCGTTAATTTCGTGGTTAATTACTTTTTCAAACAGAAAGCGGATGAATGTATCTATTTCCTCTTGCGGTGTATCTGCATCTTCACCTTCTCTATAATATGCACTTGCCAATTCGTGAAATGCATTGTAATCATTTTCGCAAATTTCAATGTAGTCCATATCACATTTCCTCCGCAAAATTCAAGTTTATCGGTCTGTTTGTTTTCATACTATCACACAAATAAAAATTATGCAAGAACAGGCACAGCGGATTGATCCGCTGTGCCTGTCAACTGCCTTATGAACACCGCCCTTTACGGAGGAGCTTTGATCTGTTAAAGCCCTTTACGCCGTTTTGCCGCTTTCCTCCTCCTCGAGGACACGGTATGCCACCTTGCCGACGAGCGTTTTGGGCAGCTCGCCCCTGAACTCTATGTCGTAGGGCATGGCGTACTTTGCAATATTCTTCCGGCAGTAATCGAGAAGCTCCGTCTTTATCGAATCCGACGGCTCGTAGCCGGGCTTGAGAACGACGAACGCCTTGACCTTCTGCATCTTATAGGGATCCTTAACGCCGATAACGCAGCTGAGGTGTACGTACTCGTTTTTGTCGAGTATGTTTTCAAGCTGAGAAGGATACACGTTGTAGCCGCTGGTGACTATCATGCGCTTTATCCTCTGGCGGAAATAGATGTAGCCGTCCGAGTCCATGATGCCGAGATCGCCCGTGTGGACCCATGTAAGACCGTCGCTGTGATGCTGAAGGGTGTTTGCGGTTTCCTCGGGATGGTTGACGTACTCGATCATCATCGTGGGGCCTGTCAGACATATCTCGCCCTCCTCGCCGTAGGGAACTTCGTCCTGAGTGCCGGGCGATACTATTTTATAATAGGTGTCGGGGAAGGGGATGCCTATGCTTCCTTCCTTGGCAATGGTGGTGGGTGTCAGGCAGCTTGCCGTGACGCATTCGGTCGTGCCGTAGCCCTCCCTGACCTCGATGGTCGCCTTGTGCGCCTTCAGGAAGGCGTCAAAGCGCTTTTTAAGCTCCGCAGAGAGCGAGTCGCCGCCGGAGAAAACACCTTTAAGGCAGGAAAGGTCGAGCTTTTCAAGGCCGTCTATACGAAGGAGCGCCTCAAACAGCGTGGGTACGCCTGCGATGAAGTTGGGATGATGCTTGCCCAGAAGCTCTGCATAGGTCTTGGGCGTAAACTGCGGCACGAGCACGCAGCGTCCGCCGTTTACGAGCATGGAGTGGATGCTTACGCCGAGACCAAAGCCGTGGAACATGGGCATTATGGCGAGCATCTTGTCGCCTGCGGAGAACATAGGGTTGGTTGCGACAATCTGTGCGCCGAGTGCGTTGAAGTTGTAGTTTGAAAGCAGTATGCCCTTGTTGGTGCCGGTCGTGCCGCCGCTGTAAAGTATTACGGCCGCATCCTCGCGCCTGCGGGGGACGGCATATTCGCCGGCAAACGCACTGCCGAGCTTCATGAAAGCGGTCCAGCGCAGTATGTCCGCATCCTTGGGTATTTTCTTTACCTTCTTCGCCTCGGTGAGATCGTAGCCGAGCTTCATGACGGGGGAAAGTCCGTCGCGGATGCTGGTTATGATGAGGTTTTTAAGGTGGGGAGCGTCGGAAACTATCGCTGCAAACTTGCCGTAGAAGCGGTCAAGGGTTATTGCGGCAACGCTCTTTGAATCGTTGAGATAGAACAGTATCTCCTGCTCACTCGAAAGCGGATGTATCATGTTCGCTATTGCGCCGATAAGGTTTACGGCGTAGAACATGGTTATCGCCTGCGGGCAGTTGGGCAGGCAGATCGTAACACGCTCATCGGGCTTTACGCCGAGAGCCTTCAGTGCCCTGGCGCAGGTGCGTATATCCTCAACGGCGGTCTTATAGGTCGTCTTTTTGCCCATGAAGTCATAGGCGATGTAGTCGGGGTATTTTTCCGCAGTTTCGATGACCTTGTTGCACATCGTCTTTTCGGAATATTCAAGTGTAAAGGGAACCTCCCCCAAAAAGGGTCTCCAGGGTGCTTTTACGTTTATTTCCATCAGTAATCAATCTCCTCGTTCGCCGGAGCTTCAAGCAGCTCGGGGTTTTGCAAAAGTTTTTTCAAAAGCCGGATGGTCTTTGAATAATAGTAGCCGTCCGCTATTCTCTCGTCGAGCGTCAGACCGAGCTCGAGCGTATCCCGCATGGTCACGTTTCCCTCGTCGTCATAGAAGGGCTTTTTGGACTTTTCACCGATGATGATGAAAAGGGAGTTCGTCCCCCAGTTGGTCAGGTGATGATAGCCCGCCTTCAGATTTATGGAGCCGAGATTGGAAATGAACACGGAAGAATAGTTGGGGTCGGTTTTCACCAGCGAGTAGGGCACTCTCCCGTAGAAATCGAGCTTCATCAGTATCCACATGACAAAGCGGAGTATGGGTCTGGGCAGCTTTTTGAGCGTTTCCATGCCCTGGGTGGAGTTGTCGAGCTTGTCGCTGCGGCACTCGTTAATCTCCGCCATTATGCGATTGTGCACGGATTCTACGGTGCTCGTTTCGGGAAACCTGATAAACGCAAGCGCCTCGTGCGCCTCGTCCGCAAAGCGCTTTTTCACGACAAAGGCGAGCGAAATATCGTTGCGCTGATATATGCGCCTGCCTGCGATGAAGCGGTTCATTTTGGGACGAAGGGTGACGGTTTTAACGATTGCGGCGGCAAGAACGTGGAAAAACGTGTACGGGTACTCGGGGTTTTCCGCATTCTTTTTGGCGATGTAGGCATTCAGCTCCGTAATGTCGATGCACTCGGAGATAAAGGCTTCGTTATCCGCCCTGTTCGGGTACAGATACGGCATAAATGCGTGAAGGGCGTCAATGTCCTTCAGCCAGACGCCGTCTCGTCTGTCCCCCCATTTTTTCTTTTTTTGTTCCATGTATAACCTCCGTTTTGAAGCTGCGGCATGGTGCGCAAAACAAGACGCACAAAACACACGGCAGCACAACGCACAAAATGCGGAGGCGAGGGATTTGCGATTGCGGTGGAATAATGAAATAAAACGCAATGTGGGCGCATCGTAAAAATCAGTTCGGATAAATCCAAATTCGGTGATGCGGCCGTGCAAACAACGCCTAAGCTATGCCGTGCAGCAGCTTCCTGTATAAGATTATACAATGTATTGATTCAAATTGCACCAAAAATTTGAACAAAATGCGAATAAAATAAGTTTTTTGACGGATTTATGTCGTTTTTCTCCAAAGATGGCGTGCCATATCCACCTTTCCCGGCTCCGAAAAGGTCACGCCTTCGTTTTCAAGGAGCGAGATCTGCATATTTTCGCCGCCGAAGGCGAATGCCGGGGACACTCTGCCTTCCTTGGTGACGACACGGTGGCAGGGAATTGAAAACGGGTCGGGGTTGACGTGGAGCGCATAGCCCACTACCCTTGCCCAGCGGGGATTGCCGGCAAGCTGTGCAACCTGTCCGTAGGACGCAACGAAGCCCTTCGGAATGCGCCGAACAACGTCGTATATACGTTCAAATGTGCTTTTGCTGTTTTCCAATGCGGTTTCCTCCCGTGCTTAGTTTGCCCCATTGAATCAATTTTACCGCAAAAGCGCACACAAAAAAAGCTCCGTTTGACAAATAGCCCGGTCGGCACTATCATTTAATTAAAAAGTCGGAGCGTGGCAAAGGGAATGAAGTTATTGAAAAAGGATATTCCGATAGTGGCGGCGGTTGTGCTTGCGGCGGCGATATTGCTGCTTTTTGGTCGTGCTCCGGCAAATACCGCCGACGAGGTGGTGATATTTGTCGATGACGCAGAGTATAAACGGCTTCCGTACGGCGAGCCTGCGACCGTGGTAATTACGCATCCGGACGGCGGCGAAAACGTTATAGAGATAACCGAAAACGGCGTATATATGAAAAGCTCCACCTGCCAAAATCAAAACTGCATAAAGCAGGGCAGCGTCACGCCCGAAAACGCCGCCGGCAGGGCGCTCGGAGGGTGGATAATATGCCTGCCCAACGGTGTTTCGGTTCAGCTTACGGAAGGGGAAGCAAAATGAAAGCGAAGGCGCTTGCAAGGTTTGCGATACTTACCGCTGCGGCACTCGTGCTGGGCTATATAGAAAGTTTGTTTCCTCTGTTTGCGGGTATGCCCGGGATAAAGCTCGGACTGTCGAACACCGTGCTGCTGTATGCGATCTATATTCTGGGCGGCAGGGCGGCTGCTGCGCTTATGGTGCTGAAGGTGCTGCTTTCGGGGCTTTTGTTCTCGGGTCTGTCGGGAATGCTGTACAGCTTGGCGGGGGGCGTTTTGAGCCTTGCGGCGATGCTTTTTGCACGGCGTATAAAGAACATCGGTACCGTAGGTGTGAGCGTGCTTGGTGCGGTGGCGCACAATGCGGCGCAGATAGCCGTTGCCTGCCTGGTCACGGGGCAAACGGTTCTGCTTTTCACCTATTTTCCGTTCCTGCTGCTGTCGGCGGCGGTCACGGGAACGCTTACGGGCATAGCCGCAAAATACGTCATAAAGTATATCGGCAAAAAATGAGCCGCCTTCATTGGCTCCGCATTCATCCGAGAGCCTTTATCCGGCAGCCCAACGCTGTAAATTCGGCTTTCAAGCCGTTTTTTTTATTCTGCGATCAGTATATGGTCACGGGGATTTACCCATTCTCCGTTTATTATGTATTCAAAATGCAGATGGCTTTTGTCGGCGCACTCGCTTGCGGCGGTCTTGCCCACGCAGCCTATAACGTCGCCTGCGGCAACCTTGTCGCCCACCGAAACGGGCGGCGTCTCCTGCAGGTTTGCGTAAACGGTCTTTATGCCGCCCTCGTGGGTCAGCTCCACCGTAACGCCCAAAAGGTCATCGTTATATACCTTGGAAACGGTGCCGCCCTTTACGGCCCTGACCTCCGTGCCGAGCTTTGCGGCAATGTCAATGCCGGAGTGCGTCGTCCAGTGGTTGAGCGTGCGTGAGAAAATCAGCTCCGTCATCGCAAAGTCCCAAATAACCTCGCCGCTCACGGGTGCAGGAAGCTTTGCCTCTGCGCTGTGCGTGGGGCGTGAGGTTGGAGGGACGGCGGTAAAGTCGGGCGTTGCCGTAAATTGGGGCGCCGTCTGCTTCGGGGTCACGGAAGGCTTTACCGACGGGGTTTTAAGCTCGTTCAGATGCTCGTCAAGCCCGACGCCGGCATGTGCCGAATACGGCGTGGGGGTAGGCTCCACCGGCGCCTCCTCGGGCGGCGCAAACACAAACGCCGCCGCAACGCCGACAAGCCCCAGACAGCCCATCAAAACCGCATATATGCCCTTTTGCTTAAAAAACTTACCAATCTTGCTCCAAACGGAGCCTTTGCCTTTATCCATAAATCGTCAATGAGTCCTTTCATAAGCTTTTACCGATAGTATTGACGCACAGGCGGCGGAATATACGAAGCGGAGGCGATTTGTGATACTTTTGCAAATCATGGGCAATAAGATTGCCATTGACGAAAATGGGTTGTATAATATAGGTGAAAAAATATGTCGGAGAAAAGCATGGGCTCTCAAAAGAAAAAAGCCGCCAATAACCAAAGACCTGCCCACGGCGCAAAAGAGCGTGCATTGTTTGACAAAACGCTCGTTTTGATGCTTTTGATAATGCTTACGGGCTACTTTTTCATACATGACCTTTACGGCGGAACGCTGCTTGAGCACAATGCCTGGGACAGCTATACCCTGCAGGCGTACGGCTGGCAAAGCGGAAGGCTGTCGGTAGATGCCCGGCACGCAAATTATCTGGAGCTTGCCGTGTATAACGGTGAGTATTTTGTGTCCTTCCCTCCGTTCCCGAGCGTGGTCATGTTCCCTCTGACGCTGATTTTCGGCATGGATACCCCGAATAACCTCGTCGTGATGGTATATGCGCTGATAATCGCTGCCGCTGCGTACAAGATTTTCAGGCTCTGCAAAATGAAGGATACCCATGCGGCGCTGCTTGCGCTTGGCTTTATATGGGGAAGCAGCACGTTTTGGATGAGCACCATCGGCGGCGTGTGGTTCCAGGCGCAGCTTCTGGCGCTTGCGCTGGGGCTTTTGACGGTTTACTGTGCGCTCACGAACAGGCGTGTTCTTGCATATCTTTTCACCGCCTTTGCGGTCGGCTGCCGCCCGTTTTACATACTGCTGTTTCCGATAATTTTCGTTTTCTTTTACATGAACGACAGGGAGGACGGCGAGGGAGGCTTTTTCAAAACGGCGCTCAAGCAGTGGAAGTGCCTTATTGCGCCCGTGCTGATTGGCTGTGCGTATCTTTGGTACAATTACATTCGCTTCGACAATCCGCTTGAGTTCGGACACAACTATCTGCCCGAGTTTACCGAGTCGGAAAAGGGGCAGTTCAGCTTAAGCTATATTTGGCCGAATCTTTTGCAGCAGTTTGACCCCGTGGAGCTTAAATTTGATGGCGGGAAGCTTAGAATGGAGTATTCGATATTCAACGGCTTCATGTTCTTCGTGGCAAATCCGCTGTTCATTCTGCTGTTTGTATCGGCGGCGAAAAACATAATAAAGCGGCGCACGAATGCCGTTTCTGCAGTGCTTATGACGGGCATGCTGCTGGAGCTTCTGCTTCTTTGTATGCACAAAACCATGGGCGGATGGCAGTTCGGGGCAAGGTATATATGCGACCTTTTGCCGATGCTTGCGATGTATCTTGCCTGCTCACGGCTGAAGGAGGAGGCGCTGCAGCCCTCCGGTACGCCGCAAACGCTTAAACATTACGAGATATACATTATCGTGTTCGGCATACTGCTGAACGCTTACGGCTGCATGGCCATGAATTTTTATCACGGATAACCGGGGAAGGAAACGAGCATGAATTATGAAACCGTGGCAAAGCTTGCCAAACGACACAGCAGGGGAACAAGGATCGCCGGCATTTTGTTCATCGCCGCCGTGATCGCCGTTGCGGTAGGCGTTGGCAGCACCATGAAATACATGATATGGGTGGGACTCGGACTGCTTGCGGCCACGATAGGCTTTGCGGCGGCATTTGTCGATCCTACGGAGAAGAACTTCAGGGACGCTTACGAGGAAAAGTACCTGTTCCCCGTGTGCAAAAAATACTTCGGCGGCAGCTTCCGCTTTGACCGTCAGGGGGGCTTTGACAAGGCGGATGTAAAGGGAATGGGACTTGTGCAGCTCGGCAGGTTCACAACGCTCAATATGCTTTCGGGCAAATACGGCGGCAGGGCATTCAAGTCCGCATATCTCGTCATAAAGCAGAGGCATTCAAAAACCGCCGGCAAGAAGGCGGACCTAAAGGTAATAAACGATGCGCAGGTCATGCGCTTTGAGGACAGCAGCCTTAATGCTCCCGACGTTATGATACGTCCCAAGGGCGCATTCGACACCGAGGGGCTTATGCTTAAAATGAAGCGTCCGTACAAGCTGGCGGAGAATATAGGCACCGAGGCGTTCCAGAGGCGCTTTGAGGTGCTTGCGCAGAGCTACGACGGGCTTGCGGAGTTTTTTGATGAGGAGCGCTGCGCCGCCCTTTTGGATTACAGAAGCATGGTGCGTGCAACGTCGAGATACAGCAGCGTATTCGTACATTACAACGGAAACGCCGCCGACGTTATAATAAACAACTGGGCAAACAAGACGATGCCCTCCACGTCGCTTCCGTTCACCGACAGCCAGTACAGGCGCTTTGCCGAGGATGTGACCGACATAATCCGGGGCTTTGTCGATATGGGCAGGCGTCCGCTGTGCGACCGGGCGGAGGACGAAACGGCCGTGGAAGCGGACTATATCGAAACGGCGAAAAAGTAATTCATTCGGCGCGGCCGAAATAATCATAATCAAGGGGAGAAAACGCAATGCAAAAGGACATTAACGGACTTATTTCCATGCTGGAGGGCTCGGTGTCGCCGCATCATGCGGTGGAGTACGCAAGGAACCTGCTCGATGCAGAGGGCTTTACCGCACTTGAACAGGCAAAACCGTGGGAGCTTCAAAGGGGCGGAAAATACTATGTAAGCTGTTTCAATACGATGCTTATGGCGTTTGTAGTCGGCTCGGAGTGCAGGGGCGGCGACGGGTTCAGGCTCGCCGCATCGCATATCGACTGGCCCTGCTTCTACATCAAGCCCTCGCCCGAAAAGACCGAGGCGGGCTGTCTGAAGCTCAGCATCGAGCCCTATGGCGGCATGATATTCAACACATGGCTCGACAGACCGCTCAGCGTCGCCGGCATGGTAACGCTCAGGGGTGAAAACGTGCTCTGCCCCGAGCGCAGGCTGATAGATATGAAAAAGCCGCTGTTCACCATCCCCAACCTTGCCATTCACATGAACAGGGAGGTCAACAAGGGCGTGGAGCTCAACGCCGCAAGGGATCTTCTACCGATATGCAGGACCGCCGAAAAGGAATGGAGCAAGGACGGCTACTTTGTGAAAAAGCTTGCCGAGCACATGAACGTGAGCGCCGACGATATTTTAAGCTATGACCTTTGCCTGTACAATGCCGAAAAGAGCTGCTTTATCGGCTTTGACGAGGATTTCCTCTCTGCGCCGAGGCTTGATAACATCACGTCCTCCTTTGCGTGCCTTGCCGGCATAGCCAACTGCGGGATAAAGCACGGCGTGAGTGCTGCTATACTGTTTGACAACGAGGAAGTGGGAAGCCAGACCAAGCAGGGCGCAAACAGCAGCCTGCTCGGAATGCTGCTTGAAAAGCTGGCGTTCGCTCTCGGCATGACAAGACCCGAGTATATCGACTCACTCATGAACGGCTTCATGCTTTCGTGCGACGTTGCCCATGCCAAGCACCCAAACAGGGCGGAGCTTTCGGATCCCTCCTGCAATGCGGTCATGAACTCCGGCGTTACTCTTAAAATGAACTATGAGCAGCGCTATGCGACCGAGGCGACGGGCATTGGCATAATAGAGGGTCTGTGCAAAAAGTACGACATACCCTATCAGCGCTTTATGAACCGTCCCGACCTCAGGGGCGGCGGAACGCTCGGCTCCTACGCATCGGCAAACCTTGCAATGCGCACGGCGGACATAGGCGTGCCGATGCTTGCGATGCACTCGGCAAGGGAGCTTATGGGCAGGTACGACCAGGATGCCCTGAACAGGCTTGTCGAAGCGTACTTTGCGGAGGAATGATTTTAGCTTCAAACGATTCCTTAAATGCGTTCGGGAGTGCTTTCCCGGGCGCTTTTCTTATTTTCGTATATGCTGTAAAAAACGATTGACTTTTATATGTTCTAAGGGTAGAATACGGCTTTGGAGCATCGCTCCGACTATCAAGAAACCCCTTAAAAAATAAACGGCATTTTCTTTATGGGCTTCTTGTATGCCCGAAAGGTAATCTATATGAACGCTGCGCTTATACTGCTGACGCTGTCCGTGGCATTGCTCATCGGACTTGCACTTACGAGGCTTGCAAAGCTTGCCGGACTTCCGGCGGTCACGGCATACCTTGTCACGGGAATCGTTCTCGGTCCGTTCTGTCTCGGACGTCTCGGCTTTGATGGCTTAGGCTTTACGAGCCTTGAACAGGTGGAGGGCTTCTCGGTGCTTTGCGACCTTGCGCTCGGCTTTATCGCCTTTGCGATAGGCAACGAATTCAGACTTGAGCAGCTTAAAAAAATCGGCAGGCAGGCAACGAGCATAGGTATTTTCCAGGCGGTGTTCACCACCGTTTTGGTTGATATTGTGCTTATCGCCGTTCACTTCGCCATGCCGGAGGTGCTGTCGCTTCCTGCCGCCGTAATTCTCGGCGCCGTTGCCGCCGCAACTGCCCCCGCCGCCACGCTGATGGTCGTCAAGCAGTACAAGGCGAAGGGCAAATTGACCGACATACTGCTTCCCGTCGTCGCTCTCGATGATGCTGTGGGTCTGGTGCTGTTTGCAATATCCTTCGGCGTTGCAAAAACGCTTGGAAGCGGCGATATAAACGTGCTTTCCATAGTGCTTGAGCCGATAATAGAGGTGGTTTTATCGCTGCTTCTCGGTGCGCTGATGGGCTGGATATTCACGCAGGCGGAAAAGTTCTTCCATTCCCGTTCAAAGCGCCTTGCCATATCCGTCGGCTTCGTGATGCTTACGGTGGCAATATCGAGCCTCAAGTTTAATATAGGGCCCGTCCACGTTTCCTTCTCCTCGCTGCTTTCGTGCATGATGCTCGGCACGGTATTTTGCAATATATGCGACTTTTCCGAGGAGCTTATGGAAAGGACGGACAGCTGGACAACGCCGTTCTACGTGCTGTTCTTCGTGCTTTCGGGCGCATCGCTCGACTTTTCGGTGTTTGGACAGTGGGCGGTAGTCGCCGTTGGAGTTATATTCATACTCGTGCGCTCCGCAGGCAAGTGCGCCGGTGCGAGGATAAGCGCACAGGCGACAAAGTGCGACAAAACCATCGTCAAATATCTCGGCATAACGCTCCTGCCGCAGGCGGGCGTGGCGATAGGCATGGCGACAAAGGCGCTCCAGCTCGGCGAAACGGGCATTATAGTGCAGTCGATAACGCTGTTTGCGGTGCTCGTGTATGAGATATTCGGGCCGTACCTTACCAAGATCGCTCTGACCAAGGCCGGCGACATCAGACCCGAGGGCAGGACGAGCGCAAGGGATGCGGCAAAGGCAAGCGTCTCACAATAACTTCCGTACGGATGCAGGCAGGCGGCAGGGTGAAGTTCCCGTGCCGCCTTTTTATGCCCGACGATATAAAAGGGAACGGCGCAACCTCTTTCGATTGCGCCGAAGCCTGTCTTGCTTGTGGGCGGCGTTTGACCGCCTTTTTATACGCTTACTCCTCGACGGGTGCTCCGACGGGGCAAGTGCCTGCACATGCACCGCAGCCGATGCAGGTGTCGGGATCGATTACATAGATGCCGTCGCCTTCGGTGATCGCACCGACGGGGCATTCTGCGGCGCAGGCGCCACAGCAGATGCAGTCGCTCTTAATTACATATGCCATTGTAGTTACCTCCATAGATTTTTACATGAGTATTGTAACATGATAAAGAAAAAATGCAATAGGTTGTAATTGAAAAAGTGTGGTATAATAGGTAAAAAAGAAAAAATCATGCGAGGAGAGCAAATGCGGCTGTTTGTTGCTGTCGAATTGACAAAGGCGATGCGCTATGAGCTGTACCGAATGGAGGAGCAGCTAAAGCAGATGAGCTTCGGGGGCAGGTTTTCGCCGATGGAAAATCTGCACATAACCTTGCACTTTATCGGGGAAACGAGCGACCTTGCCGGTGCGGTAAAGGCGGTGACGGAGGGCGCAAGGTGCATAAGACCGTTTGAATTGCAGCTCGGCGAATATTCGAGCTTTGAAAAGAACGGCTCACGCCTTTCACACTGCACGGTAAAGGGCGATCTGGAGGAGCTTTGCAGGCTGTACGAGTCCATTCAATGCGCCATGAGCGACTTTGGCTTCCCGAGGGAGCGAAAGCGCTTCGTGCCGCACATCACTCTTGGGCGGAGCGTCGTGCATGACGAGCTGGTGGACGCCGAGATGAAAAAATTCAAGGTCACGACCGGAATGCGTGTAAGCGGCATAACACTTTTTGAAAGCCGCCGTGAGAAAAACGGCATGGTTTACATTCCCCTGCACCGTGAAAAGTTTGAATAAACACGACAAGCAACGGGAAAAGTTTTTGAATATTATGGAGGTATAGCGCATAGACGCAAGCGTCCCTGCGTGAAGAAAGGACCGCAAACTGCGGCAAAAGGTGATTTTTTAATGAAAACGATAATCTTGACAGGCGGAGGCACGGCAGGTCACGTTATGCCGAACATCGCCCTCATTCCGAAGCTGAAGGAAAACGGATTCGAGATACATTATATCGGAACAGCCGACGGCATTGAAAAAAAGCTGATAAGCGAGCTTTCGGACGTGACCTATCACGAGATAAGCTCGGGAAAGCTCAGGAGGTATTTTTCACTTAAAAACCTTTCCGACCCGTTCAAGGTACTCAAGGGAATTGTGCAGTCAAAGCGCATAATCAAAAGCGTAAAGCCCGACGCCGTGTTTTCAAAGGGCGGCTTTGTATCGGTGCCGGTAGTGATAGCCGCCAGCAAAAAGGTGCCGGTAGTGGCGCATGAGTCGGACTACACTCCGGGGCTTGCAAACAAGATAGGAGCAAAATTCTGCGATAAAATATGCGTGTCGTTCGAGGATACCCTAAAATACGTCGGCAAAAAGGGCGTATATACCGGCTCGCCGGTAAGGGGCGAGCTGCTTATGGGCGATGCGGAGGCAGGCAGACGCTTCCTCGGCTTTGACTCCAAGCCCGTCATAACCGTAATGGGCGGAAGCCTCGGTGCGGCGGCGCTGAACGATGCGGTCAGAAAATCGCTTCCGATGCTGCTGAAAAGCTACAACGTCCTTCATATATGCGGCGCAGGCAAGGTTGACGAAAGCATAGCATACGACGGCTACGTGCAAAGGGAGTTTATCTCCGCCGAGCTGAAGGACGTGCTCAAATGCACCTCGCTGATGGTGTCGAGGGCGGGCGCAAATGCGATATTTGAGTTTTTGGCGCTCAGGCTGCCGTCGATTCTCGTGCCGCTGCCCATCTATGCCAGCAGGGGCGACCAGATATTGAACGCAAAATACTTTGAGGAAAAGGGCTACTCCGTAACGCTCGACCAGGACAGCATAACGCCCGGGCTTTTGACCGACACGATCGAGAAGCTGTATTCCGAGCGTGCCGAATACGTGAAGCGAATGAGCGAGGACGAGGGAAGCGACGGCACTCAAAAGGTGTTCGAGGTAATAATTTCTTCGATAAAGTAAAAAACAAGGGCGGAGAGCTTTCATCTCCGCCGCTTTTGTATTTATGCGTCGAGCGCCTTTACGTAGCAGCGCCTGCGCTTGTGCTGGGTCTTGTCAAAAAACTTCCATTGCGCCTGCACCTTTGCGTTGTACTCGAGCATGGGGCCGGTTTCGGCGTATTTAATGCCGTTTTTCACGGCGTTTTTAAGCACCTTGTTTAGCAAAATGGCGTTTATGCCCGTGCCCTGCAGATCGGGGCGCACCGCAACGAGGAACAGATCAAGCGTATCGTTGTGTTTGAGCGCATGAAGTACCCTGAACGCACCGAACGGAAAAAGCCTGCCCCGGCTTTTTTTGAGCGCATCCGCCATCGAGGGGGCGGTAAGACCGAACGCCACAAGCTCGTTGTTCTCGTTTTCAACGAAGCAGGTGTAGTCGAAGTTGATCAGCGGTACGAACTTCTTGGCATAGCGTATGACCTGCTCATCGCTGAGCGGCACAACGCCGTACAGCACCGAATACGCCTCGTTGAGCAGCTTGAACACCCGCTGCACCACCTGACCTACCTGATGCCTTTTAATGTCGAGGATATGAAGCCTGTTGCTTCGCATGACAAAGCCTGCCATCTTATCGAGCTTGTCAAGAGGAGCGTTGGGGATCTCGATCCTGTATTCTATCCAATCGACGTCCTTCGCGTAGCCGAGGCGTGCCATGTGCTCGTTATAGTATGGGTGGTTGTAGTAGGTGAAAAACTGCGCCTTTTGGTCAAAGCCCTCAACGAGCATACCCTCGCTGTCGAGATCGGTGAAGCCGAGCGGCCCATGAACCTCGGTGCAGCCGCATTCGGCGGCAAAGCTCTCCACGGCGGCAAAAAGGGCGTTTGAAACCTCCTCATCGTCTATAAAGTCAACGCAGGTAAACCGCATGCGCTTGTTTGCATATTTCTCGTTCGCCTTTTTGGACAAAATTGCGCCTATCCTGCCCACGACCTCTCCGTCACGGTATGCCAAAAAGCATTTCGCCCTGCAATGCTCGAATGCCGGATTCTTTTTCGGGTCCCAGTCCTCAAGGTCGTCCGCATAGAGGTGCGGTATATAGTATGGGTTGTCCGAATACAGCACGTTCGGATAGTCCGCAAACTTCCTCAATTCGTTTTTGGTGGTTACTTCTTTTACCGTTACCATATTTCCTCCGGTTTTGGGCGAATTATATAAGGCAGATATAGGCTGCCATTGCGCCCGAATTTGCGTTGTCCCTGCGGTATGAGTACAGCAGCTCCGGCGTGCCGTAGGTGCATACGTTCATCAGGGAGATGTTTTCCGGCGATATTCCGGCGTCGAGAAAGCTTATTGCGGCGGCCGCCTCTATATCGAGCATCAGCTTGCCGGGCCTTCCCTCTCTGCAAAGCGATTCGCAGCCGAACTCCGCCAAAAAGCGCAGCCCGAGGCTTTCGTCCACCTCAAAATTCCTTTGGCTTATGCAGGGACCGACGGCGGCGAGTATGTCACCCGGCTCGCATCCGTAGCGGCTGTGCATCAGCTCGACGGCGTTTTGACCTATTCGGGCAAGCGTACCTTTCCAGCCGGCATGGCAAAGCCCGACGACCTTTTTCCTTCGGTCATACAGAAAATAGGCACTGCAGTCGGCATGGAGGGTGACGAGCGTAATATCCCGTTCATTCGTCACGATGCCGTCGCAGGGGGCAAACGGCGCTTTTTCAAATCCTCTGCCGGCATCGGAGGCGGTGACGGGCAAAACCACGTCCCCGTGCTCGTAATTCACGACGGCAAGGCTTTCATGCGAAAGCCCCTCGGAGGCGCAAAGTACCCGAAAATTATCGGGAGCTTTTTTGTCCGGCTCGTCACGGGTGAGACTCAAATTCAGCTCGGAAAAGCATCCCGTGCTCACACCGCCGATTCGGGACGAAAACCCGTGCTTTATGCCGGACTCCGCCTGCAAAAGGGGCGATTTGAACACCTTGACCCTGCCGCCTTGGGCGAGTATGTGACCGTATGAAAACAGCTTTGCTTTTTCCCTGTACGCCGCTTCGTTCATTTTTGCTCCATGCTTTCGTGGGCTTCGCTTATCAGCAGCTTAAGCTCCGCCATAAACGTGTTAATATCCTTAAACTGCCTGTAAACCGAGGCAAAGCGAACGTATGCGACTTCGTCAAGCTCCCTCAGGCGGTTCATTACCATCTCGCCTATCAGCTCGCTTTTTACCTCCTGCTCGAGCAGGTTGAATATTTCCTTTTCAACGTCGTTTACGAGCCTGTCCTGATCCATTGCGGATACGGGCCGCTTTTCGCACGCCTTCATGACGCCGGCACGTATCTTCTGGCTGTCAAACGGCTCACGCTTGCCGTCCTTTTTTACAACCATCACGGGAAGCTCCTCCACCTTTTCGTAGGTGGTGAAGCGTCTGCCGCAGTTTACGCACTCACGGCGGCGGCGGATAGACTCTCCGTCCTCTGCGGAACGGGTATCGACGACCTTGGAGTCGGGGCTCATGCAATATCTGCATTTCATAGGGGTCACTCCTTTGAATATGGGCGATAACCCACGGTTGGACTGTTTTTCAAATTATAACACGGTGCGAGGTTTTTTGCGAATAAATTTTAATTCCAAATGTCAAATCGCTCCCAACGTTTGCAATTTTGGAAAAAAACGGATGGAAAGCGTTTTCGTTCCCGTCTGCAAATGTTTTTTGTATTATATGGCGTGAAAATGTGCATTATAAGCGTATCACACGAAAAGGAGAGTGAAAAATGGATACGCTTGCATTGATTTTGTTGATTGTCGGCGCTCTGAACTGGGGACTTGTCGGCATATTTCAATTTGACATCATCGCCGCCATATTCGGCGGCATGAGCGGAGTGGTATCGAGAATACTTTACACCATTGTCGGACTTGCTGGAATATGGGGCATATCGCTTTTGTTCAGGCGCGACGGCATAAAGCATTCCAACGATACTTCCGATTGATGTGACATGGCATAAGCTGCCGATTAGCAGGGACAAGGGCATCGCCCGCCCTGCTTTTTACTTTAATGTTGATAAACCGGCGGTGTGCGATTATAATATATACAGGAAAAATATGGACGGAGGGAACTATGGACGGCTATAAAACAAGATATGACCAATGGCAGAGGCTTTTGCCGGACGGAGGGTATAAAGACGAGCTTCTTTCGATAAAAAACGACGAAAAGCAAAAGGAGGACCGCTTCTATAAGGAACTGGAATTCGGCACGGCGGGACTTCGGGGCGTGCTCGGCGTCGGAACGAACAGGATGAACGAATACGTCGTGCGCCGTGCCACAATGGGTCTTGCGGCATATATAAACAGCCTTGACGAGGCCGAAAAGGGCGTTGTGATAGCATACGATTCAAGGCGGCTTTCAAAGGAGTTTGCGTTTGAGAGCGCAAAGGTGCTTGCAAAATGCGGAATAAAGGTATATCTGTTTAACAGCCTTCGGAGCGTGCCGCAGCTTTCGTTTTCGCTCAGGCATCTTGGCTGCATCGCCGGAATTATGATAACGGCGAGCCATAATCCGCCCGAATACAACGGCTACAAGGTGTATTGGAAGGACGGCGGACAAATCGGCCCGATACAGGCGGATGCGATAACGGAATACATAAGACGCTTCGGCTATTTTGACGGGACGGAGCTTGAATATGACGAGAGCCTGATACAAACCGTCGGCGAGGAAACGGATAGGGCGTATTTCGATGCGGTAAGGACGCTGCTTTTAAATCCCGAGCTTGACAGGGAGCAGGGGGGGATGCTGTCCGTGGTATATACGCCGCTGCACGGTGCGGGCTATGTGCCGGTGACGACGCTTCTTGGCGAAATGGGCGTTACCGACGTTTCGGTGGTCGAGGAGCAAAGGCTGCCCGACAGCGCATTCCCGACGGTAAAGGTGCCGAATCCCGAGGACAGGGCGGCGTTTGAGCTTGCGTTCAGGCTTGCAAGGGAAAAAAACGCAGAGCTGGTGCTTGCCACCGACCCCGATTCCGACAGGCTCGGCGCTGCCGTAAGGGAGACTTCGGGCGAATACAGGCTGCTTACGGGCAATCAGATAGGCTGCCTGCTGCTTTATTACATACTCAGCGTCAAAAAGGAAAGGGGACAGCTTACGGGGCGTGAGGTCGCGGCAAAGTCCATCGTAAGCACGGGACTTGCAAACGCAATATGCGATGATTTCGGCGTAAAGCTGGCGGAGGTTCCCACTGGCTTCAGATTCATTGCCGAGCATATCGAAAACCATTGCTCCGATGGGCAAACTGAGTTTCTGTTCGGCTTTGAGGAAAGCTACGGCTTCCTTGTTGGCAGCTTTGCAAGGGATAAGGATGCGCCCGGTGCGGCGATGATGCTGTGCGAGGCGTGCATCTATTATAAGCAGGGCGGCAAAACGCTTTGCGACGTGCTGGACGAGATATACGCACGCTACGGCTTCTATGTCGAAACGGTAAAGTCATACACCCTTGAGGGCAAAAAGGGAATGGAGCAGATCGCCTCCGTGATGCAAAAGCTCCGTATGGGCGGTGTAAGAAGGCTTGCCGGAAAGGAGATAGTGCGGTTCGAGGACTTCTCAACAAGGCGCAGCCACGATTACGCTCAAAACACGGTGCTTCCGTGTACGATGCCGTCGATGAATATGGTGCGCTTCACAACGGCGGACGGTGCGTGGATATGCGTGCGCCCGTCGGGAACGGAGCCGAAGCTGAAGGTATATATAGGCACGTCGGCAAAAACCGAGGCCGAGTCCGCAAACGATGGCAAAATGCTCCTTGCGGCGGTCGAGGCGGAGATATTCTGAAGACATATCGAAATAAAATAAAGCGAAACACCCGCATCGTTATTGTAGACGGTACGGGTGTTGATAATTATATTCCGTATTATTAAGTATAGAAACTCTTCTTTTCATCTACCTCAATATCATACGGAACAATGGCACCTTAGCTGCTATTGGGACCATAACTCAAGTCAGACGGTGAATTGTTCAACGAATGACGCAGGCATTCTGCAGCCATATCGAGGCCTATTACATTGCAGGTGTTGGCAATTATATTAAATTGTGCTCTGAGAAAAGCAATGGTAATGGCAGCCCGTTCCTGTGCCGTATCCCCGATATATCCATTATCAATCGCATACGAAACGAATTCATCGATTATTTCTTCGCCTGTGCTTTTAGGAGAAACCGACTGTGGATTTTTCGAAACAAATTCATCATAAAGTTCAAGAACGGATTTTTCACCGATCTCGTCGTGTGTAAACAAATCATTATGCCCCTCGGTAGCAATTGTCGTAGAAGAATATACGACAAAAAGGCATAAAAGAACGGAGATAATCTTAACCAGGAAACACTTTCTTTTCGTTTCTTTCACCTCATTTTTAGTTTGGTATAGGAGCGCCGAACACAGGAGCCAAAATCAGTACGCCAAGAACGAGCAGTACAACAAAGCTCCCCGCCGCACATAGAATAATGAACGGCTTTTCCCAGCGGTGCGTTATTGCCATAAACAATAAACTCGCCGCAAATACGATGAACCCAGTTATAGGAACGTGTAACCCCAAAAACAGCAAAACAGGCACCTTGTCGAGCAGCATTGCGGATAGTATTAACAGCAGCAAGCTGCCGACAGTTACGCTGAATATGAGATTTTGCCGGATTCGTTTCAAACGCAGAGAATGTAAACTGTTCAAAGTCTCAAAAGCTTTGTCGCAGTTACATTGAAAGTCTTTGCCGGCTTGATCATTTGGGCTAAGGAGTTCGTAAATACTTACGCCGAAAATATCGGACAAGGATTTAATTTGATCATCATTGGGGGCAGACATCCCCTGCTCCCATTTAACAACCGTTGCTTTTGTAACGTTCAGTAAGGAAGCTAATTCTTTTTGCTGCATACCCTTGCTCTCACGCCAGTGTTTAATAAACGATATGGGTTTACCGGGTTTCATTTATTGTGGTTCTCCTTTCACAAATAAAACTTTACATGATTACGCGCTTATTCCGCAAGTATTGTATCCTTATGGAATAAATGAATGTAAAAAGTTGCGCTGAGCATAAACAGAGGCACAAATCTTACACAATCATCGTTAACCCCTCTTTTCTATACAATGTGATAAAGTCCTTATGTTAGACGAGGCAAATTCTGTTCATACAAGTGGCTGTTCGGGGGGGGGATGATTCGGACGGCTTTCGCCGTCCGAATGCTTTTATGTGATATGACGCTTTTTATCAATACATTCCGGGTGCGCCGCCCATGGGAGCAGCGGGCTCGGGTGCGGGGATGTCGCATACGAGGCTCTCGGTTGTGAGTGCCATTGCGGCTATCGAAGCGGCGTTCTGGAGTGCGCTCCTGGTTACCTTCGTCGGGTCAATGATGCCCTTGTCGGTCATCATGCCGTATTCGTCCTTCGATGCGTCGTAGCCGTAGCCGGGGGTTTTGGAGGCACGGACGTTGGCGACGATCACGGAGCCCTCAAGACCTGCGTTCATGGAGATCTGGCGGAGGGGTTCTTCCATCGCACGAAGCACAATCTGTGCGCCGGTGCGGATGTCGCCGGTCTTTTCATCGACGGAGGCTTTGATCTTGTCGCATACGTTCAAAAGGGCGATTCCGCCGCCGGGAACGATGCCCTCCTCGACCGCCGCACGGGTCGCGTTGAGTGCGTCCTCTATGCGGAGCTTGAACTCCTTCATCTCGACCTCGGTTGCCGCACCAACCTGGATAACGGCTACGCCGCCGGCGAGCTTTGCAAGGCGCTCCTGGAGCTTTTCACGGTCATAGTCGGAGGTGGATTCGGCGATCTGTGCACGGATGGAATTTATGCGTGCCCTGATCTCGTCGGGATCGCCTGCGCCCTCGACGATAACGGTGTTGTCCTTATCGACCTTGACCTGGCGTGCGGTACCGAGCTGTGCAAGGGTAGCTTCCTTGAGCTCCATGCCGAGCTCGTCGGAGATGACCTCGCCGCCGGTGAGGATTGCGATGTCCTGAAGCATCGCCTTACGCCTGTCGCCGAAGCCGGGGGCCTTGACAGCAACGCAGGTGAACGTGCCGCGGAGCTTGTTTACAACGAGTGTCGCAAGGGCTTCGCCTTCGACGTCCTCTGCGATTATGAGAAGCTTCCTGCCCTGCTGTGCGATGGGCTCGAGAATGGGGAGAAGCTCCTGAATGCTCGTGACCTTCTTCTCGGTGATGAGAATGAGGGGATTGTCGAGAACGGCTTCCATCTTGTCACTGTCGGTCACCATGTATGCGGAAGCATAGCCCCTGTCAAACTGCATACCCTCGACGATTGCGAGGTTGGTTTCGATGGTCTTGGATTCCTCTACGGTGATAACGCCGTCGTTTCCGACCTTTTCCATTGCGTCGGAGATGAGTGCGCCGATCTTCTCATCGCCTGCGGAGATGGAGGCAACCTGTGCGATCGCCTGCTTGTTCTCAACGGGCTTGGAGAGGTTTTTAAGCTCCTTGACCGCTTCGGCAACGGCGAATTCGATGCCGCGCTTGATGCCCATGGGGTTTGCGCCCGCCGCTACGTTTTTAAGACCCTCACGCACTATCGACTGTGCGAGGATGGTTGCGGTGGTGGTGCCGTCGCCGGCAACGTCGTTGGTCTTTGTGGCAACTTCCTTCACAAGCTGTGCGCCCATGTTCTCAAAGGGATCCTCAAGCTCGATTTCCTTTGCGATGGTAACGCCGTCGTTGGTGATGAGGGGTGCGCCGAACTTTTTGTCGAGAACGACGTTCCTGCCCTTGGGTCCAAGGGTGATCTTAACGGTGTTTGCGAGGGTGTTGATGCCTGCTTCGAGTGATTTACGGGCGTCTTCGCCGAATTTTATCTGCTTTGCCATGATAATATCTCCTTAAACTTATACTGTATTGTCCGGATTATTCCACCACTGCGAGTATGTCGCTCTGGCGGACAACGATGTATTCCACGCCGTCAAGCTTTACTTCGGTGCCGGCATACTTTGAGTAGATAACCTTTTCACCGACGCTGACGTACATATTGATCTCCTTGCCGTCTATAACGCCGCCGGGACCGACTGCGATAACCTCTGCCATCTGGGGCTTTTCCTTTGCGGCGGCGGTAAGGATGATGCCGCCTTTGGTGGTTTCCTCCGCCTCGATGTTTTTGATCACAACTCTGTCTGCCAAGGGTTTGAGTGTCATATAATTTATCCTCCTGTCATTTATATCGCCCATGTTAGCACTCTGTCTTAACGAGTGCTAATCACAGGCATAGTGTAGCCCAAGGGAAAAAGGCTGTCAATAGCTTTTTTGCCATCTTTAATTATTATTCCCAATGGCTTCAAAATATCTTCACAATCGAAAAATAAACACTGCGTCCCAAACGCTTGCAAGATGACGCCCAAAGTATGTATAATATGATGTTAAAGTATAAAGTCGGAGGCTGTTTATGCGTTTTTGTGCGCTGTATAGCGGTTCTTCGGGAAATTCGCTGTTTCTCGAGGCGGGCGGCGTGAGGCTGCTGGTGGACGCCGGTGTTGCGGGCAGGGCGGTCGGGTCTGCGCTCGGGCAGATAGGCGTTTCGCCCGATACCATAGGCGCAATACTCGTCACCCATGAGCATATTGACCATATCAAGGGCGTAGGCGTGCTTTCAAGAAGATACAATATCCCCGTCTATGCAAACGCAAAAACATGGGAGGCCATGCAGGAGCAGGTGGGGACTATTGCACCCTCGTGTACAAGGATCTTCGAGACGGACAGGGATTTTTATATCAAGGGACTAAACGTGCTGCCGTTTAAAACGCCGCACGATGCGGCGGAGTCGGTTGGCTTCGTATTTAACTGTCGGGGGGCTCGCATAAGCACTATGACGGACGTGGGCCACGTTACGGGCAGGCTGCTTTCGGCGGTAAGCGATTCGGACCTTTTGTTCATCGAGGCGAACCACGACGTGGATATGCTCAGGGCAGGCAGCTATCCGTATCTTCTCAAAAGGCGGATACTCGGCGACAACGGGCATCTTTCAAACGAGGCGGCGGGCAAGGCCGTTGTAAAGCTTTTCGGACAGAGGATGAGGAACGTAATGCTCGGGCATCTCAGCCGTGAGAACAACATGGAGGAGCTTGCGTTGGAAACGGTGCGCTGCGAGCTTAGGGCGCAGGACATTCCGGACGGAGAAATTGCCGTGTCGGTGGCGCACAGGGACAGGATAAGCGAATTATTCAATATAGAGGAATAGGAGGCATTGAAAATGCAGAACGCAAACAAGGCGGCGATAGGCTTTGCCGCATCGGTAGGGCTTTATTTGAGCATAAGCTCGGTCGGAGCGTTTTTCAATCTTGACATGATGGGACAAAGCGCCCTTAATGCGCTTTTGGTGCAGGTGATCGCAATATATCTGCCCGCATGCTTTATTATGAAGGGCAGGGACGTAAGGGAGTTTGGCGTCCGCAAGACGGGAGCAACCGAAATAATGCTTGCAATTGCTATGGCGGTGGGCTGTTTCTTCCTCGTCACGGGCGCAAACGGAGCAATAACCACGCTGCTTGAATACGCCGGTGCGGATTTTTCCCTGCTTGAGGCGGCAAGTCAAATGCCCGTGCTTTCGGGCTGGCAGAGCATCGTGTGGATATTCCTTTTCTGCCTCGTGCCTGCGTTTACCGAGGAGTATATGTTCAGGGGTGCGCTGCTTCATTCATGGGGCGGCATGGGACGTATCAAGGCGGTGCTGCTCACCTCGCTTTTGTTCTCGCTCATGCACGGCAACCTGAGTGCGCTCCCCGCATACATGATAATCGCCTGCGTGCTTGGCGGCATGACTGTGCGCTCCAAGAGCGTAATCCCGAGCATGGTAACGCATTTTTGCTACAACCTGCTTGTGCTTGGCTATTGGACGGCTGTGCAGGGCATGGAGCAGACGGAGGCGGCTTCGGCGGGTGCGGTATGGGCGGAGCTTTTGACCTTCGTGGGGATAGGCGCATTGCTGACGGGCACATTCTTCGCTGCGTTTGCCGTGGTGTGCAGGAATAAATACGGCGCACCCGCAAAAAAGTCCTTCCTGAGCTACAAGCCGATACAGACGGCGGATGGCAGCATCGGCGCAAATGCGGCGTTTTTCAAGGGCAGGCCAGGTGAATGCCCCGGCTATAACAAGGCGACCGTAGGGGTTTGCATAGGCATTGCGGCGGGGCTTTTGTTCCTTATGGGGCTGCTTTCGTTCGTGATACTGTTTATCGACTTTCCGTTTATGGGTATATGAACGTCAGGATAATCTGCGTGGGGAAGCTGCGCGAAAAATTCTATACCGATGCCGTGAGCGAGTTCAAAAAGCGGCTTTCACGCTTTGTAAACCTTGAGATAGTCGAACTGCCCGACGAAAAGGCGGGTGAGCAGCTTTCGGAGGCACAGCGTACCCGTGTCAAGGCGGAGGAGGGCAGGCGCATACTCGAGCATCTTTCCCCGGGCGAGGTGCTCGTTGCCACGGTGATAAAGGGCGAAAGGCTTTCTTCGGAGAAGCTGGCCGACAGGCTTTCGGGCTATATGCTCGAGGGAAAGAGCAGGATCGCCTTCGCCATAGGCGGCTCGCTGGGACTGAGCGACGAGGTGCAGAAAAGGGCGGATATGAAGCTAAGCTTTTCGGACATGACGTTTACGCACCAGCTTTTCCGTGTGATGCTGCTTGAGCAGATATACAGGGCGTTCAAGATAATAAACGGCGAGCCGTACCACAAGTGAACATATATCCAAATGGAATAAAAACCTTCACCTCCTAATAAAATTAGGTATCACGGTCGGAGGTTTTTTATTATGGAAGTGATATTTAAGGAGCTTAATATACACAGGATCGGCGGAGGCTGCGTTTCGCAGGCGCTTATCGAGGGCAGCATACCCGTCATAAAGGACAGGACTGCGGCGTCTGTGATAGACGCATCGGCGGCGGTCAGGCTGCAGAACACGGAAATATCGGCCGGCAAGGTGAATATCGACGGCACGGTGCAGGTGCATATAATCGCCCTTGATACGGACGACAGCGTGTTCTCGTTTTCGTCCTCGGCGCCGTTTAAGCACAGCATAGCCATAGACTCGGCAAGACCGGGCATGGAGGCGTCCGTTATAGCCGAGCTTCAAAGCGTCGAGCTTTCGGCGGAGGGCGATTCGCTGAAGCTGACGGCGGTTTCGGAGCTTTCGCTTAGGCTGAAGGACAATACGCCGCTTAGGGTGGTAAAGGGCATGAACGGCGTTTCGGAGCTTGAAATAAAGACGATGAAGCTTGACTACCGTGAGAATAAATGTATTTTGAAGGAAAAGGTGCGCATTCTGGAGGAGATAGGCGTTTCGAGCATCACATCGGTTCTGGCGGTTGACGGCGAGGCGGTGGTGAGAAGCATACGCACGAGGGGCGATGCGGTCACGGTGGAGGGTACGCTCTCGGTCAGCGCAATGTGCGCCGACGGCAAGGAAAGGCTTTCGCAGTTCGTTCAGCACGTGGAGTTTTCGGAGGAGCTGGACTTTGACGGGCGTGCGGAGGCGGTATTCGGCAGGGTGGCAGTGGAGGAAATAGAGCTTCGCCCGATGGATGCGGAGCTTGGGATAGCCGTCGTTGAGGCGGTGATGAGGATAGAGCTGTTTTCGGAGAGCGTCGCGGCAGAGGAGCTTCCGCTGGATGCGTTCTCGCCGTCGGCTGCGCTCATGCCGAAGATAACCGCCGTGCCGCTTTTGCTTCCTAAGGGGATGCTTTCGGTCAAAAGCTCGCTCCGTGAAACCATAGACGTTCCCGAGGGCATGCCGGATATTTACCGCCCCGTATATGCTTCGGCAAGACCGATGGTCACGTCGTCGGTGTGCGGCGAGGGGCGGCTGAATATAGACGGAATGCTGTTTACAAGGCTGGTCTATGCTTCGGAAAACGGATCGCTTTTCTCGTTCACGGAGGATATTCCGTTTATGCTGTCACAGCCGCTTTCGGGGGACATGGGCTCCGGCGGGGCGGCGGATGCCGAGGTGCGGCTGCGTGTACTTACCACGGTGGGCGGCGGAGGCGGCAGAGCCGCAGACGTGGGCTATTTGATGTTCATTGATGCGGAGCTGTTCGAGCCGTGCATGGTCGAGGCGGTTACGGGCATTGCCGAGTGCGAGCCGGTCGAGTCGCCAAAGGGCATAGTGATATGCTTTGCGTCGGAGGGCGAGGAGCTTTACGACATCGCTAAGCGGCTGAACGTAAGCCGTGCCGCATTGACGGAGCTTAATCCCGAGCTTGAAAACGGCATACGGGGCGGCGAACGCATAGTTGTGATGGTATAAACGCTTTTTCGGGCGGCGTAAAGTCGGGGGAGATATTCCTCCGGCTTTTTTGCGGCACAAAATATGGACAAAGAATGTATTTTTGGTGTAATGCTTTATTTTGGCGCACGGATATGATAATATAGATATAACTATATGAAAATTTTTCGGTGAAAGGAAGACGTTGCTTAAATGGAAAACGGACTTACGCTGATTTTGATAGTGTTTATGATAGGGTATCTGGTGTATTCCGCATTCAGCAAAAAGACAAAGCTGTTTGACACCACATATATAAAAGAGGGCAGGGCCGCCTTGTTCGTTAAAATCGGCAGGATATGCTTTGTTGCGGCGGCGGTGCTGTCGCTGCATATTGCCGTGACCGCACTTTACAGCGTTACGGAGGGTGCTTTCCCGAAGGATTTCGACCTTGTCCCCGAATGGGTGACGAGGGTGGTCATCGCCGTCGTTGCGGTACTGGTGCTTACGCCGTTCGTGCTTGCGATAGTATTCACCGACAAGCAAAAGTATATGGAGAAGCAAAGGCGTGAGCGGGGAGAGGTCTCCGCAGAGGACAGGGCAGAGATATTCGCCGGCACGACCGCCGACGGGGAGACGCCCGAGGATGACGGAAGCGCCGCCGATCCGTTTGGCGACAGGGCAACGAAAAAGGGTCAAAACCAACCGAAAGGATAAAAGATCATGGAAGGAAAGCTCAAAAAAACCGTATGTCTGCTGCTTGTTGCAATCATGTTTTTGGGCATATTCGGATGCAGCGGCAGCGTCACCGACGAGGGGGAAGGCATAATAGACATCGCCTACGCCGAGCCGACTCCGGCCGCCGACCAAACGCAGGGCGTGCAGACGCCGGAGGTGGGGAATACGCCGCCTTCGAGGGACGTTACCTATATGTGGCTGACAAACGAGATGAACGTTGACGCACCGAACCGCCCGTTCCCCGAGGTGAAGGAGGACGATGAGGAAAAGACGGTGCCGTATGACTTTGATCAAAGCGCCGAGCCGATAACCTATGAAACGGTGCTTCTCGGCACGATGAGCGAAAAAACCCGCTTCTGCACAAAGGCAAGCTATTCGCCGTCCGCAATAAAGGGCTGCAGGGAGATAGGGTCGAAGGAGAGCGTTCTCGTTTACGGCGAGCAGGGCAGCTATTACAAGGTCGAATATGCCTTTTTCACCGGCTATGTCAAAAAGGACTGCGTAAAGCTCGGCGATGCGGCGGATATAGAGGCGTTCCGTGCGATACCAGATTACGGCGAGATAACCTCCGTCGAGGAGCATGAGAGGGAAACGGGCAGCATGACCTATTTCAGAACGCACCCGTACAAGAACTCAAAGCGTGTTGAGGGCTGTGTTGAGATACCGAGGGGAAAGACCGTCAAGGTCACGGGCGAATGCGGCGACTTTTACAGGATTGAGTTCAAGAGCAAAACCGGCTTTGTACCAAAAAGCGATCTCGTGCTTCCGTCGGGAAGCGGAAGCTATTCCGCCGAATACGCACAGGAGCGGTATGCCTGGGCGGATGCGATAAACCCCGATACGGTGGGCTGGATATGCTTGAACGGCACGAACATTGACTACCCCGTCATGTACGATGCAAGCGGAAATTATTTCTACAACGACCATACCTGGCGCGGCGAGCGGAGTTCGGCCGCATCCATATACGTCTATACAAGACCTGCGGGCAGGTTTATAACCATCGCAGGGCATAACAGCAGAAAGTCAAAGACGATGTTCAACCGCCTGCACAAGGCGCAGGACGCCATCAAAAACGGCAGCAGCGGCTACAGAACGTTCTATATATCCCTCGAAGGCATACCCCATACGAGGTGGAAGCTTTGGGCGTTTTACGAAACGCAGGAGAACGAGCCCGAATCCACGAGAAGGTACAACACGCTTTCGTTCCTGAGCTCATCGGTAAACAGGGAGTGGATAGAATACCAGCTTTCACGCTCCGAGGTCAATCTCGGCGTGGATGTGTCCACCGGCTGCTACATAATCACGCTCATAACCTGCGGCGACAACTACGACTCCGCCGATGCCGAGTCGAGACTGTATATGTTCCTCAAAGCGGGTTGATAAAACGTTTGACCGGAAAGGACGAAGCGATAAAATGCCTAAATTTCATTTTATAGTAAACCCCATCGCAGGAACGGGGCGCAGCGACAGACTGTTCAACGAGGCGAAGGCAATATTGGATGAGCGGGACGTCGAGTACTCCGTTGCATACAGCGAGTATCCGACCCATGCCGTTGAGCTTGCAAAGGCGGCGGCGAAAAACGGTGAAACGCATATTGTGGCTGTCGGCGGCGACGGCACGATAAGCGAGGTGTCAAAGTCGCTCGTGGGCGTTGAGGGCGTGACGATGGGTGTGTTCCCGTTCGGAACGGGCAACGACCTTGCAAGGGCGCTGAACATACCCTCCGAGGCAGAGGGTGCGGTGGACGTCCTTTTAAACGGAGAGGTCAGAAGCATGGACATGGGCTCGGCAAACGGTGCGATGTTTGCAAACGTCGGCGGCTTCGGCTTTGATACCGACGTGGTCATAAATACCGAAAAATTCAAAAAGCGCTTCAACGGGATGCTTCCGTATATGCTGGGCGTGATGCAGTCGCTTCTGCACCTAAAGCCTATTAAGATGCACATAAACGCCGACGGCGAGGAATTTGACGAGGAGGCACTGCTGTTCGCTGCGGCAAACGGTACGCATTACGGCGGCGGAATGAACGTTGCCCCGCTTGCCGACCCGTTTGACGGCAGCTTTGACGTGTGCATCGTCAAAAAAATCGGAGTGCTTACACTGCTGAACGTGCTTCCGGCGTTCATAAAGGGAAAGCACCTGAAAAACAAGCACATTCGCTATATGAAGGCGAAAAGCGTGAAGATCGACTGCGTGTCCGGCGTGCAGCTTAACCTTGATGGGGAGCTTGGCTCCGTAACGCCCGTGACGTTCAGCATTCTTGAAAATGCCATAAAAATAATCGTTCCGAAAAAGGCGGAGTCTTACGCATGAGAAAAAAGTCCGCAAGCTCAAAAAAACGCAGCAATCGCAGGACAGAGACAGCAAAGCGCCGCCTGGCGGCGGTGCTTGTCGTGCTGGCGGTCGTTGCCGTAATTGTCGTGTTTGCGGTATTTATGGCGAAAAGGGGCGAGCCGAAAAAGCTGAAGCTGACGGAGCTTCCGTTTGCCGCCGGATCCGAAAGCGCATACACGGGCAGGGGCTTTTATTACCTGTCCGACTCGACGCTGATATATGAGGACCTGAAGGACTCCGCAAAGGACGAAACGAGTAAGATAAGCGTTGCCGACGTCGGAGTTGTTGCGTCGGAAAGGACGGCGGTGCTTTACACGTTGAATGCCATACACTTTGTCAACGCAAGCAAGCCGGTGGAATTTTCCGACAGGATAATCGCTGTAAAGGCGGGCAAGGAGCATTTCGGCGTGCTTTACGGGGATGCAAGGGACAAAAGCACGCTTGCGATATTCGACGACAAGGCCGTGCAGATAGACAGCGTGGAGTTTTCCGCCGGCGTCATGACCGACTACAGCTTTGATATGTCGGGCGGCGAGGTGCTGTGGACGCTTGAAACGAACGTAAACGCAAGCGATCCGATATGTATGATAAAAACCTACGATATGCAGAGGCATTCGGTATCGAGCATAACGACCGTGCACGATCAGCTTGTCGAAAATGTGTTTTTTACCGACAACAGCATGTTTATCGTGGGCACGGACAGCATCATAAGATACAACGTTGCAAAGCATAATGAAAGCTACCGTGCGCTCGTTTACGGCAGGAAGCTCATGGATTTTTCCGCCGGAGGGGAGCGTCCGCTGTTTGCGTTTTCGCTCAGGAGTGAGGAAAAGCTGTCCACCGTGGTGCTGTACAGTCTCAGCGACGACGACGTTTCCAACGTGAAAATGACGACCGTACAGCTTCCGGGCAATGCGCTTGGGGCATATACCATGTGCGGAAGCTTCGTGGTGATAATGCCCGACGGTATAAAGTGCTATACGGGTCAGGGTATCCTCAGCCGCGAATACAAGTTCGATATGCCGATAACCGCCGCCGAAAAGCTGACCGACTCGGAGCTTCTTCTGGTGCGGGACGGAAAGGCGTTTATAGCGAAAATAGGCTGACGGGGACAGCCCGTGCGTTTTACAGGAAGGGAGAGGACGATGAGTATAATTGACATTGCGATAATTGCGGTATTCGTCACGGTGCTGCTGATGGGTCTGTACAATGGCTTTTGTCATACGGGTCTGTCGTTTGCGGCGATGATACTTTCGATAATTTTGGCGTTTATGTTCATGGGCCTCGGTTCCAACAGGCTCAAGGACAATGAAAAGCTGTACAACATGATGCTGTATTACACGGAGGGCTCGGAGTTCATACATGACTCGGAGCTTGCCAAGCGGAGCATTTACACGTTCACCACCGAGGAGATAGATGAGATAATCGAGGGTGCGGGGCTTCCCTATCCGATGGACAAGGAAATAAGGCGCAATATAATGAAGGAAGCCTTCTCGGAGCAGGGCATAATCACCCTCGGGGAATATTTCAACTCAACCATGGTAAACGTATTTATAAATATAGTCGTGTTTTTGGCGTTTTACCTCGTGTTCAGGGTGCTGTTTGCCGTGGGCATAAACTGGTATGATTACGCCGTGGGACTGCCGGGGCTGAGGGCGTACGATGCGCTGTTTGCGCTTGCGGCGTCGTGCATAAGGGGTCTGCTTGTTCTGGTGGTGATTTTTACGCTTGTACCGATAGTTTTGACATTCCTTGGGCAAATATCCTTTATCAAGGATATGCTGAACGAGTCGAAGCTGGTGCATTTACTGTACGAATCGAACTTCATTTTAAGCTGGATGCCCAGCACATGATAACGGCATAATTCGGAAAGGATATTGAGAAGGCATGAAAAAGAAGCACTCAAACGGATACAGACACGAGCTTAAATACTATCTTAACAGCGGCGACTACGTGCTTTTGTCGAACCTGCTGAAAAACACGCTCAAAAGCGACGACAACACCAACGAAAAGGGCGAGTATTTTATACGCAGCCTCTATTTTGACGACTATGAGGACTCTGCGCTTCGGGATAAGATAGACGGTGTCGATCACAGGTATAAGGTGCGTATAAGGACGTACAACTATTCCGACGCCGTGATAAAGCTCGAGTGCAAGCACAAGGAAAGCGGCTACATCAAAAAGCAGTCCATATCGCTGTCGAGGGCGGAATGCGACGCCCTTACGGGGGGCGACTACCGCTTTTTGCTGTACAGGAAGGAAGCGTTTGCAAGGGAGATGTTCACGCTGTTTGCCACGAGGCATCTTCGCCCTGCGGTGATCGTGGACTACACGAGGGAGGCATACGTTTTCCCCGTCGAGAACGTTCGCATAACGTTTGACAAGAACATAAGGACGGGCTACCGTTCGTTTGACATATTCGACAGGGAGCTTCCCACATATCCCGCCGCCGACGAATACGATATGGTGCTTGAGGTGAAGTTTAACGAATACCTGCCGACCTTCGTTCGCAGCCTGATACAGACAGCGTCACATACGAGGAGCGCAATAAGCAAATACGTGCTGTCGAGAAAATACGAACTGTAAATTAAGAAAGCCGGAAAAGAGAACATGGAACAGAGAAAAACCCTGATAGCAATAGACGGAAACAGCCTCATGTACAGGGCCTATTTTGCGTTGCCCGACATGACGTCGAGGGCGGGGGCGCATACGGGTGCGCTTCACGGATTTTTGGGTATGCTGCTCAAATTGGCGGCGAGAAAGCCCGACTATATGCTCATTGCGTTCGACAAGGGCAAAACCACGTTCAGACACGCAATCTACGGACAGTACAAATCGGGCAGAAAGCCTATGCCCGACGAGCTTAGGGAGCAGATGCCCGTGCTCAAAGCCGTGCTCGGCAAAATGGGGATAGCTGTATGCGAGTGCGCCGACTACGAGGCGGATGACATACTCGGCACCGTTGCAAGGCGTGCGGAAAAATGCGGCGTCTCCACGCTTATTGTCACGGGCGACAGGGACGCATTGCAGCTTATTGACGAAAATACCCATGTTCTGATGACAAAAAAGGGCATAAGCGAAACGGTGGAGTTTGACGAAGGCGAGCTAATGGCGCAGTATTTTGTCACGCCGAGCCAGATAATCGACCTGAAGGGGCTTATGGGCGACGCATCGGACGCCATACCGGGCATTGCCGGAATAGGCGAAAAGACCGCCGTAAAGCTGCTGCAAAAATACGGCACGCTTGAGGAGGCGCTTACAAGGGGTGCGGTCGAGGAAAAGGGCGCATTGCAAAAGAAGCTTGAGAGCGGCGGCGAAAGTGCGAGGCTGTCTTATCGCCTTGCAACCATCGACACCGACGCACCGATAGATATAGAGCTTGAAAACTGCTTGTTCACGGAGCGGAAAATGGGCGGCGCAAGGGAGCTTTTGACCGAGCTTGAGCTAAGGAGCATCGTATCGAGGCTTCCTGTCTTTGAGGAGCGGCCCGAACCCGCAAAAACAGAAAGCCTTACCCCCGTGCATACCGAACGCATCGGCACGGAGGAGGCGCTGAAAAAGCTCGTTTTGCGGCTCAAGAACGTAAAGCGCATGGCGATATATATAGACGACGGGCTGTATGTTGCCGTTGACGGCGAGGGGAAAACGGAGCAGTTTGAGATCGTCGCCGGCGGAAACCTGCTTGAACCCGGGCTTTCGGACGAGGAGATATTTTGCGCGCTGAAAGCTGCGCTCGAGGATGAAAAAATACACAAGCTGACCTTTGACGCGAAAAGGCTGATGCACAGGCTCGACAGGTGCGGTACGGTGCTGAACGGACTTGAATTTGATGCGATGATTGTTGACTATCTTCTGCACGCCACAAGACCCGCAAACAGCCTGAAGGAGCTGTGCGAGCTTCGGCAGGGGCTTGCCCCCGATGCGTCGGCACTTTTGTCGCTGTATGAGCCGATGATGTTTGAGCTGAAAGCCACGGGCATGGAGTCGCTGTACCGTGACATGGAGCTTCCGCTGATAGGCGTTTTGTTCGACATGGAGCGCACGGGCTTTATGATAGACACGAAAATGCTCCGCTCCATCGGGGACGAAATGGGTGAGAGGATAAAGGAGCTTGCGGCGGCGATATACGAGTGTGCCGGAGGGGAGTTTTCGATCCTCTCCACCAAGCAGCTCGGTGCCGTGCTTTATGACAAGCTGGGGCTGCCGGCGATGAAAAAGACCAAGACGGGCTATTCCACCGACGCCGAAACGCTCGAAGCCCTGCGGGAAAAACACGAAATAGTGCCGCTTGTCATAGAATACAGATTTTTGACAAAGCTCAAAAGCACGTTCATAGACGGTCTGATCGCTCTTGTGGACAAAAAGACGGGCAGGGTGCATACGAGCTTTAACCAGAACATAACCGCAACGGGCAGAATATCGTCAACGGAGCCGAATCTGCAGAACATCCCCGTCAGGACCGAGATGGGCAGGGAGATACGAAAGGCGTTCATCGCCTCCCCGGGGAGCGTGCTCGTGGGTGCGGACTATTCACAGATAGAGCTGAGGCTGCTTGCGCATATTGCAGACGATAAAAAGATGCAGGAAGCGTTCTTGAAAAAGCAGGATATACACACAAGGACGGCTTCGGAGGTATTCGGCGTGCCTGCGGACGAGGTGACGAGGGAGCAGCGCAGTGCGGCGAAGGCGGTAAACTTCGGCATAGTTTACGGCATAAGCGACTTTGGACTGGCGAAAAACATCGGCACCACGAGGAGCGAGGCGGCAAGGTACATACAGACGTACAAGCATCGCTATGAGGGCATAAGGACATACATGACCGAAAGCATCGAAACGGCGAAAAAGGTCGGCTATGCGGTGACGCTCTCGGGGCGAAGGAGGGAGCTGCCCGAGCTTAAAAACTCAAACTACAACACCCGAAGCTTCGGGGAGCGTGTGGCGATGAATATGCCCATACAGGGCTCCGCCGCCGATATAATAAAGCTTGCGATGGTGAAGGTAAGCTCACTGTTAAAGCGTGAATGTCCGAACGCAAGATTGATATTGCAGGTGCATGACGAGCTGATAATCGACTGTCCCGAGGGCGAGGCGGAAAAGGTCTCGGAGCTTTTGAGGGAGTGCATGGAGAATGTGGCGGCGCTTCGTGTGCCGCTTGAGGCAGAGGTAAAGACGGGAAAGAGCTGGTACGACACAAAATGAAGCTTGGATTTTATGCAACGCTGGGACCTGCCTGCTGTGAAGCGGAGGTTTTGGCAAGGCTTATCGACGCCGGAATGACGGGTGCGAGGCTAAACCTTTCCCATTCGGACATAGAGGCGTGCGAGCCGTGGATAAATGCGCTGTTTGCCGCCGAAAGGCTGACCGGCGTAAAGCAGGAGCTTTTGATGGATATGCAGGGGCCGGAGCTTCGCATCGGGGAACTGCCTTTGCCCGTCGAGCTGAAAACCGGCGAGAAGCTTCCGCTTTTATCGGCAGTACGGACGCTGATGCTGCCCACGGAGGTTTCGCAGGCTATAGAGGACGGACACGGATTGCTGCTCGACGACGGAAAGCTGCTGCTGGAGGTGAGCGGCGACAGCCTCATCGTCAAAAGGGGCGGAAGACTTTCCGGCAAAAAGAGCGTGGCGGTAATGGGAGCAAAAATAGATATGCCCACTATGACCGAGCGTGATAAAAGAAGCGTTGCCCTTGCCGGCTCTTACGGCGTTACGGGGCTAATGCAGCCCTTTGTCAGGGGACGCAGGGACATCGAAACGGTAAGGAGCGAGATTCAAAAAAACGGCGGCGGATTGAAGCTGTTTGCAAAGGTGGAAAATCTTGAGGGCGTGAGCAGGCTTCCCGAGTTTGCGGCGCTGTGCGACATGATAGTGATAGCGAGGGGCGATTTGGGGAACTCCATGCCCCTATGGGAGCTTCCGGGGGTGCAAAAACGCATCTCAAGCCTGTGCAGGCGTGAAAACGTGCCGTTTTTGGTCGTTACGGAGCTTTTAGCGTCCATGCACGGCTCCCCCGTGCCTACCCGTGCGGAGGTTTCGGATATATACAATGCCGTTGCGGACGGCGCAAGTGCATTGATGCTCACCGGAGAAACGGCGGTCGGCAAATACCCCGTCGAGGCGATGAAGTATCTTGTAAAAACCGCATCCTCATATTTTGAAACGGAGCAGGGACAATGAACGATACTCTGCGGGGGAAAATAGAGCTTTTGCCGGAGCTTCCCGGGGTCTATAAGATGCTGGACGCCTCCGGCGCCGTCATATATGTCGGCAAGGCTAAAAACCTAAAAAACAGAGTGAAGCAGTATTTCGGCTCGAAGCACAATATGTCCGCAAAGGTTGCCGCAATGGTGGGGCATATCGAGGACTTTGAATACATCATCGTAAACAGCGAGACCGAGGCGCTTGCGCTCGAAAGCAATCTTATAAAGACACTGATGCCGCATTACAACATACTGCTCAAGGACGACAAAAACTATCCGTATCTGCGTGTCGATCTAAGGCAGGATTTTCCGAGGTTTGAGGTCGTGCGCCGCTATAAAAACGACGGTGCAAGGTACTTCGGTCCGTACATGAACGCCCTTGCGATGAAGGAATCGCTGACGGCGATAAGGGAGCATTTTCCCATAAGGCATTGTAAAAAGGACATAAAAAAGGCGATCGACAGGCGTGAACGCCCGTGCCTTATGCACCACATAGGCAGATGCTGTGCGCCCTGCACGGGACTTGTGACGAGGGAGAGCTACCACGAATATGTAAACAGCATTATAAAAATGCTTTCGGGGAACACGGCGGAGCTTGAAAAAAGGCTGTCCGAGGCGATGATGCAGGCGGCGGAGCGCATGGAGTTTGAAACCGCCGCAGAGCTTCGGGACAGGCTGCGTGCGATACAGCTCATCGGCGAAAAGCAGCGTGCCATATTAACCGCCGACAGGGAAATGGACGTGTTTGCCCTTTGCAGAATGGAGGGCGCCTCGCTTGTGTTCATGCTGAATATCAGGGAGGGCAAGGTTATAGGCACCGACAAATTCACCATGACCGACGGCGGCGAGAGCGATGAGGAAATAACCGCCTCGTTTTTGAAGCAGCACTACACGTTGGAAAACCTGCCCGCACGTTACGTTATTTTACGGTCTGCGGCGGAGGAAACGGAGGCTATCGCCGAATATCTTTCGGAGCTTTCCGGACGCAGGATCCGCATCGAGGTGCCAAAGAGGGGCGAAAAGCTTGCCTTTGCGGATATGGCATACAAAAACGGCATGGATGAGCTGGAAAAACGGAAGGAGCTTCTGCACAGGGAATGGGAGCGCACTGACGGAGCACTGACGGAGCTTTGCGGCGTGATCGGCATGGACGAGCTGCCGGCAAGGATAGAATGCTACGACAACTCGCATATACAGGGCAGGGACATGGTCGGCGGAATGGTCGTTTTTGAGGACGGAAAGCCGTCACGCAGCGAATACCGCCGCTTCAGGATAAAGGGACAGGAAGGCGGCGATGATTATGCGGCGATGCGTGAGATGCTGACGAGGCGCTTTCTGCGTGCGGCGGACGGCGATGCAAAGTTTGCGGCTTTGCCCGATCTGATAGTGGTGGACGGCGGCAGGGGACAGCTTAACGTCGCCCTCGAGGTGCTTTCGGAGCAGAGGCTTGGGCATATAAATGCGATAGGTCTTGCCGAAAGGAAAGAGGAGATAATATTGCCGTACAGCGAGGAGAGCGTGATATTGCCCAAAAACAGCCCGGCTTTGCACATATTGCAGAGGCTGAGGGACGAGGCGCACCGCTTTGCCATCAGCTATCACAGGGGTCTGAGGCAAAAAAACGCCCTTTTCTCCGTGCTGAGCGAGATAGACGGAGTGGGCGAAAAGCGAAAGCGCCTGCTGTTTGATAATTTCACGACTCTTGAGGCCATAAAAAACGCCTCGGTGGAGGAGCTTGCCGCAATAAAGGGCATGAACAGACCGTGTGCGGAGGCAATCAGGGCGTATTTTGATAAAAAGCCCGAATGACGCAAAGCAGATCCGCTTCGGTGCAAATGTGAAGCACGGCGTTTGCCGGCTCAAATGTGGAAACGAATATGCCGTACGGAAGGTCGCCGCAGGCGATCTTTTTTGTATAGGCGATCCGCCGTCCGTCGGCGTCGAGCATTTGGGCGCTGTCAACGCCGCTTTCGGTAAGGTTGTAATCGTTAAGGCTCAAATGCTTCATCGGTGTGCGAAGCCCCTTGCCGGTCAGCTTCAGACAGCTTTCCTTTGCACTCCACAGGTCGATAAGCATATTTGGGGAGGTGCAGTAGGCAAGCTCGCTTTCGGACAAAATGCGGTATTTTAATCCATCGTGTACGGGGCGATGCTTTTCTGCGTCGAGCCCGACGGGAAGCGCCGATATTGCGCACAGCGCAAGCTCCCCCGAGTGCGAAAGGCTGATGTGCCGCCCGTAGGAGGGAGCAAGCGTCGGCTTGCCAAGCTCGTCATAAAAATAATCGGGGCACGGCTTGTAATTATCCGTATGGTTATTCAGGGCGACGTTCAGCATCATCTCCGCCGCCGCAGACAGCCGCTTTGCTTCAATGCCGATACTGCGGGACAGTTTTTCAAGCCGCACGGCGGACATGAGGGAGATAAACCGCGTACAGTCCGTTTCAGGCGCATTTATCGCATATATATCCACATTCTGCATACGGAACCCCTCCCGTTTTTGAGAGAATTGTAATATACCCCGAATAAAAACGCAACAGCCTTTGGCAGGTATCCGTAAAACAGTCCCCTGTAACTGTTTTATGACGTCCTGCCATTGTGCCTCCCGGTTTATTCGGCGTCGATAAAGCGAAGCTCGGAGCGCACGGATTCGCCGCAGACGCCGCAAAGCTGTCCTGCGCCGACGATATAGTTTTTCCTTGCGTCAACGGGCGTGAGCTTTTTTGTGTCGGTCAGGCGGCCGCAAAGCACGCAGCGCTCGTACTCGTCTGCGGCTGACTTTAGCGCATCGGATTTGGGTATGTGTATATCGACGGCTGCTCCGCCGTGTGAATATCTGCCTTGCATGGGTTAGCTCCTTTCGGTAATATCGAATATTATTGCCAAAGCGGTGTATGGTATATACTATTCGCAAACTGTCGAAATGCTGCATTGCACGGCGAATGTTCAGGAGAATTGAAACAAAAAAATAGGGCATTGCGCCCTGCGCTTGCCCTGTATTGCGCCCTGCGCTTGCCCTGTATTGCGCCCTGCATTATGTCGTTTATACCGTATTTAGTCAAGCTCCTTCCACGGCAGCTTTGGCAGCCTCAGCTCCTTTTTAAGCACACGGAGCGTTTCCACGTTATGGCTGCTCGTGTTGCCGAACGCCTTTGCATAGCCTCTGCTTCTTCCGGAGAACAGCATTTGGAATATGCGGATCACCCAAAAAAGCGGCAGCAGGACGGGAGCCTTTATGAGAACGGGATTGCGCTCCTGCATGAATTTAAGCGGGGGGAACAGCTTTTTCAGCGCAAAGCCCAATTTGGAATCGGATTCGTGCTCCAAGGCCATGGATATTTCGTTGCTGCTCGATTGAGAACCGTAGCAGCCCATGCTCAGCGTAACCTCCTCAAGGCGGCGTGTGTTTTCGGTATGCTCTTCTCCGTTCATCCAAACCCTGCCAAGTCTGAATACGCAGTCCGCAAACGACCTCAGCTTGAGCATATCGAGCCTCTCCCCGAGCAGGTCAAGGTCCATATTCCCGCCGTGCTTTTCAAGGTATATCCATGCGTCGATTATCGGACGAATGCCTGCGCCCGAGCCTATAAAATGCTTGTACATGTGGTAGATATGGTGCGCCAGGAAATCCTCGTGGCACATACGGTAAAGGTGCTTGTCCGTGTCGGATTGCAGCAGTCTCGGCCATACGTTGAAAAAGGCTTTGCCCGTGACAGGCTTAAATGTAAGGCGATGATGCAGCTCCAGCACGCCTATTTCCTTTGAGGTGAGTATGGAGTGATGTATCTCCTCGCCCTCGGACACCGTTTTCATGCCCTTTGCGGTTAAGAACCGCTTTATCTCCTCATACTGCTCCTCACGAACGAGTATGTCAAGATCGCCCATCGTCCTCATATACTGCATGGGGTACAGCTCTTTTATCCAATAGCCTTTTAGGGGCAGAACGTCAAAGCCCTGTTTTGAAAGCTCCGCAAAAAGGGCGTTCACGGCGTGATGACCGACGGCTTCACGGTACGTTCTGAACTGCCTGTCCCTTATAAACTGCGTGCGGCAGCCTTCGGGAAGCTCCGGCAGACTTTCAAGGGCATATTCGCATACGTATTTGAGCGACATCTGCGTCGCCGTTTTTATAAGCGCATCAATATCAAGGTCATGCGGCATCGGAGGAACGGGCTCGCCCTTCAAAACCGAGCGCACAAGTGAAATGATATAGTTTTCCTGAGTTTGCATACAGACTCCTTGCGGTTGGCTGGCGCCGCCTGTTTTTTTGGCGGTGCATTTTATTATAATACCGCATGGATTAAGCGTCAATAGATGACGATGCGCAACGCTGATGCTAAAGTGTTCAGGCGTCCTGATCAAAGCAGCTGTTTTGTCGGTTATTTAAGCAAATTGTATTTCTTAACGACGACCGGAGGCGCCCGCATAATGGGGATGGATGATGCAGATGGCGCTCTCGGTTGTGAATATCGAAACAAAAGGGCATTTGGGTGCGGCCTTGGTGATGCGGATAAAGCGGTGCGAACGATGTATTCTAAACGGAGATAATATAGCTGACTGTTTTACGGATCCGGCTGAGCCGGCAGCGGCTATGATTTGCACCTTGAAATGAAAACGCAGCAGGCAAAGACATCCGCAGTACAGAAAGAGTGAAGCATCATACGGGACAGAGGCTAATTCCTGCCGCCCAGAGCGTCCTCTATACGCTTCATGACGTCGCTCGGTTTGACGTTGATGGCTTCACAGAGCTTGAAAAACGTTTCGAGTGTGGGTTTTCGCCTGCCGCATTCGATTGCGCTCAGGTGCGTTCTGCATATACCGGCAAGACCGCTTGCCACTTCCTGCGAAAGCCCCCTGCTCTCTCGGTATTCATGTATAATCCGTCCGATGAGCTTTGCATCCGGCATGGTTTTTATCGTCCTCTCTTATTTAAAACTGTAGTTTATCTTTCTCAAAGGTTTGAATACAAATGTTGCCAAATATATACAAATATGTTAATATATAAAAATAGTGGGAGATTTATGTCGAAAAGCGTTTGTACAGTCGGTGCTTTAAGCGCCATTATATTTTGCATAGCTGCAATGATTGCAAGCAGTATGAATTGGCTTTCGGGGCTGATGAAAACAGTGCGTATAGCGGTGATCGCAATTGAGGCTGTATTTGCAATTGTGTTTTTTATAAAGAACCTTGACCGGGAGGACAGGGATACCCATCCGCTTCTGTCTGTAATATCGAGTATCCTATGTATTACTGCAAGCTATTTTGTTCTGATGGGACTTTCATCTTACAGTGAAAGCGGAAAATTCATTTATTTTGTGATTCAGGCCGTCGTGTTCGGTGGGTTGCTGTTTACCTTTGTTTTGCCGGGCTGGATCGCATTAAACAACTCGCTTGGAAAGTGGGGGCTGCTGAGCGAGATATTCGGCATTATAATCCTGGTAGCGATTTACAGACTGATAATCAATGTCTGATGCTGCAGATGAATAAACAGAACGGGCGCAGCAAAAGCTGCGCCTGTTGCTTGGCTAAAAAGGATTTTAGGAAAGCTTCCGAACGGCATTGTGCAAACATACTGCCGATGCCGAATCCGTTGGTCATGTTCGCACTGCCATTAACGGTTATGTATCGTGACAGTGCCGGCGGTGATATCGCCTTGATTATTTAAGGAAACCGATGGAGCGCACGATGGGGGGCTCGATGGATTTGCCTGCGCAGATTTTGAAGAAGCAGATTATCTGTACCACGAACAGTATGGTGAGCCAGATGGCGCCTGCGATGGGTACGATTATCGTCCAGAACAAAAGCGCCATTGCTACGCCCGAGAGCAGGGTGATGACCTGTATCTTTATTATCTGGCGGGTGTGGAATTTAAGATACTGTGAATCACGGCTTGCCAGCAGAGCAATGACAATGCCCAAAATTCCCATCAGATACATAAGCATCGCATAGGGCTTGTTTTCGGAAACGTCGGCTGCCTCGAACTCGGCGGTGTGGTCAAAGGGATCTGCCGGAGCGGTGGCTCCGAAGGCGGTGCCGCAGTTGGCGCAGAAGGCGGCATTGTCATCAAGCTGAGTGCCACAGTTTGAACAGTATTTCATAATAACCTCCGAATAAAATGATGATTACAAAATCAAAGCGATTTTGTACTAATATTATATAATGCTTTCCTCAAAAAAACAAACGAATATTTATAAATTGTACCGTAACGACAAAAAACCGCCCGATCGGCAGAACCCGAAGGGCGGCACGGTGAATCGTTTTGTATGGTCAGTTCGTCGTTCTTTCGAGGATGGCACGCACGATGAAGCCGTTTTCGTTCTCGTGCGGGAGGAAGTAGAAGGTCAGCGCTTCGCCCGTGTCATAGCTGATCCCCACGGAATGCACCGATTCGGTCAAATTGGCGGCCAGCGTGCGCTGTATCCTTGCAACGGATTCGATCGTTACCTCGGGCAAAGCGTTGTCGGACAGCTTGATGTAGTAATAATCGCCCTCTGCGTATATGTCGGGAAGCGGCTCGCTCTTTAAGGTCTTGAAGGCGATCTTGTTGCCGAACACAAGCTCCGCAATCGCATCCGCCTCCTCGCAGGTTATGCGGCCGTAGCCGTTTTCGTACTCCTCAAGCGTGGAGGAATACAAATTGTAAAGATACAGCTCCGGAAGCTTCGTTTCAAAAACGGAGATGATGTCGATGGGCTCTGCGCCGTAAAGATTTTTGATTATTTCGGCGGCGATCTCCTTTTGAGCCGGGGTCAGCTCAAAGGTGCTTCCTTCGATTATCGCATCGGGTGTCGGGAGGGCATTGTCCTCGTCCCGTTTGCCGCCGTCCTTGCAGCCGAAAAAGGCGAACGGCAGCGCAAGCACGACAAGTATTACTGCGGTCAGCTTTAACAAAAAATAGTTTTTCATCGTTGTCTCCAATCAGCTTTTACCCTTTTTAAGGATGAATTATTATAGCATACAGGCTTGTCGGTTTACAAGCGGGTTTATCGGGTTACAGCGCCACGCCGTTTCGCTTCAAAAGCTCCCTTGCGCTGTCAACGCTGTCAACGCCCGTCCTGTTCTTGACGGGGGCAAACTCATGCTCCCTCACGACCTCAAAGGGGATACAGCTTTCGAGCATATTTATCATGTCGAGCACGAGATTTTCGTACTTAAAGCCGTTCTCCGCCTCGGGGATTACCGCATTGCCGTCAGCGTCGATGTGGTTTATCTTCTTTTTGACTATGTGCAGGGGCAGAGTGCGTTCGGCAAGCGCCTCCAGGTCCTTCTCCCTGAAAAGGTAGTTCAGTATAACGCCGTAGTTGTAGGCGGGCTCGCCGTTTTCGTCGAGCTGATCGCGCATCTCGTCGCTCAATTCGTAATACTCGACTATCGACGGGCGCCCGTCCTCAAGGCACATAACGCCAACCCTCTCGTCCGGTGAGGCTTTCTTTATTACCTTTGAGCCGACAGCATAGCCGCCCTCAGCCGCCGCACCGATGAAGCAGGGGTCTGCGATGCGCTGAAGTACGTTGTCCACCGCAAAGACGTTAAGCCACTCGATGCCGGCCTCGTTTATCACGGTCAAAAGTCCGCCTCGCTTCATGGACGAGAACCAGCCGCCGTTGCCGTTGGGTGAGGTTGCCATCTTGGACTTGGTTTCCATAAACACCTTGCCGTCGAAGTCGGTTGCGGGCGCCATGTCCTGCATGAAAAAGTGAACCTGCGCCTTATCGTAGCCAAAGTAGTTTTTTTCATTGAAAAAGGCAACGGTCGCTTCGTGGTTTTTGTCGCTCGTCATAATGAAAAGCTTTATCGGCGCACCAACCTTTTTTACCACGTCCAGCAGGTTGTTTATAAGGCACTCGAATATGAAAAGCTCACGTGTAATTCCGATATTGTACATTCCCTTGGGGTTGTCCGAGCCGAGCCTTGTGCCCATGCCTCCTGCGAGCAAAACGGCGCCCACCTTGCCCTGCCTGATAAGCTCTGCGCCTGTCTTTTCAAAGCTGCTTCGGCGCTCCTCTATGCCGTCAAGCTGCAAAACGGATATGGGCGATATTGCGCCCTTTTCGGAGCCGGAAGCCTTTGCCGACGTGATAACGGAGAAGTCGGTCTCGTCGATCTGACGGAGCAGCTCCTCTTTTTCCTCCGGAGAAAGCTCGTCGTAGAATTTCAGCACGTGAAGCTGGTCAAAGCGCTCCAGTTTTTTGTATGCCTCGGTGTAAGTCATCATAATTTCCTCCCGAACAGTTTTACTATTTTCCGACGCAAAAGCGTTCAAATATCATATCCGTAACGGTTTCGTCCGTTTCACGGCCCGTTATCTTTGCAAGCGAGTGCAGGGCATTCCGTATGTCGGTCGATATGCAGTCTGCGTCTGCGGCGAGTGCCGCCTCTCCTCCAAAATCTGGGAGGGAGATGGCATCGAGGGCGTCCATGGCCTCCTTCACCGCATTTATGTGCCGCATATTCGTCAGCATCGGGTTTTCGTCCTCCGGCAAAAGCTCGTCTGCAATCAGCTTTTTAAGCTCCTCAAGCCCCTCGCCCGTTATGCTGCTGACATATACCGCCTTTATGGGCTGTGACTCTCCCGAAAGTTTGCAAAGCATATCCGCATCGAGCATCGCCGGCAGGTCGGACTTGCAAATTACCGCAAGCCGCTTTTTTCCCTCAGTCATGTCAAAAAGGCGCTTTGCATCGTCCGTATCCAGCGGCGTACCGCCGTCAAACGCCAACAGTACGAGCGCAGCACGCTCTGCGGCGAGCCTTGCACGCTCTATGCCGAGCCTTTCAACGGGGTCGTCGGAGGCATGTATGCCGGCCGTGTCCTTGAAAAGTACGGGTATGCCGTTGATGTTTGCCCTTTCCTCGATTATATCCCGTGTCGTTCCGGCGTAGGGTGTGACTATCGCCTTGTCGGAAGAGGTAAGGACGTTTAAAAGAGAGGATTTGCCTGCGTTGGGCTTGCCTGCGATGACAACGTCCGCACCTTCACGCAGTATGCGCTGCCGCATTCCGTTTTCATACAGCCGGCTCAGCATCGAATACGCCTGTGAAAGCGTATGGGGGAGGTCGGAATAAACGTCCTCCTCAAGCTCCTCGGGATAATCTATCGCCGCCTCAAGTCCCGACAGGGCGTTCAAAAGCATATTTTCCACGCTTGCTATATCCCTGCCCACGGAGCCCTCAAGCTGTCCGAGCGCAGCATTCAATGCCCTTGATGTGGAGGCGTTTATCACGTCCATGACCGCCTCGGCCTGCGAAAGGTCGAGCTTTCCGGCGATGAATGCACGCTTTGTAAATTCGCCGGGCTCGGCAAGCCTTGCGCCGTTTTCGGCAAGCAGGTGCATAACGCCGTCAACCACGGCGGAGGAGCCGTGAACGTAAAGCTCGGCCATGTCCTCGCCCGTGTAGCTTTTGGGCGCACGGAATATGGCGCACATGGCATCGTCAATGAGCAAATCGCCCCGTCTTATGCGCCCATGTACCATCATTCGGGGGCGCACCATGCCCGTAAATATGCGGCCGATTATGCTGTGCGACTCGCTGCCGCTTATCCGTATTACCGCAAGCGCACCGCCAAGCGGCGTGGCAGGGGCGAAGATCGTATCGTCTGTCATTCTATTACCTTATATACCATCGGCATGGGCGCAGGCTGCTCACTGCCTATTTTCACCGCATCAAGCAGCATTTTCTTCACTGCATCGAGGTTGGTTTTGTCGTTTATATACAGCTTGAACAGCGGCTCGCCCTTTTCGACACGGTCGCCCCTGCGCTTGTTAAGCACAAGTCCCACGGCATAGTCTATTTTGTCGCCCTTTTTGGTGCGTCCTGCGCCGAGCATGGACGAGGCTATGCCTATTTTCATTGCGTCAAGCGCATATATGTAACCGCCTTCGGGGGCAGCAAGGTCGAGCGTCAGCTCCGTTTTGCAAAGGGATTCGGGGTTATCGAGCATGGAGGCATTGCCGCCGAGCTCCGTCACCATGGCCTTGAGCCTTTCAAGACCCGAGCCGTTTTCTATCGCCCTCTCGAGCATAGACACGGCTTCGGCGTCATCCTTGGCTATGCCGCTAAGCTGCAGCATCTTGCCGCCAAGGAGCATACATACCTGATAGAGAGGGTCATCCTTGGCTATCTCGCCCCGAAGCACTTCAACCGCTTCCTTTACCTCAAGACCGTTTCCGACCGCCCGTCCGAGGGGCTGGTTCATATCGGTGATTATCGCAACCGTCCTGCGCCCGAGGTGCTTTCCGATACCCACCATGGTGCTTGAAAGCTCCTCGGCCTCCTCTACGGTCTCCATGAATGCGCCGTTGCCGGTCTTTACGTCCAAAACTATGGCGTTTGCGCCGGCGGCGATTTTTTTGCTCATTATGCTGGAGGCGATGAGGGGGATGCTTTTTACCGTGGCGGTAACGTCCCTGAGCGCATACATCATTTTATCCGCAGGGACGAGATTTTTGGACTGGCCTATTACGGCAAGTCCTGTTTTTTTTACTATCTCTATCATCTCGTCAACGCTTTTTTCAATGCACACGCCGTCAATGGATTCAAGCTTGTCGAGCGTGCCGCCGGTGTGCCCGAGCCCACGCCCCGACATCTTCGCCACCGTGCCTCCGCAGGCCGCAACGAGCGGAGCGACCACGAGCGTGGTGGTGTCCCCCACGCCGCCGGTGGAGTGCTTATCGACCTTTATGCCGTCAAGAGCCGAAAGGTCAACGGTGTCGCCCGTAGCGACCATTGCGCTCGTCAGCTCTGCAATCTCCCTGTATGTCATGCCCTGAAATACCACCGCCATCATCCATGCCGCCATCTGGTAGTCCTGTATGCTTCCGTCGGTAAAGCCCTTTATTATAAAGCGTATCTCCTCGGCGGAAAGCTCCTCGCCGAGCCTTTTTTTATTTATCAGATCCACCATTCTCATATCAAAACACCTCGCTTTTTCAATTTATTCTCAAACCCTTCGGAAGATGGTTCTTCAGGGTGTTATCCACTGCCTTGCCAAAGCCCAGCGGGTGCGCCTGACCCGAAAGCGACACGCAGACGGGAATGTAGCCCTTTTTATATTCGGTCTCGAGCGTTTCGCCGCATAAAAACCGCTTCAAACGCTCGTCTTGCTGCTCGAAAACGAGCTTTTCTGCCGCCTCAATACCCGACGCCATGAACAGCGTATGCGACGGCTCAAAGCGCCCTTTTTTGATAACGCCGCATTCAACGCCCATTGACACGGGATTCAGCAGGGGAAGGATGCTTCGCATCTCCTCCGTCAGGAGGAACACGCCGCCCCGATCATCCGACACCGCTTCGTCGAATATATGCGGCTCGGCAAACGTCCGCTTTGCAAATTCCGCCATCTCACGGCAGCGTGCGAAGCCGTCCCTGCCGCCGACCATTTTCGGTGAGCGCATTTTTTCGGCAGGTTTCCCGTCCGTCATTTCCAGCACGGCGACAAAATGCCCCTCGCCTTTACTTGTATGCGGATACAGCCGCCTTTGGCTTATTAGTTCAAAATTCCTGCTGCGCTCCAAAAAAGCGGCAACGCAGTTCTCGTTCTCCTCGGGGGAAAAGGTGCAGGTGGAATAGACTATCCGTCCGCCCGGGCGTACGAGCCTTGCCGCACTGTCGAGAATAAGCCCCTGCCGAACTGCGCATGAGCGCACGTGCTCCGGCGACCACTCGTCTGCGGCGGAGGGCGTTTTTCGGAACATTCCCTCACCCGAGCAGGGGGCGTCAACGAGCACGGTGTCAAAATACTCCGGCAGAAGCTCCGCAAGGCGGTCGGGGGATAATGAGGTTACGACGGAGTTTGTAACGCCGAGCCGTTCAAGCGTGCGTGACAGAAGCACCGCCCTTGAGCGCACTATCTCGTTGGAAACGAGGAGACCGCTTCCCGCCATCCGCTGCGCTATGCCGCCGCTTTTGCCTCCGGGAGCGGCGCAAAGGTCGAGTATCCGTTTGCCCTTTACCTTGCCAACCTCTGCGATGGGCGACATTGCCGACGGCTCCTGCATATAGAAAAGTCCGGCGGCGTGGAAAGGGTGATTGCCTATGCCGGCTACGTAATCGCCGAGAACAAAGCCTTCGTCGATTATTCCGGAAGGTTCCAGACAAAGCCCCGAGCCGGCAAGGAATGCGCCGACGTCGGTTTTAAGTGTATTTATTCGAAGTCCGCGCGCCGCAGGCTGCGAGTATGAGGCGATAAAGGCTTCGTAATCGGAGCCCAGCATATCCTTCATGCGCTTTTTAAATGCCGCCGGCAGTTCCATGGCAAAAAACTTCCCTTCTGTTTGAAATTATATCAAATTGCCATACATTTGACAACAACGGCTTGTTAATGTATAATTCTTTGATAATTGGGATAGTGTGCCTATGGGCACAAAATCTCCGGCTCAAACGATATGCCCGATACGGAAGAAAGGAACGGCTATAAATATGAAAAACTTGACCACAACCGAACTAAGAGACCTGTTTTTGAGGTTCTTCGAGGAAAAGGGACACAAAATAATCCCGTCCGCCTCGCTCATTCCCGAAAATGACCCCACCGTTTTGTTCACCACGGCGGGAATGCACCCCCTTGTGCCGTATCTTATGGGCGAAAAGCATCCCGAGGGCGTGCGGCTGACCGACGTGCAAAAGTGCGTAAGGACGGGCGACATCGACGAGGTTGGCGATGCTTCGCACCTCACGTTCTTTGAAATGCTCGGCAACTGGTCGCTCGGCGATTATTTCAAAAAGGAGTCCATCGAATGGTCGTGGGAGCTGCTCACGTCCGAAAAATGGCTCGGCATCGACAAGGACAGGCTGTACTTCACCTGCTTCGAGGGCGACGAAAACGCACCCCGTGACACCTTCTCGTTCAACAGATGGGTGGAGATGGGCGTTGACGAATCACACATATTCTATCTTGGCAAAAAGCACAACTGGTGGATCCCCGGAAACTCCGGCCCGTGCGGTCCCGATACGGAGATCTTCTTCGATACCGGCAAGGAAAAATGCTGCGAGGAATGCAGTCCTGCGTGCAGCTGCGGCAAGTATCTTGAGATATGGAACAACGTTTTTATGGAATATTTCCAGCCCCTTGGCGGAAGCCTCGTGCCGCTTGAGAAAAAGAACGTAGATACGGGCATGGGACTTGAGCGCACCGTTGCCACGCTTCAGGGCGCAAAGAGCGTTTACGACACCGACGCCTTCGAGCTGATAATCCGCCGCATAGGAGAGCTTTCCGGCAAAAATTACAGCGACAGCGACGACACCGTAAAGGCGTTTCGAATCGTTGCCGACCATATCCGCACCGCCACGTTTATGATAGGCGATCCACGCGGTGTTGTGCCGTCCAACGTTGACCAGGGCTATATTCTGAGGAGGCTCATACGCCGTGCCCTCAGATACGCCATGCAGCTTGAGATGCCCGACGGCTCGCTCGCCGAGGTTTCAAAGGCGGTTATCGAGAAATACGCAAGCGTTTATACGGAGCTTTCGGACAACCGTGAAAAGATACTGCATGAGCTTGACGCCGAGGAAATGCGCTTCAAGCGCACGCTCGCAAACGGAATGCGTGAATTTGAGCGCATCAAGGGCGGCTTCACGGATGGAGTCATCGACGGCAAAAATGCCTTCAGACTTTACGATACGTTCGGCTTCCCCATCGAGTTTACCGAGGAAATGGCGAGGGAAAACGGTCTTTCGGTCGATACGGAGGGCTTCAAGAGCGCATTTGAGGAGCATCAGAAAAAGTCGCAGGCGGGCGCAGAGCAGCGCTTCAAGGGCGGACTGGCCGAGGCGAACGAGGAAACGGCGAAGCTCCACAGCGCAACGCATCTGCTGCAGGCTGCGCTCAGGCGTGTGCTTAACGACGAAAACGTAGCCCAGAAGGGCTCGAACATAACCGCCGAAAGGCTGCGCTTCGACTTCTCGTTCCCGAGGAAGCTGACCCCCGAGGAGGTCAAGGCGGTCGAGAGCATGGTAAACGAGTTCATAGCGGCGGACTATCCGATAACCTGCGACGAAATGACCGTCGAGGAGGCAAAGGCACAGGGTGCGATCGGTCTGTTCGACAGCAAGTACGGCACCAAGGTCAAGGTCTATACCATGGGAAGCGCCTCCAAGGAGATCTGCGGCGGTCCCCATGCGTCAAGGACGGGCGAGCTCGGCGTATTCAAGATAAAGAAAGAGGAAGCGTCCAGTGCGGGCGTAAGAAGGATAAAGGCGGTTCTTACCGAATAATAACGTAAAAAGCATGAAGTGGTGCGGAACGAACGGGCTTCGCACCACGGAATTTTTTATACTGCGGAAAGGTATTTCGTATGAATATCGAAGAAAAATGGGTGGAATACGATTGGCAGGCGGAGAAACAGCGTGCGGTGTTCAGGGTGGATACCGCATTGTACGACATTGCGCCGATGCCCACCCACGGCGTGCTGTTCGGCATCGTTACCACGGGGAGGGACGGCAAGCTCGGCGACTCCATGCGTGACACGCTCAGCCGTCAGCTTGCGGAAAGGCTTGAGAAAAAGGTCGGGCTGGTCTATGCCGGATCGGTCAGCGTAGAGGGGCGCACAAAGCTGTTTCTCTACGGTTCGTCCGTGTCTCAGCTTGATGCGGTAGAGTCCGCCGCCGACAGGGCGATGTTCATCAAGTGCCGCTGCAGCGCCGCATCGGACGAGGACTGGAAAACGTACTTCAAGCTCCTGTATCCCGATGCCGCAAAGATGCAGACGCTTTGGAACAAGCGGACGATTGCCATGATGAAAAAGCAGGGCGACGTTATAGATGCGGCAAGGCGGATAAATCTGCACGTTTTCTTTCCGACGGAGCCGCTCAGGATAATGTTCGACGAGCAGGCAAGGCTGTCGGGTTTTGCGATAGGCGAGCCGGAGTTTGCTGCGGAAAGCAGTCTGCCCTACGGAACGGTGATAAGGCGCATAAGCACCCTTGACAAGGCGGAGATAGACATTTTGACCGCAAAGGCGGTGTATCTTGCGGAAAAATTCGATGGCAGGCTGGTGCATTGGGATTGCGCCATAATGCGGAAAAACTGATGCCGTAAAAATCCTTGAGGAATACGGAGAAAATCGCCCGGCTTTGGCTCGGGCGGTTTTTTTGCAAACAAAAGGCGCACAGACCCGAGGGTTTATGCGCTTAATTTTAAATACGTCAAATTATTTCCCGAGCAATAATCAGTATATGCTCCACGGGCCGACATAGCCGAACAAATACAGCACCATGAGGAAAATACATATCGTGCTTATGACAATATCCGTGCGCTTTTTTTCGGTTATGCACGAAAGCCCAACGGCAAGCGGGAAACAGGCTGTCAGGTATCTCGGCGCGCTCAGAAGCCATGTGGGGCCGATGACCATAGCGAAATACGCCGCAAAATAGCCCGTGTAAGAGGGGCGAAGCTTTCCCTTGCCTGCGGCAAGCACGATTATTATGAGCGAAGCGAATATGTAGAGAAGGTTCGGTATGAGCGTGCCGGCAACAAAGCTCATGTTGCCCTCCCGGATGTAGCGAACGAGGCAGTTGAGCTGGTATTCGGGCGTGTTGAAAAAGTAGGATAAGCTCTGTCCCCAGTGCTCACGCTGGTACTGCATAAAGGTGAAGGCGTCGCCGGTTACGGTCTTGTTGATTATCAGATATATCAAAAAGCCGCAGGGGATGAGCAGTATGCCGACCAAGCGTTTCAGCGTTTCGTTCAGGCGGTTTTCTGATTTTTCCCTGTAAATCGGTATAAGATCCGTTACGGCCTCGATGACCGCCGGCACAGCGAGCAGTACCCCGGGCGAGCGTGTCAGCCCCGCCAACAGACCGAATATGCCTGCAAATATATAGCGCTTGCGCCTTATAAGATACACGCAAAGCAGCGACAGCATCAAAAACAGTGCCTCGGTCATGGGAGTGTGGAAGAATATTGCGGCGGGAAGTATAAAAGCGTATTTTACCGCACGGAGCGAGGCTTCACGGTCAAAGTCGAGCAGCATCAGCTCATACAGCACGACTGCGCTGACGATGGACGAAAGGGTGGAAACCGCCATTGCCGACACGAAAAAGCTGCCGAATATGTACCAAAACAGCCTTATCATTATCGGGAAGAACGGGAAAAACACTATGTGGAAGCGTGCGTCGCCCTCGGTAACGTACCAGTTTTCGGCTATGCCGTAATAGCTTGGAGCGTCGGTGCCCCATTTTTGCCATATATCTTGGAAGGTGTCGATTATTCCGCCGCTGTAGCCGCCCTCGGCAAGCAGGTTGAGCAGATAGCCCAGAAGTATGAGCCCAAGCCTCGACAGAAGCCTAAAGCCGACTATCTTCAGCCACGGATGCTTGTACGAAAAACGCTCACGTCTTGACAGCGAGGGCTGTATATTGTCCTTTTCCGCTTTCTTTTCGGGAAACCACTGCTCAAAAAGCCCCTTCAGAAAAAATACTGTCAGCATACCGAACAAAAGCACGGAAAGCAGCGAGGCGGCTATGCCGTACCACGGCGAACCGAGCTTTGAAACGAGCCAAACGCCATATAATGCGGCCAATGCCAGCAATGCGGCGGCGGAGCTGATTATCAGAAGTTTTTTTCTCATGTGTTTCTCCGAATACATAATATCGGCCGACAGCGATGGTCTATGCCAAAGCCGCCGGCCTTTTTGATGTTGAATTATCCTCTGAGCGCCTTGGGCTTGCCGATTATCTCGGCAAATATGACGCCCTGAACTATCGGGCTGAATTTTCCCGATTCCGAAAGTTCGGCTATGCCGTAACGGTCGGGGCTGTCATCCAACGCTTCATGCAGCATTGGCTCACATTCCTCCTCAATGCCGCTGATGCTCGTTTCCTCATGGGCATGAGCTCCTCCGAGCGATGTTTGCGGCTCGTACAAAGCGGCATCCTTGTAGGAGGAATCGCCCTCACCGTGAGATTTGCGCAGCGCCTTTTCAATTTCGGTCTCGTTCAGCGAATGCCTTTCAGCAGGCTGTGCCGATGCCTTTTGAACGGGGGCTTTGGTGTAGTAGGGAGATCCTTCCGCAAAGTCAGGTGCGGCTGAGGGCTTGAACGGTGCGGTTTCGTCAAGCTCGAGCATCTGCCCTATCGCCTCAAAGAGCGAGGGTGCGGCTGTCTGACCGGTCTTCACAGACCCGTTCGCCGTAAAAATGGGCGCATTCGCCCTTGCTGCCGTATTGGGGGGCTGTGTGCTTGCGGAGACTGAGGCACTGCGCCGCTCGGTGTTTTGCTGCGCCCGCTGCTTCGCATTGCTTGCCTTTGCGATCCGCACGAATATGGACACTATAGCCACTATGATTATAAGTATGTCCATCGGGTGTTGTCACCTCCTCGGGTGGCTGCGATAATTATTTTTTCGCCTCGGGCTTTGCACCTGTGCTTATGGATTCACGCATCTGCGTATCGGCCTGGATATTCTTGAGATTGTAGTAGTCCATCACGCCGAGATTGCCCGAACGGAATGCAGCGGCGATCGCCTGGGGAACCTCCGCCTCCGCTTCGATAACCTTTGCACGCATTCCCTGCACGGAGGCCTTGTTTTCCTGCTCCTGTGCGACTGCCATCGCACGGCGCTCCTCGGCCTTTGCCTGTGCGATGCGCTTATCCGCCTCCGCCTGGTCGATCTGGAGCTGTGCGCCGATGTTCCTGCCGACGTCCACGTCTGCGATGTCGATGGAGAGTATTTCAAATGCGGTACCGCTGTCAAGACCCTTGCCGAGAACGGTTCTCGAGATGCTGTCGGGGTTTTCGAGAACGTCCTTGTGGCTGAGGGAGGAGCCTACGGTGGTGACAATACCTTCGCCTACACGGGCGATTATGGTCTCCTCGCCTGCACCGCCGACGAGACGGTCGATGTTTGCACGGACGGTTACCTTCGCCTTTGCACGAAGCTCGATACCGTCCTTTGCTATTGCGGCGATAACGGGGGTCTCGATGACCTTGGGATTTACGCTCATCTGTACGGCGTTGAGCACGTCACGACCTGCAAGGTCTATTGCGCAGGACTGCTCAAAGTCGAGGGGGATGCCCGCACGCTGGGCGGCGATAAGGGCGTTTACCACCCTGTCAACGTTGCCGCCGGCGAGGTAGTGCGCCTCAAGCTTGTTGCTGGATATGGACAGTCCCGCTTTGGTGGCCTTTATCATCGGGTTGACGATGCGCTGCGGCACGACCTTTCTTATACGCATACCGATAAGCTGGACGAGTCCGACCTTTACGCCTGAGGCCGATGCGGAAATCAGCAGTCCTACGGGTACAAAGACGAAGAACAGTATTATGAAAAGAATTATGCCGGTGGCGATAAGTGCCGTGCTTACGGGATCTATGCCGGCAGCTGCGAGTATGGGCATTGTTGCGTTCATTTTTAATCTCCTTTGATTTTGTGTTTATTTTGCAAGTAAGCTGTACAGAAAGTATATAAGGTACAAAAACCCTATAAAGGACGGAATGCCTATCACTATTCCGATCCAGCCCCTTGTTCTTGCCTTCCTGTCGGGTTCGGCGGCGCTGTCGCTGTCCTCCGGAGCTTCAATGCCGCATTTTGGGCAAACATCAAGAAGCTCCGAATAGAGCGTTTTGCATTTTGGACAGAGCTTCATGCCTGCCCGCCCTCGTCGGGAATATCGTCTGCGGTGCAGTCTTGGGTATCACAGCGCTCCGGGCCGCCCTCCCTGACGATTATTTTAAGCCCGTGAGTGCGCTCAACCGTCAGCCTTGCGCCCTGGGCGACAAACTCGCCCTTGGTGGTCACGTCATATCTGCCGCCGTCAATTTCGGCAATTCCTGCGGGGCGAAGGGGGCTTACTGCAATGCCCTCTTTGCCTGTGAGATCGGATTTGCCCGACACTTCGTTAGAGGCGGATGCTATTTTGTCGCTCAGCACTATTGCCGATTTGGAGAATTTGCCGTTGCCGAGGCTGTTCAGGATGATAAAGCCCAGCAGGCATACCAGCACGAGCAGTATTATCAGCGAAACCATCGCATGGGCGAACGTGTCCGCGCTCAATACGACTGCGGCGATGAGCAGAGCTATGCCCGAAATGCCGAATATGCCGAAGCCGGGTGTGAACATCTCGGCGATGAGAAGACCAAGACCGATTATTAGGCATATAATGGCGGCGAGGTTCCAGCCGGCAAGATAGTCCATTATTGCATCCATATTTTAACTTCCCTTCTATAAATATATTGCTGCAATATATTGCTGCGCTGCGGCGCTTCCGTGCGGCTTATGAGCCGATCAGAAACAGCCTGAGCACGTTTTGGTTGAACCAGTCGGCAAGACCGAAGCTGAAGTCCATGCTTATTATGCCCTTGAGATAGAGCAGTGACAGCAGCACCCACGCAAGCAGAAGTGTCACGATGATGAGTATTGCGGTGACGGCAACATCCCTGCGGCGATTGCGCTTGATGCGCTCGATATCCTTTTTCTTGCATTTTTCGTTGCTTTCCCTGCTGACGTTCTTTATTTCGGGAACGGGCGACAGGGCGGCTGCCGCTGCAGGCTGTGCAGGTGAGGGCTGCACGCTTGCCGTAGCTGTCTGTACGGCGGCGGGTTTCTCGGATGCAAACGATGAGGTGAGGTCGGGGTTGGCCGCAAGCAGCTTTTTCATCACGATGTCGTTGCAGGACACGGTGACGAGGTATTCCAGCCATGCGTCCATATCGACGGGGCAGGTGCCGTCCGCCGCACGTTTTTTCACCTCCGCAAGCACGCTTCGTGCGGCTTCCATCGCATCGTTGCGGTTTTGCAGCTCACGAAAAGCCGTGGTGAATATGCTTTGTGTTTTCGAGGCAAGATATTCACGCAAAAACTCTTTGTCGCCGCCGTTAATGCGGCTTGAAATTTCTATGTTGGTCATAGCTTCCTCCGAAGAAAAGTATTTAAGTTCCTCTGTATATTTATTATACACCGATGAGCATGAATTTACAACATTTTTACGCATTTTCACATTCTGTCGAATCGCATTCGTTCATTTTTGGAATGCGCCTTTCATAAGGATGGAATATGAAGTATAAGGTGGATATAAAACGGCTGTTGGTGCTTGCGGCTGCGGCTGCGGCGGTGATTTTGGTTGCCAAGGGGTGTTTATATGCAAAGACCTCGGCGGAGGAGTGCGATATGGGCGAAAACGGGGAGGAACCGAATCTGTATATCTCCGTGTACGATCACAGGGAGGACGATGTCATAACGCTTCCGCTGGAGGAATATGTTGCGGGAGTGGTTGCCGCGGAGATGCCTGCGTCGTATTCGTCCGAGGCGCTTTCTGCGCAGGCGGTTGCGGCAAGGACCTATGCCGTCACGAAGCTTGCGTGCTTTGGGGGCAAACCGTGCGGAAGCGGCGGGCAGGGCTATGATATATGCACCGACAGCGCCTGCTGCCAGGCGTGGTGCTCCGACGAAAGGCAGAGGGAAAAGTGGGGCGATGACTATGAAAAGTACCGCATAAAGATAGCCGATGCCGTGGCACGCTGCCGGGGTGAAGCGGCACTTTACGACGGGAAGCCCATAGAGGCGCTGTACCATGCCGCATCCGGCGGCTTCACCGAGTATTCTCAAAACGTGTTTTCTCAGCCGAGACCGTATCTCGTGGGGGTGGAAAGTCCGGAGGAAGCTTATGTTGACGTGGTGAGCCTCGGACGCTCCGAATTTGCAAAAAAGATAGAGAAGGCATTTCCGAAGTCCCAAATGCGTTCAAAGCGACTGGATGATGCGGTCGAGATACTGTCGAGGTATGAAAGCGGCAGAGTGGATAGGCTTCGCCTCGGCGATACGGTGGTAAGCGGACGTGATTTTAGAAAGGCGCTCGGGCTTGCAAGCACAAACTTCAAAATAGATATTGACGAGGACTCTGTCACGGTAAAGACGATGGGCTTCGGGCACGGCGTCGGCATGAGCCAGCGGGGCGCAAACGCCATGGCGCTCGAGGGTGCGGATTACGTGGAAATACTCATGCACTACTATAAGGGCATAGAGGTGGCGGATTTAAGCGTGCTTATCAATTATTGAGCCGTCTTAGCAGGCTTTCAAGCTCCGTCAGCATACTCTTTGTTATGTCGGGTATAAGCACCCTCTGCTCGTTTGTAAGACCCTGAAGCATGGTCGTGAATATCATTTCCATGTCTATTTTGCACCACTTTGCATACTGCCGGCCCTTTTCGGTGAGCGTTATGCGTATGCAGCGGGTATCCTTTTCGTCCCGCATGCGCTTTACGAAGCCGTTTTTTTCAAGACGCTTGAGTGAGGTGCTGACGGATGCCTTTGTCACGCCGATAAGCTCGGCAAGGTCGTTTTGCGACAGTATGTTGTAGTTTTCAAGGGCGAACAGTATCTTGGGCTGCCCAGGGTAAAGGTCGTATTTGCTCAGCACCTTTCCCACGCATATATCGTAAAGGTGAAGCAGCACGCCGAAGTTGTCGTTCATCCCTTTTGAGGCAACGTCATAGCTCGTCTGAAGCAGCTCCTGCCTGCTTTTTGCGGAATTTTGTTCCATATGTCTCCTCCAAGTGTGTAATGCCCGATTTTACGGCAAAAATGCCGATTGATCCACATCCTTCGCCCTACGGTAAATCGCCTTACGGTATGTCGGCTTACAGGGCGGCTTTTTTGACGTGTTTTTGCATTTTATTGCTGATTGTCCTTCTTTTGGCGAATTTTAAGCTCCGTTCCAAGCTCGCCGGGGAAGTAGTAGCGCTTACCCCTGACCGAGGGCGGCATATACTCCTGCTCCACCTCGTGATTGGGGTAGTCGTGCGGATATTTGTAGCCCTTGCCGTTCCCGAGGGATTTTGCTCCGTGATAGGAGGTGTCGCGAAGATGCACGGGCACGGGCTCGTCGATTGTGTCGGCGGCGTCGGCAAAGGCGGCATCGACCGCCATCACGACGGAGTTTGACTTCGGGCTTTCGCATAGGAAAATTATCGCCTGCGCTATAGGCAGCCTTGCTTCGGGCATACCGATAAATTCGAGGGCGTTTGCCGCACTCACCGCCTGCACCATGGCCTGAGGGCTTGCAAGCCCGATGTCCTCCGAGGCGTGCGCTATGAGGCGTCTGACGATTATCCTCGGGTCTATGCCGGCGTATATGAGTCTTGCAAACCATGCAAGAGCCGCATCGGAGTCGCCGCCCCGAAGACTTTTGCAAAAGGCGGAAAGCATATTGTAAAACTGCTCGTCGTCAACGTTTATGACCTTTTTCTGTATGGACTCCGCCGCAACCTCTGCGGTAATGTGAATTTTGCCGTTTTCGAGCGGCGTGGTAAGCACGGCAAGCTCGAGCGCATTCAGGGCGCATCTTGCGTCGCCGTTTGCCACCCTTGCGATATGGCAGAAGGCGTCGTCGTCAATATCGACCGGATATATGCCGAGACCACGCTCCTTGTCGGCAAGCGCACGGCGCATTGAGGTTTTTATGTCCTCCTCGGTGAGCGGATAAAACTGGAACAGCCTGCATCTTGAAACGATTGCGCTTGTCATCGCCACCATGGGGTTTTCGGTGGTAGAGCCGATGAAGCGGATTATGCCGCTTTCAAGTGCGGGGAGTATGCTGTCGCTTTGCGTCTTGCTCCAGCGGTGGCATTCGTCGAGCATGAGGTAGGTGTATTTTCCGTACAGATTCAGATCCGCTTCGGCGTCGTCAATGACCTTTCTCACGTCCTTCACGCCGGCGGTAACGGCGTTGAGCTTGACGAACCTTGCGCCGGTGGAGTTTGCGATGACCGAGGCAAGCGTGGTTTTACCGCAGCCGGGGGGACCGAAGAATATCGAGCTTTGGAGCGTGTCGGTTTCGATGGCACGCCGAAGCAGCCTGCCCCGACCGACAATATGCTCCTGCCCCGTGAACTCATCGAGCGTCCGGGGGCGCATCCTGTCCGCAAGCGGCGTTTTTTTTGCCCTGTTTTGTGAAAAAAGCTCCATGACCGTCCTCTTAAACCGTATAATAAAAAATTATACACTTTTTAGGAGGTTTTCACAACAGCGATTTGGTTGTATAATGTAACCATGAGAAAAAACATTGACTTGCTGGACGAATCCATACGTCCCGAAAAACTTATATGGTTCCTTGCATGGCCGACGATACTTGAGCAGCTTCTTGTCACCGCCGTCCAGTACGTTGATACCGCCATGGTAGGCTCGCTGGGCGTCGATGCTACGGCGGCCGTGGCGGTAAATTCCTCAACAACCTGGCTGATAAACGGTTTGTGCGCTGCGCTTGGCATCGGCTTTTCGGTGCTTGTCGGCAAAAACATGGGTGCAAAAAATTACCAAAGGGCGAAGGAAACGGTAATGCAGGCGATACTTGCCATGCTTATGTTCGGCGCCGTTTTGGTGGGGGTGGTGCAGCTTATCGCTCCCGTGCTTCCCGGCTGGATGGGTACCGAGCCGCATATACAGCCAGCCGCATCGGCATACCTGTCCGTAATCGGCATGGGCTATTTCTTCAACGTCATTATAAACATATCCGCCAACATAATAAGATGTTCGGGCGATACCCGAACGCCGATGATCGCCAACATATTTGCCAATGTAATCAACGTTGTGCTGAACTTCCTTTTCATATTTGAAACAAGGGTCATCGAACTGGCGGTCAAGCTTCCGTTTTCCGACAAAATGCTCATAGATACGAGCTTTGAGATGTGGGGTGCGGGGCTCGGAGTACGGGGCGCCGCAATAGCGACGATAACCTCGCTCGGTGTGTCGGCGTGCATACTGTTCCTTACGCTTTACAACAAGGATTATCCGCTGAAGCTCAGCCTGAGGGACAAGTTCCGCTTTAACGGCGGAATATGGAAGGAAGTGCTCAAGGTCGCATATCCCGTTGCGCTTGAAAGATTCACCCTTTCGGGCGGTCAGATACTTATGACAAAAATCGTAACGGGACTCGGCACGGCGTCGCTCGCCGCACACAGCCTTGCCATAACCGCGGAAAGCATCACCTATATGCCGGTGTTCGGATTCTCGGCGGCGGGAACAACGCTCGTTTCGCAGTCGCTCGGCGCAGAAAAGAAGCAGCACGCCGTTAAGCTCAGCCGTTACTGCGTGATAGGCGGCATAATATTCATGTCGCTTGCGGGCGTGATACTGTACGTGTTCTCCGAAGCGCTCATCGGCTTCTTCACCGCCGATCCGGAGGTTATTGCGCTCGGCGGCAAGGTGCTGAAGATAGAGGCGTTTGCACAGCCGTTCTTCGCCATGGCGACGGTAATCGGCGGCGTACTGAGGGGTGCGGGCGACACAAAATGGCCCTTTTACGCAAGCCTCATCGGAATGTGGTGCATAAGGCTCGGTCTTGCGTTCCTGCTTTCGACCGTGTTTGAACTCGGTCTTACGGGAGCGTGGATTGCGATGGTGACGGACCTCGCCATAAGGGGAACCATCAGCCTTCTGCGCTATCGAAGCCTGAAATGGCTGAATATATGGGACAGGCAGGTCAAGGCATAGAAAAGGGGAGGCAGACATGATAAAACTGTCGTTTGAGCAGCAGAAGAATATAGGCTTCAGGTTCGTTCTGGACCTGATGGAGCCAAACTCGCCCTACGGTGCGGAGCTTGTCAGGCACACGAAGGTATATTCGCCGTCGGAGAAGGCGCTGCTTGCCGACGAGCTTTACAACGTGCAAAGGTGCCTTGATACCCTTGAACCTATGGCGGCGGAATATTCTGCGCTCGAACGCAGGCTAATGACTCTCAAGGACATAAGAAAAAGCTGCTCGGGGCTCAAAAAAGGCGTCACGAGCGACACGGAGCTTTTTGAAATAAAACGCTTCCTGCTGCAGCTTGAGCTGATAAAGCCGCTTTTCGATGCGGTAAACGAAAACGCAGAGTACAGGAATATCGGCATTGCCGTACTTTCGGAGGCACTCGGCATAATAGATCCCGACAGGACGGGAACGCCGACGTTCATGATAAACGACACCTTTTCCGAAAAGCTTGCCGACATACGCAGAAGAAAGCGTGAGCTTGAGGAGCTTATACGGCGTGCCTCAGGCGGGGAAGAAAGGCACGGACTGCTTTTGGAGCGCGCTAAAACGGCGGCGGAGGAAGCGGCGGAGGAGGCGGACATAAGGACGCAGCTTTGCGGACGGTTGAGCGTATATGCCGATAAAATGCTGGATAACATCGCCATGCTCGGGCGGCTCGATTTTGTTATTGCGAGGGCAAGGCTCGCCAAACGGTACGGCGGCGTTTGCCCAACCGTGTCGGCTTCGGGTATAGCCGTGCGGAAAATGACCAATCCCGCCATAGCCAAGGCGCTCGGCGGCAGAGGATCGGGCTTTACACCGCTGTCGGTGGAGCTTGACACGGGTGCTGCGGTCATAACCGGAGCGAACATGGGCGGAAAAAGCGTGCTTTTGAAAACGCTTGCGCTCAACGTGCTTTTGACGCATTGCGGAATATTCCCGTTTGCGGAGGCGTTTGAAACGGAGCTTTTCGATTCGCTGTTCATCCTGATGGAGGACGGGCAGTCCTACGAAAGCGGTCTGTCGAGCTTCGGTGCGGAGATAGCAAGGTTCAACGAGGCGGTAAAGGCTGCGGACGAGGGGCGCACGCTGCTGCTTGCGGACGAGTTTGCGAGGGGAACCAACCCCCACGAGGGCGCAAGGATAGTCAGGGGTGCGGTCAAATATTTCGGCAAAAAGGACGCCGTGAGCGTCTTTACCACCCATTACGACGGTGTGGCGGAGTTTGCTTCGGCACACTATCAGGTCGTGGGTCTTAAAAACATGGACAGGGAAAAGGCGGCAATGAAGCTCGCCGAGGGCGGCGGCACGGAGGCGATAGAGCGCTTTATGGACTACGGCATATACCGTGTTTCGGGCATGGATCCGGTGCCGAGGGAGGCGCTTGTTATATGCGAGCTGCTCGGGCTTGACGACGAGATAATGACATATATAGAAGAAACGGAATAAAAAACGATGATATATTTTGCGGCGGCATTGACTTATCGTGCGGCGGCGGATATACTCGAAAAAATAAGTTTTGAGGGAAGGATTTGCTTCGTCACAGCTGATGGGGCAGGAGGTAAAAAGGCATGGCGTATATCTACGAAAACCCGTCGAGGACTTTCGGTGAGTATCTTTTGATACCCAACTATTCTTCAAAGGAATGTATTCCTTCTAATGTGTCGCTCAAAACGCCCCTTGTGCGTTATAAAAAGGGCGAAACCCCCGCAATATCTATAAACATACCGATGGTTTCCGCAATTATGCAGGCTGTTTCCGACGACAAAATGGCGATAGCGCTTGCAAGAGAGGGCGGAATTTCGTTTATATACGGCTCCCAGTCCGTTGAGGACCAGGCGAACATGGTCGCTAACGTAAAAAGCTATAAGGCGGGCTTTGTAAAGAGTGATTCCAACCTCAAGCCCGACAATACCCTTGCGGACGTGCTCGAGCTGCACGAGCGGACGGGGCACTCCACCGTTGCCGTGACCGACGACGGTACGGGCGGCGGCAAGCTGCTCGGAATAGTGACCGACAAGGATTACAGGGTCAGCAGGATGCTCCCGGGCGACAGGGTCGAAAGCTTTATGACGCCGCTTGAAAAGCTGGTTTTTGCCTACGATGACATAACGCTCAAGGAGGCAAACGACATAATATGGGCGCATAAGATAAACGCCCTGCCCATAATCGACAGAGGCGGCAATATGAAGTACTTTGTGTTCAGAAAGGACTATGCCGCACACAAGGAAAATCCCCTTGAATCCGTTGACGGACAAAAGAGGTATCTCGTCGGCGCAGGCATAAACACGAGAGATTACAGGGAAAGGGTTCCCGCACTCATCGAAGCGGGTGCGGACGTGCTTTGCATTGACTCCTCCGAGGGCTACTCCGAGTGGCAGAAGCTGACCATAGACTATATCCGTGAAAAGTACGGCGACAGCGTAAAGGTCGGTGCGGGCAACGTTGTCGATGCGGAGGGCTTCAGATTTTTGGCGGACTGCGGTGCGGATTTTGTAAAGGTCGGCATCGGCGGCGGCTCAATCTGCATAACGAGGGAGCAAAAGGGCATCGGCAGGGGACAGGCGACCGCCATGCTCGAGGTATCCAAGGCAAGGGACGAATACTTTGAGGAAACGGGGATATACGTACCGCTTTGCTCGGACGGCGGCATAGTGCATGACTATCACGTGACGCTCGCCCTTGCGATGGGTGCGGACTTTATAATGCTCGGCAGATACTTCTCAAGGTTTGACGAAAGCCCCACCAGAAAGGTTATCATTAACAACAACTATTACAAGGAATACTGGGGCGAAGGCTCAAACAGGGCAAGAAACTGGCAGCGGTACGACATGGGCGGTGCGGCGAAGCTCAGCTTTGAGGAGGGCGTTGACGCATACGTCCCCTATGCCGGAAGTCTGAAGGACAACCTGGCGCTCACCCTTGGCAAGGTGCGCTCGACGATGTGCAACTGCGGCGTTTTGAACATACCCGACCTTCAGAAAAACGCAAGGCTGACCGTTGTGTCCTCCACGAGCATAGTCGAGGGCGGCTCGCACGACGTAATGCTCAAGACCGGCGCACCGGTCGTAACGAAGTAAATAATCTTCGCATCCGCAGGGCCGGATTTATCGATAAATAAACGGTTTTTCGGACTTGTAATCGCAAAAAGGCTGTGATAAAATATATCGAATTTATTATGGCTTGTTAGCTGGCCATGTAAATGAGCATCATTCAAGGAAGGAGGACTTGTAAGATGAAGTTCGAAACCCCTATCCTCGAGGTTGTACGCTTCTGCCAGGCTGAAGAAGTAATGGTAGGCGACCCCAGCGACGGCGAAATCTATGCTTCGCAGATTGAGGGCTGGGAGTGGTAATCACTTCCGTTCCGAAAGGAAAGAACAAAAACAAAGCGAACTCATGCTGTCGGGCGGGGAGCTTCTCCCCTCCGACGGGGTGGGTTCACCGCAGAGAAAGGCGGCGTTGATTATGAAAATAAAAAAGAGCACGATGGCAAGGGTGGTTTTCGCCGTGATGATGGCGGCGGCGTTTTTGCTTGTGTGTGCGTGCAGCCGCAGCGGTGAGGGCGAGATCCACGACATCGGGATCGGAAGCATGAACGGTCCTAACGGTTCATACGAACCCAAATATCCCATCGTTACGGACGATCCGAATTCCGCAACGGTCAAGCTTGACGAAAACTATACCATGCCGGTGAACACCACGGAAGTAATTGACCTTGGTGACGGTGAGGCGGCAATAACCTGGCCGGAGGAGTGGAATGACTTTTTCGGCATAACCCCCGACCCGAATGCAACCGGAACTCCCGAGCCGACCGAAACGGCGGTGCCTGCCACAACGGCGCCCGCCGAAACGGACAGCAGCACCCCGGAGCCCACCGCAACGCCCGAGGGTCCGACACCGGAACCCACTATCGACGATGGCGAGGGTGACTGGTTTGGTGATTTTTGATGCGATTGTAAAATTGCAAATACGGCGGTAGAAACTCTTGTACCATTCAGCGAGGGCTCCTCTACCGCTTTTGATTTATCCGGAGGTTCGATATGCGGCATAAGCTTTCACAGGACCGGCCTCCGGACGGGAAGGTGCGAAGCAAATGCTGAACGAACGGCGTATAATACTTGCCTCGAAGTCACCGAGGCGAAAAGAGCTTTTATCCATGATAGGGCTTGAATACGAGGTGATACCGAGCGAGATCGAAGAGGACGCATCCGAAACCGAACCCTCCTTAATGGTGGAGCAGCTTGCCCGCCAAAAGGCGGAATCGGTTAAGGAAGGCAGATACGGCTGCATAGTTATCGGCTCGGATACGATAGTATGTCTGAACGGCGAGATAATCGGCAAGCCGAGGGATGAGTCGGATGCTTTTGGGATATTAAAGCGGCTGCAGGGAAAAACACATACGGTATACACGGGTCTTTGCATCATATCCGACGATCAAAAAATCGTGTGCCACGATGCGGCAAGGGTGACCTTTGCCGAAATGTCGGACGGGGAGATACTGGACTATATCCGTACCGGAGAGCCTATGGACAAGGCCGGAGCATACGGCATACAGGGCGTTGGCGGCGTATTCGTAAAGCATATAGAGGGAAGCTATTTTACGGTAATAGGGCTTCCGATACACCTTTTGTATGAAAATCTCGGAAAGTTCGGCGAAGCGCAGCGGATATGGCGGCGCAGGACCGATGAACATAGAAACCGAATTACTTAATGTTAGGAGAGATAAAATGGACGTAAAAGAAATTTTGGCAAGCCTGCCGGAGGAGATCCGTCGCAAGATAAACGACTTCACGACGGGCGAGGAATTGTTTGAGTATGCAAAGCAGGCGGGGCTTGACATATCCGCCGACTTTGCAAACGATATGCACTTTGTTGACGGAAGATTCAAGGACACGACCCCCGAAAAAACCGTCGCACGCATATTGGAGATACTCGAGAGGCTGAACATCGAAACGGAGATCAGGTTTATCAACTCCAACATCGAAAACTGCTATTCGGCGAGGGTGACCGTAAAGGGAACGAGCGTCGGAACCAACGGAAAGGGCGTAACTAAGGAGTTTGCAAGGGCGAGCGCCTATGCCGAATTCATGGAAAGGTTGCAGGCGGGTCTTCTGGTAAACGCCGTTATGTTCAGCAACAATATGCTCATGCCCATACATAAGTATGTACACGACATGAAGTGGCTTACCGCCGAAGAGCTCAAAAAGACGAGCGCCGACTGGATAGAGGGCGTCAGATGCGCCAGAGTCAGACCGCAGGATCCTATCGTTTCCGAGGCGAAGGTATTGGAAACGAGTGAGATATATGCCGGCTCAAAGCAGATGCCGTGTCTGCCCTATTACAGCATAAGGAACAATAAGGAAACGTATATTCCGCTTGAGATAGCACAGCTTATTTACGGCTCGTCTGGCTGCTGTGCCGGAAACACCTTTGAGGAGGCGATGGTGCAGGGCCTGAGCGAGATAGTCGAGCGCCGTCACTCACTGAAGGTATTTACCGAGGGCATAATCCCCCCGACCATACCGCTTGAGTATGTGGAAAGGTATCCCAACGCCAAAAAGACCATAAGGAGCCTTCAGGAGCATGGCTTCAAGGTTCTTATAAAGGATTGCTCTCTCGGAACGGGCTTCCCCGTGATCGCCGCAACGGTCATCGACGAGAAAAAGCATAAGTACCATACGCACTTCGGCGCACACCCCGTTTTCGAGGTTGCCCTGGGAAGAACGCTTACCGAGCTTTTCCAGGGAAGGACCGACAAGAATGCCGTCGTGCATTCGAGAATGTCGTTCAACATGGCGGAGGTAAACGCTACAAACAATATCAGAAACTTCCTCGTAAACTCCACGGGCATACATTCGGCAAGGTTCTTCCTTGAATCCGAGGAGAAGTTCCGGGGCTTTGAGGATCTCAGCAACCTGACCAACAGGGAGCTGTTTATGCGTGTTAAGAAAATGTTCCTCGATCAGGGCTACGACATTCTGGTGAGGGATCATAGCTACCTCGGCTTCACCTCCATGCACATAATCGTGCCCGGATACAGCGAGGTAATGATAACCAAGCTCAAGCAGCTTTTCCCCGAAAGGCAGTTCTCTCTGCTCGCAAGGGATATTCTCAGGAATTACAAGAAGGCTTCCCCGACGGATTGGTACAGCTTTGTAATGCTGACGAAGTATTACGCCGGCTGCAAGCAAATGGACAACTCGTTCAGAAGCTATTCGGGCATACCGATAGAGAACAGCGGTACCGAGGACTGGAAGCTTTACAACATCTATCTGGGTCACGGCAACTATGTTCTCGGCAACATTGCGGACGCCGAAAAGTGTGCCGGCAAGGCGGCATTGTATGAAAAGGATGAGGAGATGCACTCGTACTATCTGTGCGTGCAGCACTATCTGTCATGCAAGCGGGACGGCGTTGACAGAGCGTCCACGGATGAGCTGCTGAGACTGTTCTACCCCGCACACATTGTTGAAAGGCTCGAAAGAAGGATAGACGCAGGCGAAAGCCCGTTCGAGGAGGGCATGTTTATTTGCGACTTCAACAAGTGTGAGGAGTGCAAATACCATACCTATTGCTCGTACCAAACCGTAAAGCGCATTTCCGAAACCATCGGCGAATACTACCGCACATACGGCAGGCGTCACGATGCGGAGGGCTTCTATCATCTTGTAAACGATTGAGCATTATTAACGGGAGCGAGCGATGAGTGAAAGAATAGTTGTACTTGACTTTGGCGGGCAATATAACCAGCTTATTACGAGGCGTGTGCGTGAGGGCGGAGTTTTCAGCGAGCTTTTCCAAATAACCGCACCGAAGGAGAAGATACTCGGAGACAGACTTGACGGCATTATTTTCTCCGGCGGTCCCGACAGCGTGTATGCGGAGAATGCCAGAACCTGCCCCGACTGGATATTTGAACTGAACGTGCCTATTCTTGGTATATGCTACGGAATGCAGTATATTGCCAAGCGCTGCGGCGGCAAAATAGAGGCTCAGCAGATAAGGGAGTACGGACGCACGAACACGACCTTTGCCGGACATCCGCTGTTTGAGGGTATGGAGAACGGAACCGTTTGGATGAACCATAACGACTCCGTCACCGTGGCACCGGAGGGCTTCGAGGTTATCGCATCGACGGCAAATTGCGGCATTGCGGCGTTTGCCAACGATGAAAAGAGGCTTTACGGCATACAGTTCCATGCCGAAGTCGTGCATACCGATAACGGTCAGAGAATTTTTGACAACTTCCTCAAAAATATCTGCCATCTTAAGTGCGACCGAAGCGCCGCAGTGGTGGCGGACACCCTCATAGAGGACATCAGAGAGCAGGTGGGTGACGGCAGGGTGATAGCCGGTCTGAGCGGCGGCGTCGATTCCTCCGTTGCGGCGGTGCTCGTTCACCGTGCCATCGGCGACAGGCTGACCTGCATATTTGTTGACCACGGTCTGCTTCGTGAAAATGAAGCGCAGGAGGTCATGGAGTGCTATAAAGAGTCGCTCGGACTGAATATAATTGCGGTCGATGCTTCTGAGCGCTTCCTTACAAAGCTCAGGGGCGTGGATGATCCGGAGCAAAAGCGCAAGATAATCGGCACCGAGTTTATCCGTGTGTTCGAGGAGGAGGCAAAAAAGCTCGGCGGCGGAGATTATCTGCTGCAGGGCACAATCTATCCCGACGTTATAGAAAGCGGCTCAAACGGCTCGGCGGTGATAAAGAGCCATCACAACGTGGGCGGCCTGCCGAAGGACATAGGCTTCAAGGGCTTGGTAGAGCCGCTGCGTATGCTTTTCAAGGATGAGGTGCGCCTGCTCGGTGAAAGCCTCGGAATACCCGAGCATCTCGTTTGGCGTCAGCCGTTCCCCGGCCCCGGCCTTGCCATAAGGGTAATGGGCGAGGTGACGGAGGAAAAGCTGAAGATATTAAGGCACAGCGATGCGGTGTTCCGCCGTGAGGTGAAAAACGCCGGTCTTGAGCGCAGCCTGTGGCAGTATTTCACCGTGTTCACGGGCATTAGGAGCGTAGGAGTCATGGGCGATCGGCGGACGTACGACTATGCAATCGGTGTGCGTGCGGTCACATCGACCGATGCAATGAGCGTCGATTGGGCGGAGATACCCTTCCCCGTGCTCAAGCGGATCTCCGATTGCATAATCGCCGAAGTCCCCCACGTCAACCGCGTTGTCTATGACATAACCTCCAAACCCCCGGGAACGGTGGAGTGGGAGTAAAATAATATGGATATGAGGTGCAAAAAAAGCCTGTAATATCAAGGGTTTTCGGCATCTTGTAAATCTGACCGCCTGTTTTTGCAACACTTTTGCAACACGTTCATCTTAAAAAGTTTTTGCAACAGATGATGTAGTACACAGCGGTTTGTTGGTATCATCAGTAAAACTAAATATTAAGGCTTAAGAGTCAACTTACAAATATCAGTAGGTTGGCTCTTTTTTTATTTCTTCAAAAATTTTTTGCGATGCACCCCATATTATACCCCTTATTTTTCCCTTAACCTTATGAAGGGGTTTTCCTCCCAACAAGGAGCAGCCACTTCGCTGTTCTTTGAAAATTGAATATCAAATCATCAGGTACGTTAAGATATACTTACTTACAAGGTAGTAATATCGAGAATATGTCGATTCTTTTGTTCTTAGCTTTGCCGATTGCAGCCATGATAAAAGTATCTCGCCATAATTCGTTGAAAAGCTTTTAGCCGGAATAATTCCTACAGCCAAAGCGCCTTGTATTTCCGAAATTCGTTTCTTTGTTTCTGCATAAGATTGACCGTACACATAACCGTATTGAATCTTGCCGTTATCGCGCACTCCTTTTGCATAACGCCCTTCCCAACGTCCATCTTTTCTTTTGTAAATGTTTTCTCCCTTTCTTGACATGAGCCAGTTCCTCCTGTTTTTATTTGATGATGACGGAAGAATGACGGCGTTTAGCAGAAAATAATGCTATTATTACCTTGTTGAAACAGCTAAATGAAAAATCAAATATCACAAAATATGATCAAAAGGTAAAATTAACACCATATTGCAACAAATTTTACGGAAACCCATTGACAAATCCAGCACCATCTTGTATAATTATATTCGCTATAGGCATCCGTACGGTGCATCTTCAAGTAGCATACTTTACGACATGTTTATTTGAGGAGAATGAGGTGGATGGAGAATATATCAAAGTGGACAATAACTAATAAAGAAAAAGATCAACTCATTTCTGCTCTTACTCCTGAACTCGTGTTGTTAAGGACAAAGGCAGAAATATCACAAGAAGAACTTGCGGCACTGATCGGAATATCAAGGCAGACATACGGTGCAATTGAACGCGGTTCTCGCAGGATGTCATGGAACACATTCCTGTCACTTGTTCTGTTCTATGACTGCAACCAAAAAACTCATCAAATGCTCCGTACAATTAAAGCTATACCACAGGAAATCATGAAAAGGTTTAATGTTGGCGAAGAGATTACAACAAAAGAAATAAACCTTGATGCTTTCTTGGGTGACGGCGCAAAAATCGTTATGGATAGTTTGGATGAGCAAGCAATCCGGTCAATAAGAACGATGATAATGGTCGAATACGCTCGATGCACCTCAACTCCGGGAGAAGTTGTGGTCAAGTCATTTGACGGGATGAACTTTACAACCACTCCTTATGATGATTCTGATGCAGAAAAGGCGTTAAAAGCCATAAAGGAGAGAAGTAAAAACCATGAGCAGTACGGAGGCTAAACTCAAAGCAAAAAGATTCCTTAAAGAGTTTGGCTGCGGCAAGATAGACTATGACTTCTTGAAAAAAGTCGTGGAACAGCAAGGCTATACGCTTGTTGAATACAATCACATCTTTAACGATGAAGATGTTGAGACGCTGATTGAAGCATTGAAATTGTCAGATAATATTATTCGTTCAAGGGGCTTCACTTATGCGGATCAAAATCATCGAGTAGTATTTGTTCATGAAGACTTGTCTCCGGCAGAAAAGCTTTTGGTATTAGCTCATGAAGAAGGTCATATATTCTGCGGACATATGCGGGATGGACCCATTATCGGAAAAGATGTCCAGGAAGAGTTCGAGGCAAATGAGTTTGCTCACTTTATTCTTAATCCGGGAAAAGCTGACAAGATCAAGAATAAGGTTAAAGAAAACAGAAAAGCGGTGACAATCGGTGTGATATGCATAGTCATACTGTTAGCTGGTTGTGTCGCGCTCGCCATAGTAAATCAAGAAAAGAAATATTATGACGAGTATTACATTACCGAGTCTGGCGGCAAGTATCACGAAAAAGATTGTATATTTGTCAAAGACAAAAACAACTGCCATAGGATGACAGTTGAAGAGTTCGAGAGCGGCGAATATGAGCCGTGCGGAATCTGCCTTCCGTAATAGGCAATGGATTTGGTTGATAGCCTAACGGCTTCAATAGAAAGTTATTTAATCATAGGAGGAGCACAATGGAAGACTACATTGGCAAGATTTGTCCGTTTTGCAAAACGGAAATCAAGGAGGGTGACGCAGTAAAAGTGTGTCCTTCTTGCGGTATCCCTCATCACGAAGCTTGTTGGGAAGAGAACAAGGGCTGCACGACCTTTGGCTGCTCTGAACAGCACTACGAAGAACAGCATACTAATCCTACGGACGTATGCGTAAACTGTGGTGCGCCACTTGGCGACGGTCAGGAATTCTGCCCGAAAGGCGGAACACCTAAAGGCGGGAAGAAAAAGAGAGTTTGTGCAAAGTGCGGTGCAGAACTGCAAGATGGTCAGAAGTTTTGCCCGAAGTGCGGACAGAAAGCTGATCTGCAGATTGATGCTGGCGTAAATTCTGCTATTTCCCAGTTCAATGCGGGTGTTGCAAAAACCAATGAGAAGGCAAAGAAAAAAGGAAAGACTATCGGCATCATTGCCGCAGTTGCAGTTGTCGTTGCTGTGCTTGCAATTTTCCTTGCACCTAAAATCTTTGTATCTGTTGATGATCTGTGTGCTCAGGGTAACTATGAAAAGGCGTATACAAAGGCTTCTGAAAAAGAAAAAGTTAGCGTTGTCGCTGAAAATGTAATTGCAGTATTGAGTGAAGAGTCAAGCGACTGGCTGAAAGACCCCTCATCTTTTGTTTTGCGCGATGGCTATCACTATGGATTTATCAATGATGACGGCAAACTCGGCGGATATGCAGTTCTCTATTTATCTGGCAACAACAGTTACGGTGCGTCAATTAGTAATTATTGGCTTTATATTTACGACCAAGAGGATGGTTGGGAGTATTGGGATTCCTATGACACAACTTCTGCTGATAGTGATGATGAGGTATGGGACACGCTCTGCAAGAGCTGTATCAAAACAGCAATGAGCGATGGATACAAACTGAGTAAGGACCAAGTTAAAAGAATCAACACAATGTTTGAGGATGACACGCTATATAAAGTTGTCCTGATGGATAACGAGAGCATTGATACTGCACTGTATCCAGATGATTAAGTGAGCTATGAAGCCTCAAGAACCGTATGAAGACCGTCTGCGGATGGCAGAAATGCACGATGACGTTCTCCAACGCATTGACACCGCAATAAACGCTGCATTAAATAAGAAAAGAGGCGCCTGTCAAGTGGCATCGGGCGCCGCCCGAAGGCGGCGCTCTGCCCCCTTGGCACTAATATATACTTCCCCGGTATGGACAACACGCCGCCGCCATGGTATAATAGGCAGAAATTTCGAAAAGGAGTACATAATTCATAATGGACGACGGCGACAGTAGTAACCCCGGCAAACCTCCCTTATATCACATGTTCGAATGGACGAAGCATTATTCCCACCCTCGGGTGCGGGAATGTCGGCTTCGTATTTTTTGTGCGAATTTTAGCGATTTTATGATATGAACGGGAGGATAAAATGAAAGAATCAATTATACTGACCATCGGTCTGCAGCTTATACTTATTGCTTTGAACGCAGTTTTTGCCTGTGCGGAAATTGCGGTAATTTCCATGAACGACAACAAACTGGCAAGGCTGGCGGCGACGGGCGACAAAAGGGCGGTACGCTTGGCACGGCTCACAAGCCAGCCGGCACGCTTCCTTGCCACGATACAGGTTGCGATAACACTTGCGGGCTTTTTGGGCTCGGCGTTTGCGGCGGAGAATTTTTCGGGCGTTTTGGTAAACTGGCTTTTGGGAATGGGCGTGAAGCTTTCTGCGGAGGTGCTGAACTCCATCGCAGTGGTGTTCATAACCATCGTGCTGTCGTATTTCACTCTCGTGTTCGGTGAGCTTGTTCCGAAACAGGTGGCAATGCGAAAGGCGGAGTCGCTGGCTCTCGGCATGTCGGGGCTGATAAGCTTCATTTCGAAAATCTTTGCGCCGCTGGTATGGCTTCTCACCAAATCCACAAACGGCGTGCTTCGCCTGATGGGTATCGACCCCAACGCTCCTACCGAGGAGGTAAGTGAGGAGGAGATACGCATGATGGTCGATGTCGGCAGCGAAAAGGGCGCGATCGACAGCGAGGAGAGGGAGTTCATACAGAACGTGTTCGAGTTTGACAGCCTGCCCGTTGAAGAAATCGTTACCCACAGGATAGACGTTACGCTGCTGTTCGAGGAGGATCCCATGGAGGAGTGGGACAGGATAATCAACGAGACCCATTATACCTACTATCCTATATGCGGCGAGACCCCTGACCAGATAATCGGTATGCTCAATACGAAGATCTACTTCAGGCTTGAGGACAGGTCGAGGGAGTCCGTAATGGCGAATGCGGTCGTTGAGCCTTACATTGTGCCCGAATCGCTGAAGGCCGACGTGCTGTTTAGGAACATGAAGAAGGACAGGGCGCAGATAGCGGTCGTTTTGGACGAGTACGGCGGAATGAGCGGCATAATCACGATAAAGGATCTGATAGAGGAGCTGGTTGGTGACCTTGAGGACGATATAGCCGAGGACGATGAGGCGGAGGAGATAATTCGCCTTGACGACGGCACGTGGCATATTGCCGGCAGCGCATTGCTCGAGGAAGTATCTCCGATCGTCGGCGTTTCGCTCGAGTCTGAGGAGTACGACACCATGAACGGGCTCATATTCCACCATTTGGGCGTTTCGCCCGAGGAGGGCGATATAGTCGAGGTGGAGGGACTGAGCATCGAAGTGACCAAAATACATAATTTCCAGGTGGAGCTGGCAACGGTCAGAAAGATAGAGACTGCCCCCGAAAAGTAAAAAAGATCAAAAAACAGTGCCGCCCATGCCGAATACAGTGGGCGGCTTTGCTGTACAAAAAAGTTTTGCCGGCTTTGGATAACTCAGTTGTCCTTTTGCGGTATCGGCTTGTGTATCGAGTAAAGCTCGGCGTAGTTCTCGGCCTCATTCTCGCCCTCGATGCAGCGTGGAATAAGCCCCGTACATTCGGTGTACGAGGCCATGTTGTTTACGTCGTAAAATGTGCTGTATGAAGAATCCGCTTTCCGTCTGCGTTTTATCATTTTCTGCGCTCCCTTCGCTTTTTGATAGTGTTTGCGTCGGGAGCAGGGCTATTCATGACAGATTTTGCCGTCGCTTAATAGAAAATGCGCTTTTTAAACGACTCGTTTTTCTGGTACAGGCGTGAGATTATCAGCACCGTGATGCTGAGTATGCCGCAGGTGATCGCAACATATACCGACCAGCTAAGGCGAATCGCACCGCTTAGATACAGCTCTATAAGAATTTGTACGCATACTGCAAATACCATGCAGGCAAGAAGCACGATTATGGTTTTAAGGTGAATGCGTACACGCTTTGCCGATATTGCAAGATAGCAGCCCTCGACAAAAGCGCAGGCGGCGGCGAGCAGCGGAAGCGCCAGCAGGAAAAGCCAGCTTCCGCCGTAAATAAACCATACAATGAACAAAAATGCGGCGGTTTCAAGCGCTCCGAACAGTATGAAAAGCCAGACGATGGGGCGCTTCAGCATACAGGGGAAAATGCACATCATAAATATCAATGCGATGCCTGCGGCGGGCAGGAGCGACCACGAAAACGAATGGTTGTCCAAAAAGTCCATAAGCAGCACAATGACGAAGGGAATGGACATCAGCATGGCGATGACCTTCGACGTGGCTATCCTTATCTCACGGTAGTGAATCTCCTCCATATACTTTGGATACGGTCTGCTTTCTTCGCCCAAAACGGGTTTTACGGCAGGGTTTATGACCTCTACGCCGCAAAGCGGGCAGATTTTCTCGCTTGAAGCGAGCTCAACTCCGCAGTTTACGCAATATGACATGGATGTTCTCCTCTCGTTTGCAGGTTTATTGGCGGTTGCTCTCGACCTTTACGTGTACGCCCATCTTCACGAGCCGTGTGAAGAAGGCACGCTCCAGAAACGGTTCGAGTATCGTGCGGGAAAAGTTTATATACAGTTTGTCGCCGTAGCCGACCATGGCGCAGGCAACGGGATTTTCGAGCAGCGAGCCGAGCATGAAGTCGAAACGCTCTATATACTCCTCCATGACGCCGGGCAGCTTTATAAGCCCGAGATTCGATAAACAGGAGGAGCTTTTTCTGTCGCCCTCAAGCCTGTATGCGATGTGCATTACGGGGTTTTTGATAAACAGCGGCACAAGGCGCATGAAGGCGTTTTTTTCGATGCCGACGTTGCTTGCTATCTTTGCGGCAAGCCTCTTGGGCGAGGTTTCGAGCTTAAGCTGGTGATGCACGATCATGGCGACCTCCTCGAAGCTGTATTCGCCGAGCCTTGTGTCAATGCCGACGTTTGCGTAGTTTGCAAAGTTTCTGACGGTGCGGCTGGGGAACATTTTTCGCAGGTTCACCGGAACGGTTATCTTAACGGGGCGGCTTTTTTGAAACCTTGAGTTTTTTGCCTTCTTCCAATCTGTGACCGCAAGCACCAGAACCGCCGTTAAAAATTCCGTCACCGTTATGCCGAGCGCCTTTGCACGCCCCGCAATATCCGCAGCGGAAATTATGCCCGTTGTAATGCTGAGGAAGTCACGGTTGGGCGTCCCGTTCAGATGATAGGCGGTACAGGCGGCCTCGGGAATGGGGGAGCTTCCCGCATAGCGCAGATAGCCGTCCTCCATCTCCTCGGGCAGGGGGTCTTTGGAACAGTCGAGCAGGTCGCCCTCCCTCGGAATGGTGACATGATGCTTTAACGAAAGATACTCCGCAACAAGCGTTTTAAGAAAGGACATTCCGCCCGTTCCGTCGGTGAGGACGTGGAAAACCTCCAGCGCAATGCGGCAGTTATAGTAGCGCACACGGAAGGCAAAGCCCCTGTTTTTGGAAAAATTCATTTTTGCGCACGGATTTTGAAAATCCTGCTGAATTTCGGGTGCGCCGTCTATTTTATCGAGATAATACCAGAAAATGCCTTTACGAAGGCGCATAGAAAAGGTGGGGAAGCGCCTGAGCGTGCGAAGCTGTGCGGCATAGAGCAGGTCGGGGTCTATGGGCTCCTTCAGCGTTGCAGATACACGAAAAAGCGCATTCCAGCGCTTTGTCATGGCAGGGGGGTATATCTTTGCTGCGTTGTCAAGCGGCAGCCAGCTTGGGGTTTCGTTTTTCATGGGAGTATTTTAGCATATATATGCGTCTTGAAACAACAGACCGCATGAGAGTTTGCAGTTAGTTTGCATTTTTAAAAACGCTGAAAATCCGCAAAAAATCACCTGTCAGCCGAGATCTCGGCGTATGATATCGTCAAGTATGGGTGCAATCCCCTCGCCCGAATAGCTTTGACATACGGCAAGCGCACCCGTGCTGTTGCCCTCGACCAAAACCCATTCGCCGTCGCTGTTTATTGCAACGTCCCAGCCGACGAGTCTGAGATCGGGTATCCGAAGCGCCATATCCCTGACCATGGCGATACACCTGTCCCAGTTTTTGAATTGATAGCCGACTATCTGCTTGCCGGAATCGGGGTGAACGGTATGCGGAAAGCCATATACGTCCCGTGCAGGAAGAAGCACCCTTCCGCTTTCAACGTCCACGGCGGCGCAAACCGAGCCGTAGCCCACGTGATCGACAACGCCGTTGCCGTCACCGAACCTTGCAAAGGCGAGAGGTATTTTCACTTCGTCGCCCGTGCGCACGGTCGTTATGCGGAGAGTGTTTACGGCGTCGGAGGAAAACTCGGCAAAGGTTTCTTCGGAGGTTATAAGCCCCTCGATGATGTAATACTTTCCCACAAGCTCCTCAAAAAGTGCGGCGACGTCACCTGCGGTTTCCGTGTGCGCCTTTCTTGCATCCGTTCCGCCGCTTCCGAAGCGTCCTTTTATGAAAAGTTCTTTATGCGTAAGGCAGAAGGCTTCAAATTCCTTGTAGTCGGTGCGGTTGTCGAATGCCATGAACGGCCGCCTGAAATACTCGGGAAAGAGCGTCGCAAGCTTCACCTTGTCCGCCGTAATGCTGCGCTTTTTGAAGGGATTGAAATAATTGCAGTAGAATACGTAGGAAAACAGCGAGCTTGTGCAGAAGCGGCTGCGCTCGGCTTCGTCCATGCCGAAAAATCCGAGATTCATGTATTGACCGACGGACATGGCTGTTTTTGTGTAGGTGCGCTTGTAGTCGGCAAACATTGCGCCCATCTCCTCCGCCGTGCGCCCCTGTGCAGAGCAGAATTTGCCCGCCTCCTCTATGAAGCCGGACTTTTTGAGCTTCAGCCCCTTCAGCGCATTGCCCGTGCGGTAGAAAAACTTAATGAGTTTTGAGTCTCTGTCGGAGGGCTTGGTGCCGAATTCCGCCATCATCCAGCGGGTGATGCGTCTTTTGAAAATACCCATATCAATAATACCTCTGACCCGATAAAATGCGGTAAAGCGCAAAGAATTTCAGCGGCGAAAGCTGCCTTCCGCCACGGAACTGGTAATAGCCGCCGTCATGCGTGAACAGCACGGTCGATTTTGTGAACATACCCATGCGCTCAATGTCCGCAAGGCGGCATACAAGGTGCTTTTCGCCGTCGCTAAATTCGAGGCGGTCGCCGTAGATTGCGGCGGAGCAAACGCCCATTACGGGGATCATCTCGGAGTTTTCCACCCTGTAAAGCGATATTCCGCTATCGACGGAGATCGGCTCGGAGGTGTTTTCAAGCCACTCGGACTTATGCTCCTCCGCATAGCTTCTTTGCCACATATCCCAATCATATACGTTGTCGAAAATTACCTTTTCACCCTCGAAAAATCCGTATTCGTTGTATTTTACGGCGTGACCGCATTTGTGGCATCGGAACGTGTCGTCGTCGCTTTTCATGGTGCTTACGCCGTGGCAGACGGGGCATATATAGAGTGCCTTTTCAAGGTTTTCGGCAAGACGCTTGCCCTTGTAGCGGTGCATATTTCGCCTTTGCTCCTCGAATGCGTTTACGAAAAGGTCACGTCTTATCGCCTCGTTTATCTCGTCTGCGGTCATCTTGTCAAGCACGCTCCGTTCGTATTCGTGAACGACTTCGCCGCTTAAATACCCCTTTCGGCTGAAGCGGCTCCACCTCGGGCTTTGCAAATAGCCGCCGATTATTCTGAACGTTACAAGGCCGCCCGTGGATTCCTTGACCATCTCGCCCGTCCTCGGCGAGATGAAGCAGGTTTCACCGTTTGACGAGCGGTTTCCCTCCGCAAACATACATACGTTCACGCCGAGGGCAAGGTTTTCCTTTATGCTTTCAACGGTGTCGCTTGCGTCTGCGCCCTTTTTCCTCGGTATGGGGTCCTGCAGGAATTTTATAAGCCTGCCGCCGATACCGTTTCGGAGTATGTTCTCACTCGCAACAAAGCGCATGTGCTTTTTCATTGCCATTCCGAGAAAGAACTGGTCGGGGGCCATGTTATGGTTTGCAAGTATCAGGCAGGAGCTGCTTTTGGGCGTGTAGGGCTTGCATTTGAAGCCGTATATGAGCCTTAAAAACGGGCTCATCACCACCCGAAGGAATGAGTAAACCAGCCTTTGCCTCCATATACCTTTAAGCCAGCGCTGCTTTGCGGTCGGTGTCTTTGTTTCTTTCATGGTTCTGCCCGCCTTTTCAATACGTTTCAAACTGCGAATAATACAGTTCGGAATAGAAGCCCTTTTTCTCAAGAAGCTGTTCGTGGGTACCCTGCTCGATGATGTTGCCGTCCTTCATAACGAGTATTAGGTCGGCGTTGCTTATCGTGGAAAGCCTGTGTGCGATCACGAAGCAGGTGCGGTCCTGCATCAGCTTTCGCATTGCCGCCTGTATCAGCCGCTCGGTCTGCGTGTCAACGTTCGAGGTCGCTTCATCGAGTATCAGCATTTCGGAGTCAAGAAGCATTGCCCTTGCGATCGTCAGAAGCTGCTTTTGCCCTTTTGAGATGTTTGTGGCGTTGTCGCTCAGCACCGTGTTGTAGCCGTCGGGCAGGCGCATTATGAAGCTGTGCATCCTTGCGGCTTTGGCGGCGGCAACCACCTCGTCCATCGTTGCGCCCTCCTTGCCGTAGGCGATATTGTCGAATATGGTGCCGGAAAACAGCCACGTGTCCTGCAATACCATCGTGTAGGCACGCCGCAGGCTGTCACGGGTGACGTTGTAAATGTTCGTTCCGTCAATACATATTTCGCCCTTGTCAACATCATAAAAGCGCATCAGCAGGTTTATTATGGTAGTTTTGCCTGCGCCCGTGGGGCCGACTATTGCGATGAGGTTGCCTTTTTTGGCGTCAAGGTTGAAATTCTTTATTATGGTGCGTTCGGGAACGTAGCCAAACTCCACGTCCTTTATCAGCACGTCGCCGTAAACGTCACGAAGCACGCCGGCGTCGGCGGCGTCGGGCTTTTCGGGAAGCTCGTCTATAAGCCTGAACACACGCTCTGCGGCGGCGAATGCGGACTGAAGCTCGCCGAATATGTTCGCCGCCTCGTTTATCGGTCCGGAGAACTTTCTCGAATACAGCACGAACGAGCCTATCTGCCCGGGCGTTATCTGTCCGGCGATGAACATCAGTGCGCCGAACACGCTGACGAGAGCAAGCGAAATATTGTTTATGAAGTTGACCGACGGACCCATGAGCGTTGCAAAGCATTCGGCGTCGGTATAGGCCTCGACGGCCTCGGCGTTTTTTACGTCAAAGCGGGAAATTATGCTGTCCTCGGCGTTGAGCGCACGGGTGGTTTTCTGTCCGCCTATCATCTCCTCGGCAAAGCCGTTCATTGCGCCGAGCTTTGCGGAGCGCTTCCTGTACATCGGGCGCACCTTTCTGGAGGTATAGCGGGTAAAGAGCAGTGATGCGGGGACGGTTATCAGGAACACCAGCATAAGCTTCGGTGCGATTATGAGCATCATCGCTATCGAGCCTATTACGGTTATTGCGCTCTTTGCAATCTGGAGCAGATCGTTTGAGAGCGAGGTGTTTACTGTATCTATGTCGTATGAGATAACGCTGATTATGTCGCCCGCCTGATGCTTGTCAAAAAAGCTCACGGGCAGTGCGCTCAAGCGTTCGAAAACGTCACGGCGCATGGCGGCGGTCACGTTTTTGCTTAGCCTCGTCATCAGAACCGAAAGCAGATAGGACAAAATGCCCGAGGCGGCGTAGCAGGCGATCATTATCCAGGCATAGTGAAACACCGTGCCGAAGTCCGTTCCGCCGGGCAGCATGGCGTCTATCGCCTTACCGGAAAGGTCGGGACCGAAAAGCGCAAGAATATTGCTTGCAAAAACGAAAAGCAGCGACAGCGCAATTATCAGCTTCCACCGTCCGAGATATTTCCAAAGCCGCTTCGTGATGTACTTTTTGTCGGTTCGCTTGGCGAATGCGCCCTGCTTTATGTCGTTGGGGTTTATATCACGACCGCCCATGCTTGTGGGATTACGCATAGCGCTCACCTCCAATCTGGGTTTCGGCAATGCTCATGTAGGTCGGGCACGAGCGGAGAAGCTCCTCGTGCGTGCCGCTGCCGATTATGTGTCCGTCGTCGAGCACGAGTATGTGGTTTGCGTTCATAATGGAGCTTATGCGCTGGGCGATTATCACCGACGTCATATCGGGGAAGGCGTTGTGCAATGCCTTTCTGAGCGAGGCGTCGGTCTTGTAGTCGAGTGCGCTGGAGGAGTCGTCAAGTATCAGTATTTCGGGTCTTGCCGCAAGCGCACGGGCGATTATCAGACGCTGCTTCTGCCCGCCGCTTATGTTTGTGCCCCTTGCCGAAAGCTGATGCTCCGTCCTTCCCTCAGTGGCGTTTACAAATTCCTCCGCCTGTGCAAGCTTCAGCGCATGGGCTATGTCGCCGTCCGAAAGCATTCTGCCGTAGTCGATGTTTTCCCTTATGCTGTCCGCCATTATGAAATCGTTTTGGAACGCAATGCCGAACATGGGGCAAAGCTCGCTTCGGGGAATGCTCCGTATATCCCTGCCGGAAATGCGTATCGTGCCGGAATCGGGGTCATAAAAGCGTATCAGCAGGTTGACTATCGTGGATTTTCCGCTTCCCGTAGAGCCGATTATGCCGAGCGTTTCGCCCCGCCTCAGCTTGAATTTTATGTCGGTGAGGTTGTTTTCTATCTTGCTATAGGAAAACGACACGTTCTCCATCTCGATATGATACGGGGAGTCGGCGGCTTCAAATTCGGTAATGGGAAGCCCCTCGTTTGCGTTCAGAACCTCCTCTACCCTTGCGGCGGAGGCGGCGCCCTTTGAGCAGACGATGAATATTCTCGTTATGCCGAGCATGGCGTTGAGTATTATCGTAAAATAGCTCATGAATGCGATTATTTTGCCCGTTTCCGTCAGACCGGAGTTTACACGGAACGCACCGACGATTATTACCAGCGTCATACCTACGTTAAGCACGAGCGACGCTGTGGGGTTGGTTATCGCCATCACAAAGCCGGCATGCTCCTCCTCCTTTGCCATCTTCTCGTTCACGGCAAAGAAACGCTTTTTTTCATATTCCGTTTTGGAAAGCGCCTTGATAACCCTTACGCCGGTAATGTTCTCCTGCACGACGCAGACAAGCCGGTCGAGTATTCGCTGACAGCTTGTGTAGATGGGAACGCTGATTTTCGTTACAAAATACACGGTTATTGCGATTATGGGGAGGGAGCCTGCGAGCACGAGCGTCAAAATCGGGTCGAGCGTGAGCGTGATAATTATGCCGCCTATAAGAAGTATGGGACCCCTTATTCCGAGACGCTGCGTTCTTGTCAGCATCTGGTTGATGTTGTAGGTGTCCGTGGTAAGCCTCGATATGAGCGACGGTATGGTGAATTTGTCGGTGTCCTCGGCGGAAAGATAGGAGATCTTTGCAAAAAGGTCGTGCCGCAGCTTGAGCGTTATTTTGCCCGACGTCCTCGTGGCGAGGCGGTTTGCATATACGTTTGTGACGACGGAGGCAACGGCAAATGCGACCATTATGCCGCCCCATGTGAACACCTTTACCTTGTCGCCCGTGGGAACGACGTCGTCGAGTATTTTTTCAAGCACGAACGGAATAAGCAGATCGAGCATCGCTGCCGCAAATTTAACAAAAAGCCCGAACAGCATAACGCCGGAGTAGGGCTTTATATATTCAAACAGCTTCTTCATCTTCGCTTCCTCAAATTATTACTTTAATAATAATATCATTTTGTCCGATAAAGGTCAACATTACCGAAGCAATCGTAAAAATAAGCTTTGGTATCTGATGTATTTATACTTGAACGGGAGCGAGGTTTGAGTTATAGTGTTGGTAGAAACCGAAAGGAGACGTTTTTTATGTGGAAATCTTTTAAGGAATTTGCGTTCAAGGGAAACGTTGTCGATATGGCGGTCGGCGTTATGGTCGGCGGAGCCTTCGGCAAAATAGTCACGTCGCTCGTAAACGACCTTTGCATGCCGCTTCTCGGCATACTTACCGGCAAGATGGACTTTGCGGAGCTTTTCATTGCGCTTGACGGCAACACGTACGAGTCGCTGGCGGCGGCTAAGGAAGCCGGAGCGAACGTCCTCACGTACGGCGCATTCATATCGACGGTGGTTGACTTTTTCATCATCGTTATCAGCGTATTCCTCTTTGTATATCTTATTAAGAAAATGCGCGAAAGATTTGCAAAGAAGGAAGAACCCGCCCCCGAAGCAAAGCCCGCAAGGCTCTGCCCGTTCTGCAGGAGCGAAATTCATGACGAAGCCGTTCGCTGCCCCCACTGCACCTCGGCTTTGGAATAACGGTGTCGGATTAAATCAAAAAAATGCTTGCAATACAGCGCAAAAACGGATATTCTCTAAATTAGATATGCCGGAGCATGGACAAAAGACCGTGACCTTGGTATAGACGGAAAAAATGCAAAGCGAAAGGAACTCAAACATGGCAAAGATTCAGATGCGTACCCCCCTCGTGGAGATGGACGGCGACGAAATGACAAGAATTATTTGGGCGATGATCAAGGAGCATCTCATCAATCCTTACATCGACCTGAAAACCGAGTATTACGATCTCGGACTGGTAAAGCGTGACGAGACCGACGACCGTATAACCGTTGAGGCTGCCGAGGCGGTCAAGAAGTACGGCGTTGGCGTAAAGTGCGCAACCATTACTCCCAACGCACAGCGTGTTACCGAGTACAATCTTAAAAAGATGTACAAGAGCCCCAACGGAACCATTCGTGCCATCCTTGACGGAACGGTATTCCGCACTCCGATAACCATGGATTGCCTTAAGCCCTCCGTTCGCTCCTGGAACAAGCCCATCACCATCGCCCGTCACGCATACGGCGACATCTATAAGTGCACCGAGTACCGTGTACCCACCAACGGTAAAGCGGAAATAAAGTTCACCGACGAAAACGGCAACGTCCTGTTTGACGAGACCGTATTCGATTTCAAGTGCCCCGGTGTGCTTATGGCTACCTACAACAAGGACGACTCCATCGAGAGCTTTGCCCATGCCTGCTTCCAGTTTGCGCTTGCCACCAAGCAGGACCTCTGGTTCTCCACCAAGGATACTATCTCCAAAAAGTACGACCATACCTTCAAGGACATTTTCCAGAAGATATACGACGAGCAGTATAAGGCAAGGTTCGAGGAGCTTGGCATAACCTACTTCTATACGCTCATCGACGACGCTGTTGCCCGTGTTATCCGCTCCAACGGCGGCTTCATCTGGGCCTGCAAAAACTATGACGGCGACGTAATGTCCGATATGGTTGCGACCGCATTCGGTTCCCTTGCAATGATGACGAGCGTTCTCTGCTCGCCCGACGGCAACTTCGAGTATGAAGCGGCACACGGAACCGTAACCCGTCACTACTACAAGCATCTTGAGGGCGAAAAGACCTCCACCAACTCCATGGCAACCCTGTTTGCATGGACGGGCGCACTCCGCAAGAGGGGCGAGCTTGACAACATCCCCGAGCTTGTAAAGTATGCCGACGATATGGAAGCCGCATCGCTCAAGACCATTGAAAACGGCTTCATGACCAAGGACCTTGCCCTCCTTGCGGATCTTGAGAACAAGACCGTTCTCGGTACTGAGGAGTTCATTATCAAGGTACGCGAAACCTACGATGCAATGGTAGGTTGAGCTAAGTAAAAAACAACATCGGCGCACCTGCGGAAAACGCGGGTGCGTTTTTTGCATATCCCCACCGAAAATCGCACAGCCTAACCGGTAAGCATCGGAGCTGTCGGGCGTTTTTCCGACGCTTCGGGAACGGAGGGATTTTATGCTCGTTCTTTTTTGCAGGGCGATAATACTCTATGCGGTGCTTTTCGGAGTGCTCAGGCTGATGGGCAAGCGCCAGATAAGTCAGCTTCAGCCGTTTGATCTTGCGGTCACGCTGATAATTGCGGACTTGGCGTCACAGTCGGCGTCGGATACGGATAAACCGATGCTGTACAGCATTGTTCCGATTTTAGCGCTGTTTTTGGTGCAGCGGCTGGTGTCGTACCTGTCGCTCAAATTGCCGAAGGTCAGGCATTTTCTCACGGGCAATACGCTGATAATGATAAAAAAAGGCGTTGTTATGGAGGATGCTATGCGCTCGGCACGATACGGCATAGAGGACCTGCTTGAGCAGCTTCGGGGAAAGGAAGCCTTTGTGCTGTCGGATGTGGAATATGCGATACTTGAAACGAACGGAGACCTTTCGGTGCTTAAAAAGGCATACGCTCAGACACCTACCGTGGGGGATATGGGCATAAAGACTGCCGATGAGGAGCTTTCATACATGCTTATTTGCGACGGGGAGGCGGATAAAAACGTACTGGAACGCATATCCAAGGACGAAAGATGGCTTCAAAAGCAGCTTGACAAGGTCGGAATAAAGGAAAAAAAGCAGGTTTTCTTTGCGTTTTTGAACAAGGACGGCATGATGCACGTGCAGATGAAAAAGCGTTTTGGCGGCAGGATATGGTTCTTTGATACAAAGGACGGCGGAGGCGGCAAAAAATGAGGAGCCTGAGAAAGATTGATATGATCGAAAATATGGCGATGATTGCGGTCATCATAATAACGCTGTGTATATGTATCCTGCCGAACAAGGTGCTTACGAGCTTCAGCGATGAGGTGATGATGTATGTTGAGCGGGGCTCTGAGGCGATGTATGCGGAAAACTGGGCTTTGGCGGAGCGTGAAGCAAGAGAGGTTTTGAGAATAATCGAGGAGCGCAGGCAAGGACTGTGCATAATTGTTGACCACAAGCACGTTACGGATATGCTCAGGGGCGCAAAGACCGCAGTGCAGGCGGCGATGCTGGAGGATAAAAGTCTGTATCGGGAGATGATGACGGTGATAACGGTGGAGGTGGAAGAAATACGTGAAATAGAGGAAATGAGCCTGTTCGTGCTGTTTTAACCATATTTGTGCAAACATACATATAAGTATCCCGTCCCGTTCGGATCGGGGTAAATATTCCGAGGGATGCTTATATGCGGATAAAAAAGGACTCGTTAATGTATCGTGCGGCGGTGCTTGCCGCATCCAATATCTGCCTTCAGCTCATGGGCTTTGCCTACAGGATAGCCCTAAGCAGGCTTGCCGGCGCCGAGGGCATGGGCGTGTATGCGCTGTCCGTTCAGGTGTACTCGATACTGTACTCGGTGTGCATATCGGGTATGAACGTGGCGGTCACGGCGATGAGCGCAAGGATATATATGAAGCGGGGGATAGAGGGCGTGGGGCGGCTTGCGGGCTTCGCTGTCGGCGTGGTGCTTGCGGTGCTCGTTGCCGCCGGACTTCCGATATTCATATTCAACCATGAAATAGCGGCGCACCTTCTCGGGGATGTGAGAACGGCACGCTCGCTGACGCTCATTCCCGTATGCATAATGCTTACGGGCTTTGAAAATGTGCTTAAATCGGTGTTTTTCGGCATGGGCAGGGTAAAGACGCCGGCGCTTTCCGAGCTTTTGGAGCAGGCGATACGCTTTTCGCTCGTTATAATACTGCTGAAAACGCTGTACAATTCGGATCACAGCCTCACCTCATATCTGATAATACTCGGCATGACGCTGAGCGAGTTTTTCAGCGTAAGCTTTTTGGGTATATCGCTTATAAGCCGGCGCAGGAAGGAGTACAGCCGTCCGTCGCACGGCAAGATATTTACGGGCAGGGAGTTTTGCTCAATAGCCGTTCCGTCCTGCCTGACAAACGTTACGGCTACCATACTTTCGGCGGCATCGACGGTGCTTTTGCCGGCAAGGCTGATGGTGGCGGGCTTTTCCAACTCGGAGGCGGTGGGGCTTTTGGGCTTCATTTCGGGCATGGCGGAGCCGATGATGCATCTGCCGATGGCGTTTGTCGGCGCAATGTGTACGGTGCTTATGCCGAATATAAGCGCAGCGTGGGACATAGACGACCTGACGGGAATACGCCGCAGGACAAAAAAGGCGGTACGCTATGCGGCGTTCATGTCGCTGTTCGTTGTGCTTTTGATACCGTTTGCGCCATGGCTGTGCGAGGTTTTGTTCAAACAGGAGATAACGGGACTTTTCTGCATTCTGCTCGGTATAAAGGCGATAATCAACCATTTTCTTATCGTCAGCATAAGCGTATTGAACGGCGTGGCGGAGCAGCGCAGGGTACTGTCGAACGCCATAGCGGGCGAGCTTGTGCAGCTTGGGCTTATATGGCTGCTGACGGGCGTGCCGAGCCTTAACATATACGGCTATATCGCAGGCGTTATCGTCGGTGATACGCTCAGACTTGGATTGAACGCATACAGAATACGCCGGGCGCTGAAAAATAAATAGCACCGCATGGTGTACAGCCATGCAGTGCTAAGAGCAAATGTGCGGTTACAGACCTATCGCCCCGATGACTATTCCCACAACGGCGGAGAAGGCGATAAAGAGTATCGGGTGCAGCTTTTTCAGGGGCTTTATGTTCGTCAGCACCATCAGCAGTGCAAACAGCGCAAGCCACTTCCAGTCGAGCGAGCCGAAGAATGCGCCGACGCCCGCAAAGGATATGCCGGAGAACAGTGCGACCTTCATCATCGACCAGCCTGAGGCGGCGATAAGTCCGGATACCGCAGGGCGTATGCCGGAAAATGCGCCTTCCACCAGGGGGTTGTTTTTGTATTTGCTTATAAACCTTGCGATTATGGAAATTACTATGAACGAGGGAAGGACAAGTCCGAGCGTTGCAACAATCGCTCCCGGGACGCCCGCCGCCGCAAAGCCCGAATAGGTCGCCATGTTCACGCCTATCGGTCCGGGCGTAGATTCCGAGACTGCCATCATGTCAACGAGCATCTCCTCGGTCAGCCAAGGGTATTTACCCGCAAGCTCATACAAAAACGGAATGGTTGCAAGTCCTCCGCCGACCGCAAAAAGACCTACCTTGAAGAACTCGAAAAAGAGGGTAAGAAAAATCATTTTTTAAGCTCCCCCTTCTCTTTTTTTGCGAAGTAGTACATGGCGATGCCGGCAAGACCTGCGCCGACAACGACGTATATCGGGGAGAGCCCGAGTATGCCGACGATGATGAAACCGATTATCAGCAAAAGCACGCCGAGAATATTTTTAACATTCTGGCGTATGAGGCGGATTACTGCGTTGACTATCAGCACGCATACCGCAACACGTATTCCGGCGAAGGCGTCCTGAACGATTTTATAGTCGGCAAAGTTTGCCAAAAGTGCGGCGATTATCGTGATGATTATCAGCGATGGGGTGATGACGCCGAGCGTTGCAAGTGCGGAGCCGAGAAGCCCCCTTTCGGAGTAGCCGACGAATGTTGCCGTGTTTACGGCTATTACGCCGGGCGTGCACTGACCTATCGCAAAGTAGTCTAAAAGCTCCTCACGGGTGGTCCAGCCGGACTTTTCCACACATTCCTTTTCGAGCATCGGAAGCATGGCGTAGCCGCCGCCGAACGTAAATGCACCGATGCGGAAAAATGCCGCATACAGCTTCAAAAGCGAGGTTTTTTTCGCCTCCCCGGGCGTTGCTGCTTTGTTTTGTTCCATGATTATTTTACAAGCTCTATGCGCTTATTGTCCTTTGACTCACGGTAGAGTACCATTTTTCTGCCGATGCACTGCACGGGGGCGGCGTGAAGCCTTTCTGCGAGTATGGCGATAATCTCCTTTGCGTCCATGTCGCAGGTTTCAAGCACCGATATTTTGATAAGCTCCCTTGCCTCAAGCGCCTTGTCAAGCTCCTGCGTAATGATGGGGGTAAGGCTGCCCTTGCCGAGCTGGAAGATGGGCTGAATGTTGTTTGCGAGCTTTCTCAGCTGCGCCCTTTGCTTGCTTGTTATGTTCATAATGCTTTCCTTTCGCTTATTCTATGAAGTCAAATTCCCACTCGCCCATGCGGACGGTGCTGTCCTCGGTTGCGCCGGCGTTTCGCAGTGCCTCGATTATGCCCTCACGGATAAGATATTGCTGGAACCTTCTCATGGATTCCTCGTCCTCGGCATAGGTGGTGTCGAGTATGTATTCCACCGTGCCGCCCGAAACCACGAAAACGTCGCCGTCCTTCTCGATGGAGAAGCCCTTTTCGTATGTACTGTGGCTTATCAGCTCATCCTCTTCGTATTCGTACGTCTTGGGCAAGGTGTCGAGCACACGGAGTATCTCGTCCAAAAGCGCATCGAAGCCGGACACTGTTGCGGCGGACACGGGGAAGATCTTTACGCCCGAATCGGCAAGGTTTTCACGCAAAAACTCGAGATAGACCTCCGCACCGGTAATGTCCATCTTGTTGGCGGCAACTATCTGCGGCGTTTCAACGAGCTTTTGGGAGTATTTGGAAAGCTCGGCGTTGATGCTGTGATAGTCGTCGATGGGGTTCCTGTCCTCGCAGCCCGAAATGTCGAGCACGTGGACGAGCATCCTTGTGCGCTCTATGTGGCGCAGGAAGTCATGCCCCAGCCCCGCACCGTCGGATGCGCCCTCTATCAGACCGGGTATATCCGCAAGCACGAACGTTTTGTCATAGCGCTTTACGACGCCGAGGTTAGGGGTAAGGGTGGTAAAGTGATAGTTTGCGATTTTGGGCTTTGCGCTTGTCAGCACCGAAAGAATTGTGGATTTCCCAACGTTCGGAAGGCCGATAAGCCCAACGTCCGCAATGGTTTTAAGCTCAAGCTCCACCTCGTGCTCGGTGGTTTTCTGCCCGGGCTGGGAAAACCTCGGCGCCTGATGCGTGGGCGTGGCAAAGCGTGCGTTGCCCTTGCCGCCCCTGCCGCCGTGAAGCACAAGGCGCTGCTTGCCGGGCTTGTTCATGTCGGCGATTATCTTGCCGGTCGCAACCTCCCGAACGAGCGTGCCGACGGGGACCTTGATCACTATATCCTGACCGGTTTTGCCCTTTTGATTGAGCGCACGTCCGTTGTCGCCGTTTCCGGCACGGAAATGCCTTGAATACTTGAAGTCGAGCAGCGTGCTCATGCCGCTGTCGGCAACGAAAATGACGCTTCCGCCGTTGCCTCCGTCGCCTCCGTCGGGGCCGCCCTTGAGGACGAACTTCTCCCTATGGAAGGAGGAACAGCCGTCGCCGCCGTTTCCCGCTTTAATAAAAACCCTTGCTTTATCTACAAACTGCATAATTATTCCCGCCCTGCGGCATCTCCTTTGTCGGTTTTGTTGTATTCTCTGCAAACGGCGCTCAGGGTGCATTCGGTGCAGCGGGGGTTCCTTGCCGCACACACCCTCCGTCCGTGGAATATGAGCCAATGATGCGCTATCGACCAGCTTTCACGGGGAATGTTCTCCATGAGCTGCTTTTCTATTTTCAGCACGTCCTTCCCGTCCGCAAGACCGAGCCTTACCGACACCCTTGCAACGTGCGTATCCACTGCGATGGCAGGCGTCCCGAAGGCGTTTGACATAACGACGTTTGCGGTTTTTCTGCCTACGCCCGGCAGTGCGGTCAGCTCCTCGAGCGTTTCGGGCACGCCGCCGCCGTAGCTTTCCGTGAGTATGCGGCAGGTGGCGAGTATGTTTTTGCACTTTGTTTTGTACAGACCGCACGGCTTTATATAGCTTGTCAGCTCATCCTCGGTCATTGCCGCCATGCTGTGTGCATCGGGGCGGTCGATGAAAAGCTGCTTTGTGCATTTGTTCACCTGATTATCGGTGCATTGTGCGCTGAGCATCGTTGCGATAAGCAGCTCAAACGGGTTGGAAAAATTGAGCTGAGGTGCGGCATCGGGATGCGCCTCGCTCAGAAGCCCGAGTATTTTATTGCAGTGCGCTGTGTCTGACATAAATTAGCTCCTTTAACACTTTATTATCGCACACGGAACGCCCTGTGTCAAACCAAACGGAGACCTGTTTTTACTGGTGCAACAAAAAAGCAGCCTGCGGTACGCTTTAGGCTGCTCTTTGCTTTTTGGCGGATCTACACGAAAAACCTAAGCTCCCGATGTATCCTGTCCTCGTGTGTCAAAAGGCGTTCGGCGAGATTTCTTACTTCCTCATCCGCCGACTGATTCTCCTTCAGCGCCCTTGTTATGTCGATAATGCCCATCGTTGCGCCCTGCACGAGCATCTCGGCAAGGTGCGACGAGGTTTTGTCTATGGCGAGATTTGCCTTCATCGCCATGCGCACGCCGAAGGATGAAACTCCGTTTGAACGGGGCGGTTTATCTGCCGTGCGGAAAAAGTCGTTGGTCTTTTCCAAAATACATTGGTACTCGTCGTAATATTGCTCCAGCAGGGTTTTGAGCGCCCTGTCCTCACATATCCTTATTATGTGGCGGAGCGAGTAGCAGCCCATTTCCACATTGGTATAGATCTCGTTCAGCAAATCCGTTGTCTGTGTCATCGTGTAACCTCTTTTCTTCTTTTTGGGTAGTGTTTGCCGCCGCCGCATTATTTATTTGGCATAAAAGATTTTTCTTCTTGCAAATGTTTCCGTAATGTCACAAAGTGATGTTGACAATAATATTGACGGGTGGTATTTTAATACCGAGATTAGCACTCAACACAAACGAGTGCTAACAACGAAAGGGGGCGGCCGAATGCAGCTTGACGCAAGAAAGCTGAAAATATTGCAGGCGATAATCGAAGATTATATCTTTACCGCCACGCCCGTCGGCTCACGCACCATTTCAAAGCACGAGGATATTGCTTTGTCCTCCGCCACGATAAGGAACGAGATGTCGGATCTGGAGGAGCTTGGCTATCTTGAGCAGCCGCATACCTCGGCGGGACGCATACCCTCGGACAAAGCTTTCAGGCTGTACGTTGACAGCATGATGAAGCACGCAAAGCTCACCGACAGCGAGATGAAGCTCATACGGAAAAGCTGCACCGATATGCTCGACGGAGTGGAGAGCGTGGCAAAGCAAACGGCAAAGGTCATATCCGATATGACCATGTACACGTCGATGGTGCTGTCGCCTCAGGTACGGGGGATAAAGCTCAAGCATATACAGATAGTACCCCTGAGTGAAACGACTGCGCTGCTGATAATCGTGACGGATGCTGGAATGACAAAGAACGCCATGATACGCCTTCCCGAGGGTGTTACGGCGGACATGATGGATAAGCTGTCAAAGCGACTGACCGCAAAATTCATTAACAGACCCTTTGCGGACATAACGACCGACAAGCTGGACGAGGTTTTTTCGGAGCTTGGCGAGCAGAGACGGTTTTTGGAGGCGATAACCAAAACCGTGAAAAGGACGGTGGAGGGCGGCGCAAACAGCGTTGCGCTGTCGGGCACGACGAGAATGCTCAACCACCCCGAGTACAGCGACATGGCGAAGGCAAAGCAGTTTTTATCCGTTATCGAGGGGAAGGACGTACTGTACAATCTGCTGTCGGATTCGACCAACATGGAGTTTTCCGTGAGGATAGGAAGCGAGAACGAAAACCCGGAAATGAGGGATTGCAGCATTGTGACCGCAACCTACAGGATAGGAGATACGCCGATAGGCTCTCTCGGAGTCATAGGCCCCACGAGGATGGACTATGCCAGGGTGCTTGCGGTGCTCAGATATATGGGAAACAGTCTAAGTGAGATATTGACAAGTATTTACGAAGAGGACGGGCATTAAAGTGGCAAAGAACAAGAAGGAAATCAAGGACAGCGAAGTGAACACGGAGCAGGAGGCGGCAGTGCCCGAAACGGCGGGGGAGACCCTTGACGGCGAAGGCGGCAGTGCTGCGGAAGAAACCGTGGTGCTTACGGGAGCGGAGCTTGCGGAGCTCAAATCGAGGATCGACGAGCTGAAAAAGAACTATGAATCGGCGGTCAACACCGCACAGAGAACGCAGGCGGATTTTGCAAACTTCAAGCGCAGGAATCAAAACATCGTTTCCGACAGCATGGAGGAGGGTAAAATAACGGTAGTAAAGGCGATTTTACCGGTGCTTGACGACTTTGACCGTGCGCTCGGCTGCGAGAACAAGGACCAAAAGTTCTTTGACGGAGTGGTGCTTGTGCACCGAAGGCTGATGGATTCGCTCGGTGCGCTCGGGCTTTCGGAGATAGAATGCAGCGGCAAATTCGATCCCGAGTTCCACGAGGCCGTTTTGCAGGAGGAGGACGAGAACAGGGAGGAAGGCGATATAATCCTTGTGCTCAGAAAAGGATATAAATTGGGTGAACGCATAATTCGCCACAGCATGGTGAAGGTTGCCAAATAATAAAAACAATAAATTAAAGAACATTGTTCAGGAGGATAAACACAATGGCAAAAATAATCGGTATAGACCTTGGTACAACAAATTCGTGCGTTGCAGTGCTTGAAGGCGGTGATCCCGTCGTAATCCCCAATTCCGAGGGCGCAAGGACTACCCCGTCCGTAGTGGCGTTCAAGGGCGGAGAGAGAATGGTGGGTCAGATCGCAAAGCGTCAGGCCATCACGAACCCCGACAGCACAATCTCCTCGATAAAGAGGGAGATGGGCTCCAACTACACCAAAAACATCAACGGCAAGGACTACACGCCGCAGGAAATTTCCGCAATGATACTCCAAAAGCTCAAGCAGGACGCCGAAGCATATCTCGGAGAGACCGTAACGCAGGCGGTAATCACCGTTCCCGCATACTTCTCCGACAGCCAGCGCCAGGCGACCAAGGACGCCGGCAGGATAGCGGGTCTTGAGGTTCTCCGTATAATCAACGAGCCGACGGCGGCATCGCTTGCATACGGCATGGATAAGGAAAATGCACACAAGATACTCGTTTACGACCTTGGCGGCGGTACGTTCGACGTATCCATACTCGAGATCGGCGACGGCGTATTCGAAGTGCTTGCAACCAACGGCAACAACCGTCTCGGCGGCGACGACTTCGACAACAGGCTCGTAAACTACATTTGTGACGAGTTCAGAAAGACGAGCGGCATTGACCTTAGAAACGACAGAAACGCCCTCCAGAGACTCAAGGAGGCGGCGGAGAAGGCAAAGATCGAGCTTTCGAGCGTTATGACCACCAACGTCAACCTGCCCTTCATCACCATGACGGCAGACGGTCCCCAGCACCTTGACATGAACATCACGAGGGCGAAGTTCAACGAGCTTATCGCAGACCTCATCGACAACACGAGAAAGTGCATGCAGCAGGCGATGAAGGACGCCGGCATCAGCAACAGCCAGCTTGACAAGGTAATACTCGTCGGCGGCTCTTCCCGCATACCTTACGTGCAGGAAACCGTAAAGAGCGTGACCGGCAAGGAGCCGTTCAAGGGCATCAACCCCGATGAGTGCGTAGCGATAGGTGCGGCGATCCAGGCAGGCGTTCTCGGGGGCGAGGTAAACGATATAGTTCTTCTTGACGTAACTCCGCTTTCGCTCGGCATCGAGACCGTGGGCGGCGTGTTCACAAGGCTTATCGACAGAAACACCACCATCCCCACGCAGAAGAGCCAGATATTCTCCACCGCCGCAGACGGGCAGACGAGCGTTGAGGTCCACGTGCTGCAGGGCGAGCGTGAGTTTGCACAGTACAACAAGACCCTCGGCAGGTTCCAGCTTGCGGGCATCGCTCCGGCGCCCAGAGGCGTACCGCAGATCGAGGTCAAATTCGACATCGATGCAAACGGCATTGTCCACGTATCCGCAAAGGATCTTGGCACCGGAAACGAGCAGCAGGTGACGATAACCGCGTCGACCAACCTCTCCGAGGATGAGATCAAAAAGGCGGTCAGAGAGGCGGAACAGTTTGCAAAGCAGGACAAGGAGCGCAAGGACGAGGTTGAGCTCAAAAACCACGCCGACAGCCTCGTGTATCAGACCGAAAAGACCATGAAGGAGCTTGGCGACAAGATAAGCCCCGAGGATAAGACGAGAATAGAGACCGAAATACAGAACGTTAAGAGCAACATGGAAGCCGGCACAGAGAGCCTGAAGGCGGCAACCGAAAAGCTGACGGAGGTTTCCTACGACGTATTCGGCAAGATCTACAGCGCAGCGCAGGCGGAGGCGCAGCAGCAGGGCGGCGCATATCAGCCGAACGATGCGGGCAGCGCAAACAACGGCGGTGACGACGTAATCGACGCCGACTATGAGGTAGTGGACAAATAATACAGAATCTGATACCTTAAAAGGGGATATGTGATGCAGGGGTGAGCAATTTGCCCCTGCAAAAATCCGTAAAGGAGTTTGGGGAATGGCAAAAAGAGATTACTATGAGGTTTTGGGCCTGCAAAAAAGCGCAACCGAGGACGAGATAAAGAGCGCTTACAGGAAGTATGCAAAAAAATACCATCCCGACCTCAATCCCGACAATAAGGAAGCTGAGGAAAAATTCAAGGAGGCTAACGAGGCGTACAGCGTGCTGAGCGACAAGCAAAAGCGGGCGCAGTACGACCAGTTCGGGCACGCCGCATTCGACCAGACGGGCGGAGGCTATTCACAGGGCTTCACAGGCGATTTTTCGGATATAATCAACAGCTTTTTCGGCGGCGGCTTCGGAGGGGGCTTCGGAGGTCATACGAGGCACAACGGGCCCGTAAGAGGCGACGATTTGGGCTATAATCTCACCATCACCTTTGAGGAGGCAGCTTTCGGCGCACGCAAGGAAATAGTAATAAACCGTGAAGAGGAGTGTGCCGAGTGCAAAGGCAGCGGCGCAAAGCCCGGCACAAACGCCCAAACGTGTACAACCTGCGGCGGAAGCGGTCAGGTGCGTGTACAGCAAAACACCATGCTCGGCTCATTCTCCACCGTCCGCACCTGCGATGCGTGCAGGGGCACGGGCAAAATAATCAGCGACCCCTGCACATCCTGCAGAGGCAGCGGCAGGGTGACAAAGAGCAACCGCATTATGGTGAACGTACCTGCGGGCGTGAACACCGGCTCAACGCTCACCTTGAGGGGCGAGGGTGAGGCGGGGCTTCGCGGAGGCCCCAGCGGTGACCTTTACGTAAAGCTTAACGTAAAGCCGCACAAGCTTTTTGAGCGCAAGGGCTATGATCTGCACCTTGGAATGAACATACCGCTTACAACGGCGGTTCTCGGCGGCGAGATAGAGGTTCCTACGCTTTCGGGGGCTGTAAAATACAACATACCGGCAGGCACCCAGCCCAACACGGTTTTCCGCCTGAGGGAGCAGGGGATAGTAAGACCGAACACGACCCAGAAGGGCGACCTGTTCGTGAAGGCGATAATCGAGATCCCGAGAAAGCTGACGAACGAGCAAAAGGAGTTGTTTGAAAAGCTTCGTATGTCGCTCGGCGATAAAAATGCCGCCAAGGCCGCAAAGAAAGGCATCTTTGAAAAAGTCAGGGACGTATTTGAAAAGTGACGCAATACAGTTTTTAACTTTGTGCGGCGAAAATCGTCCATAGGATTGAAAACACAAAACCCCATCGACAATCGGCTCGGTGGGGTTTGTTCGTTTATACGCCATATTATATTGCATATCTTCCGTTGCCGCACGTCTTTCCCGACTTCGCAGCGAAGTACCTAAGCCCGTTATTCCGCACGGCCGGATAAAAAGGTTTCGAGATTTACGGTGTGATTGTATTTTACCGAAGCCACTCTGTCTTTTTCAATAATCAGCTTCGTCAGGTCAATGTCGTTGATTGCCGCAATGGCGACGATGTAATGGATCATATCCGCCAGCTCCGTGCCGAGCTGCTCCAGCAGGTCGTTTTTGTCGGCTGTCTTTCTGCCGGCAGCTTTTCTGCAGGCAGCTTTCCTGCCGGCAGTCTTTCTGCCTGCAGAAAAACTGCCGGCACGCATGTTAAGAACCTCCGCAACCTCGCCCAGCTCCTCCGCAAGCTTCATGAACATGCCTTGCTCCGTTGCCCGGCCGCCGTAGCGGTCGGATAAATATGCCTGCAGCGCATCTATTGTGATTTTCATTTTACGTTCCTGCTCCTTGTGTTTAGTTCGGCTTGCACCACGAAAATACAAGCCGTTGAATATAGCACTATTTATTGTTCTTTGCCGTATTTATAGATGCAATCAGTATCTTCTTCACTTCAATACAATGCTCCGAAACGGTTTTGTTATCGGTATACCCACCTTCCAACAGATGTTCCAACCAATATTCACTATTTATTAAAACTTATTACTTCCCAATAATCGCCCCCCCAAAAAAAATAGTGAATAGTTAAGAGTGAAGAAATAAAAATCGACATTCTTCTTGCGAGGAATGTCGTTTTTTCTGGAGGCACCACCCGGAATCGAACCGGGGATGACGATTTTGCAGACCGCTGCCTTACCGCTTGGCTATGGTGCCGATCAAAAAATGGAGCGGGAGACGGGGCTCGAACCCGCCACCTCCGCCTTGGCAAGGCGGCGCTCTACCAAATGAGCTACTCCCGCAAAAACTGGTGCCTCAGAGTGGACTTGAACCACCGACACAGGGATTTTCAGTCCCTTGCTCTACCAACTGAGCTACCGAGGCAAAATGGCGATCCGAAGGGGGCTCGAACCCCTGACCTCCAGCGTGACAGGCTGGCATTCTAACCAACTGAACTACCGGACCGTATGGTGGGAGCAACAGGGCTCGAACCTGTGACCCCTTGCTTGTAAGGCAAGTGCTCTCCCAGCTGAGCTATGCTCCCAC
>SAMEA3663207__coassemble_26_pt1 | contig 154891 bp, 144 predicted proteins | sample SAMEA3663207__metabat2_low_PE_015 | metagenome-assembled genome bin SAMEA3663207 (sample SAMEA3663207) | pig gut metagenome | biome: pig gut; feature: pig-associated habitat; material: faeces | place: China | collected 2013 | reverse complement strand
GAACCGTTTGCAAATCACGGAACACTATACCCTCAACTAGAGGACTACGACCAATGAACACAACAAAACACCTCACCGCCAATCGCTGCATATCCGCAGTGCTGATTTTAGCGATGCTTCTTGCAATGGGCATTATGCTTGCCGGCTGCAATGCCGCCGTTGTACCCGACGCCGACCCGCTCCCCACCGCCGCACCGACTGCGACGCCCGACCCGACACCCACACCCGTGCCCACTCCTACACCCGTGCCCACACCAACACCCTTGCCCGAGGGCTGGATAATTGACCCGAGGGGCATAATCCCCCCTGAGGTGGAAATCTTAGTACCGGAGCAGACGGACACATTAGTGCCTTGGGCATTCTGTATTGCAAGGAACGAAGCCGGAGAAATCGTCTTGCAGAAATGGCAAGGTGGTTTAGTGGCAGAGCTTAGCTTCCCTGAGTTGGAATTGTTCCTCCAAAAGAAAACCATATATGCTTATTATGGATTCGGAGAACTCCTACTTGAAGGCTATGAAACTGAAAGATTTTCCCAGGATTATCCGTATCTTTACTATTATGAAGTGGGAGGCTACTATTTTTGCCTTGAAGTAAACTCAAGAGAGGTGATCGGTAATACCCTTATGATAGCGACCACAGACGGTAAGGCCATACAGTGGGAAATAGGAGAACCAACCTACCAGATGCATGACTTCGGGGAAGAAAATAAAGTAGAAGCAGACCCAAACAATGTTTTTTTTGTCAATGGTTCGGCAGTTTGGGATATTGACTGGGAGGAATACCCTATGAAAGTAAGATAAAAATGCTAAAGCGAATGCGCTCAAAACAAACTTTGCCGCATACGGAGCCTTCGGGCTCCTTTGTTGCGTTATGCGAAAATGATGCTATAATTAACGCATAAATGTTTTGGAGGCTGATAAGATGGACGTAAGGCTTATGACCGTTGATGAGCGCAACATGGACAAGCTTTCGGGCTTTGAGGTGCTTGAGTGTCAAAAACGCTTTGTTCCGCCCGTTGCCGGTATATTAGCAAGGGCGTGGGTTTATCGCAAAAGCGGTGCGGAATTGCTTGCGATAACCAATGACGGCACACCCGTCGGGCTGATGCTCGTATATGAGATAGACGAGGAGCCGGCCTGCTACTACCTTATGGAAATGCTTGTTGATAAAGCCCACCAGGGCAGAGGCATAGGAACGGAGGCGGTGAAGCAGCTAATAAAAATGTATTCAGCCAAGCCCAAATACCCTATGATGGAGGTATCGGTTGACAGGGAGAACGCAGCAGCTATCGCCGTATATACAAAGGCGGGTTTTTCGGACGAGGGTTATACCGATCCCGATCTGCCGCGGTATGTGAATCTCGTTTACCGCTTCAAAAACGATTGAAAAGCTCAACGGAGGATATAAGCATGATAACCGATACATTTGATATAAGCACCGAGCCGATAATAACGCCGGAAATGGTGTATGGGGAAAGGGGAGACCAGTGCAAGACCTGCATAGTGACCTTTTCGGACAGGATACTGAAAAATGCGATAGAGAAGCATGGCTTTAAGCAGATTGCGAAAATCAGCGTTTGCAACGGCGATATTCCGATTTACGGGGCGGAGGTAAATGGGCGTATGATTGCGCTGTACCTTTCGCCCATTGGCTCTGGCGGCGCGGGAAATTTCGTGATTGAGTCGAGCTGGATAACGGGTGCGGATAATTACGTCATGTTCGGCTCGGCGGGCTGCCTTGACAGCGAGGCGGTTTCGGGCAAGCTTGTGCTGCCGACCTTTGCGTACAGGGACGAAGGAATGTCGTATCATTACGCCGCCGCAGGCGATTATATTAGGATAAATGGGTCGGAGTTCGTTAAAGGCATCTTCGACCGTATGCACATTCCTTATGTTGAGGGCAGAGTGTGGACGACGGATGCGATGTACCGTGAGACGAGGCTGAATATGCAGAGGCGCAGGGCGGAGGGCTGCCTCGCCGTGGAGATGGAGCTTGCCGGAGTGCAGGCGGTCTGCGACTTTCACAAACTGAATCTGTATAACTTCCTGATGGTGGGAGACGTGCTTGATCTGCCCGAATGGGAAAGCGGTGAGCTTCAAGACGCAAATCACAGCCTTGATAACTTTGAGCTTGCGCTTAAGATAGCCTGCGAGTGCAATCACAGCGAAAACAGCGGACTGGATTAATCCTTCATGTACGGCGAATATAAGAAGCTTACAATATAAAAAGGCAGCGGACAAATTTGCTCGCTGCTTTGTTTTTGCGCTTAAACCTTGCTTCGGTCCTTTTTGCGTTTCATGCTGCTGACAATTACGCCGAAAACTATCAATACCGCACCGATTATGCTCATAAGCGAAATTACCGTATCGCTTTTGTGCTGTATAACGTTGCGTATCAGATACTCCATGAGAATGGTAATGAACGGCCCAAGGTAGATATAGTTGTTCGATATGACAACGCCTATTCTTTTGACGGCCATATTCCACGTAACGTAACATACTCCGCTGCCTATAAGTCCCAAAAATCCCAGCCTGAACCAAAGCCCGGGGATAGCAAATACGTTCGCAGACGGAAGGGGCTTATTTTCGATAAGAAGCAAAATAGCGGAGGAGAGAACTCCGTAGAACAGCACTTTTCGTGTCAGCTCGATGCTGTCGTATTTTGCCACAAAGGGTTTGAGCAAAACGGAGTATATTGCCCACATCAGCGCAGCGACAAGCGCAAGAAAGTCCCCGAGGGGGCTAAGCTTCAGTACGAAAACGCCGTTAAGTACGACCAGTATAACGCCGAGGAAGGCAATCAAAAAGCCCCAAAGCGTGTTTAGGGTCATCTTTTCATCTTTTGAGGTAAAGTGTGCAAGCACCGACGTAAGAATGGGTGCGGCCGCAACGATAATGCTGACGTTGGAGGGCGATGTGTATAAAAGGGCTGAATTTTCGGTAAAATAATACAGCGCACAGCCGACCACGCCCATGAGCGCAAAGCCTATTTCGTCCCTCAGTACGGGTTTTGAAATTCTGGGGCGTATTATCAGCAACGCAACGTATGACACGATAAAGCGCATCACTATCAACTGCGTCGGTGTAAGCCGAAAAGCTCCGTTTACATCGAGCAGAGAGTCGCTTGCAAGGAAGGTGCTGCTCCAAACGAAAATAGTAGCTCCGGCAAGAAGATGCCCGAACAGGTTATCGTTGTTTTTTACATCAAGTTTTGTTTTCATTCGAATAATTATCCTCCAAAGGCAGTCTTAAAAACGTTTTTTCCATATAATCGGCGAGCACAGCATCAGCATGGGATATATCTCAAGCCTGCCGAGCAGCATATCAATGCTTAAAACCAGCTTGGACAATACGGAAAAATCGGAAAAGTTTCCGGTTGCGCCGCAAATCCCAAAGCCGGGGCCCACGTTGCTAAGACAGGTCAGGACACTTGAGACTGTCGAAGCAAAGTCAAGATTATCAACGGCGACCAGCAGCAGGGAAATCATAAATATGGCAACGTAAACTATAAGATAGACCGAGGCGCTGCTGAGAGTGGCGGTTTCCACGGGCTTGCCCTCAAACTTCACTATCGCAACCCTTTTGGGGCTGACAATGCCTTTTATTCCGTTTGCTGCCTTCTTCAAAAGCAAAATTACTCTGGAGAGCTTGAAGCCGCCTCCGGTTGAGCCTGCGCAGGCGCCGGTGAACATCAGCGCAAGTATTACGCATTTTGACAGCATCGGCCACGTTTCAAAGTCTGCGGTAACATAGCCTGTGGTGGTAATTATGGATGCTACCTGGAACGAGGCATTACGCAGAGAGGAAAGTACACCGTCGTACATATTCATCGTATTCACGGTGATAGCTGCTATCGAGCAGAGTATTATGATGATATACCAGCGCAGCTCCTCGCTTTTAAGTGCGTCACGAAGCTTGCCGATGAGAATGAAATAGAAAAGGTTGAAGTTTATTCCGCACAGCACCATGAAAACGATTATCACAATTTCGATATACAGGCTGTAATAGTGTGCAATGCCGGCGTTGTGCATGGAGAAGCCGCCCGTGCCGACTGAGCCGAATGTGTAAACGAAGGCATCGAAAACAGGCATTCCGCCGCATACGAGAAGTATTACTTCGATAACGGTTATGCCGATATATATGCCGTAGAGAATCCTTGCCGTATCCTTGATTTTGGGGACGAGCTTTCCTACGGTAGGGCCGGGTACCTCGGCACGCATCAGATGCATTGCTCTGCTGTCCGCAAGTGGAACAACCGACAGCATGAAAACGAGAACACCCATCCCGCCTATCCAATGGGTGAAGCTGCGCCAGAAAATAAGCCCTTTGGGAATTATCTCAACATCTGTGAGTATGCTGGATCCCGTTGTGGTGAAGCCCGAAACGGTCTCGAAAAATGCGTCGATAAAGGAGGGGATGTGTCCCGAGATGTAAAAAGGGAGCGCACCGAACAGCGACAGCACAACCCACGAAAGTGCGACGATCACAAAGCCTTCCCTTGCGTAAATATCCCTCGTTTTGGGCTTTGTAAACACTCCGGCAAGGCTGAAAAGTCCAAGCAAAGCGGCGGTTATCAAAAACGAAAACGTTACGTTAAACTCACCGTAAATCACGGATACGCAGGTGGGAATTAAAAGCAGCAGCGCTTCGACCCGCATGACATGTGAAAGTATTTCTATGATCATTCGCCTATTCATAGTATTGCCTGTCAGCCTTCCGCAATATCCGCAAATTCCTGAAGCTTTCTGCCCGTCGTCACAACTATAACGCTGTCGCCCTTCATGAGGCAGTCGTTTCCGCCGGGAACGATAACCTTGTTATTTCTGTATATACAGGCAACAAGCAGGTTCTTCTTCAGCCTGAGGTCTTTTAAGGGGATACCCAAAAAGTCGTAGTCCTTTCTGACCCTGAATTCAAGCGCCTCAAGCCTTCCGTTTAAGAGCTTGTACAGTGTTTCGACTCCGCTTCCCATGGAGTTTTGCATGGCACGCACATATTGAACGACCTGGTTTCCGGTAAGCTCCTGCGGAGTGATGATCGTTTCCAGGTCGGAATCCTCCACCAATCCGGCGGGAAGCCTTGTTATTTTGGTGATAACCTTGTGAACGCCTCTTTTTGCGGCAAACAAGCCGAGTATTATATTTACCTCGTCAATATTGGTTATTGCAATGAAAGCATCGGCATCGTCTATGCCTTCCTCACGAAGAAGCTCGTGGTCGGTTCCGTCGGCATTGATGATGGTTGCCGAATTGAGCAGACTGCAAAGCTCCTGACAGCGTTCCTCGCTTCGTTCGATGATTTTTGCTTTCATGCCCATGCTTTCAAGCTGTTTTGAAAGATAGAATGCGATGCGGCCGCCGCCGACTATCATAACGTTCCTTACCTTGTTCTTGCCCTCGTCCGCCATTCTGAAAAATGACATAATGTCGCGCGGTGAGGCGGTGATGAATATCCTGTCGCCGCAATTAAGGACGAAAGAGCCCGTGGGGATGATTATTTCATCGTTTCTTATGACCGCACATATAAGCAGTTTTATCCTGAATGTCGTGTAAAAGTCCAAAAGCCTAACGCCGTCGAGCTTGCCGTTCGGCCTGACACGCCATTCGATGAGGTCGATTCGCCCTCTTGCGAAGGAATCCACCTTTATGGCGGAGGGGGTTCGGAGTATCTTTGCAATCTCGAGCGCAGCGGACATTTCCGGATTTATCGTCATGCTGAGACTGAGATCGTCTCGCAAAAACCTTATCTGCTCGGAATACTCGGGATTTCTGACCCTGGCGATCGTGTTCTTTGCGCCCATCTTTCTTGCGATCAGGCTCAAAATGATATTGGTTTCGTCGGAAGAAGTGGCCGAAATAAAAAGATCAGCTTCCTTTATGCCTGCCTCCTCGAGTACGGCTCGTGATGAGGCATTGCCTTCGATACAGCGCACATCGAGAATATTGTTCGAGTTTCTCAGCGATTCAACGGATTTATCTATTACGGTAACGTCATGCCCCTCGGCAACAAGCTGCTCGGTGATGGCGTATCCGACCTTTCCCGCTCCCACAACTATAATCAGCATAAATACCTCCTGCGTGAATCAGACGTTCTTAAGGAAGTCACGCAACACTTCGATCGATCCTGTGATACGCTCGACCGTTGAGTGAAAATAGAATACGCAGGTGTTGGAGTCGGAGGCGAAGTGTGCGCCGGTTTCCGACCAAATAATTATGCGCTTGTTGGTCTTTGAGGCTATCGCCATGCCAAGCTCCGTGTGGGTGCCCGCACCGCCGGGGAGCAAAACCACGACAAGCTCGGCATATTTGACGGCGGTGGATTCAAAATACGCCACATCTGTCATCCTTTCGGGCCCTTCGCTGCGGACATCGTTGTGCTTTGTCCAGTTGTAGGCGCATTCATGACCCATGGACTCGAGCATATTGATTATTTCTTTTGCCTTTGCACTGTTTTGCAAACCGCTTGCCACATAAAACAGCATAATAACACCTCGATATTTTATCGTTTACGGCATATAAAACCATAATAATTATAACACCTTTTTATCGCAAAATAAAGCGATAAAAGCGATCTCGGGCAAAATCCTGCTTATACCGTATGGATAAACTGCATAATTTGCGAGATTTGGCATAAATTGAAGTACCATAAACTACTTACGGAGGCATTTTCATGAGAACGTTGAGGTTTGGCGATAGGGGCGCCGATGTGATGCAGCTTCAGCTTGCGCTTTCAAGGGCGGGCTATGCGGTAGGGGGGATCGACGGCATATTCGGTCCTAAAACGCTTAATGCGCTAAGGCGGTTTCAGGCGGCAAACGGGCTTGCCATCGACGGAATTGCCGGCATTAACACAAGGACGGCACTGAATAAGTATATGCTTGGCTATTTTAACCATAGGATAGAAAGAGGGGATACCTATTATAAGCTTGCTCAAAGATATGGGACGGGTGTTAAGAAAATAGTCTCGGCAAATCCGGATAAAAATCCCGACAACCTTATTATCGGCGACACAGTTGTGATACCGTTCGGATTTGATGTCGTGCCGACAAACGTTATGTTTACATCGTTGCTTACGGAAACGGTAATAGAGGGGCTTAAAGCGAGGTATCCGTTTATTTCGGCGGAGATGATAGGAAGCAGCACGATGGGAACTCCTCTGTATGCGCTCAGAATGGGGAACGGAACCAAAAAGGTGCTGTACAACGCATCGCACCATGCAAACGAATGGATAACCACGCCCGTTTTGCTGAAGTTCCTTGAGCAGTATGCAGAGGCGTATATCGGCGGCGGAAGCATATTCGAGCTTAATGCGGAGAGGTTGTATGATGAGGTGAGCCTTATTCTTGTCCCGCTGGTCAATCCCGACGGCGTTGATCTTGTAAACGGCGCATTGGCCTTGAATGACAGATTTTACATTCAGGCAAGGCGAATTGCGGCGGAGTTTCCGAAAATACCTTTTCCCGCAGGGTGGAAGGCGAACATTGAAGGAACGGATCTGAATCTAAACTACCCGGCCGGATGGGAGGAGGCAAAACGCATAAAGTATGAGCTTGGCTATACAAAGCCCGCACCGAGGGACTATGTGGGTGAGACGGAGCTGAGTGCGGTCGAAAGCCGTGCCATGTATGATTTTACGCTCAAAGAACGCCCCGAGCTTACTCTTTCGTACCATTCGCAGGGCAAGGTTATCTATTGGAAATACCTGGATATTGAGCCCGAAAACGGGTTTGCTATCGCAAATCGCTTTTCCGAAGCAAGCGGATACAGCGTGGAGACCACGCCGTATGAATCCGGCTATGCGGGTTATAAGGATTGGTTCATACTCGAATTTGAGCGCCCGGGATACACGATAGAGGTGGGGAGGGGCATTAATCCTTTGCCGCTTTCACAGTTTGACAAAATTTACGGTGATAACGTCGGCATTTTGGCGATCGGTCTGGATGCGGCGGCAGAATTATAAATTTATATTCGCGGCAGATGCTTGTTTTAAGCGATAAATTGGTATATCATAACAGATACCGCAAACGGTGCAGCTCATAGTCGGGATATCGGTATGAGGAGTAGTTACTTGCAGACCTTATTGTGACAGTGCGTTAAAAAACGCAGAAAGGATACAATGGAGGGAACAAAGGAAAAAAAGACGTTCAAAGACTTTTTGGAGCGTCAAAACATCAAAATATCGGCAAAAACATACTTTGTCGATGCAATGGGTTCAATGGCTTTGGGTTTGTTTGCTTCGCTGCTTATTGCGACGATATTCGAAACCCTCGGCGGATGGTTCAGCTGGCAGTTTTTGATTGATGCCGCAGGCTTTGCCAAGAATGCGACCGGTGCGGCACTCGGTGTGTCGATAGCGTATTCGCTCAAAGCTCCGCCGCTTGTACTGCTCAGTGCGGCAGCGGTTGGCATGGCAGGAAACGGTCTCGGCGGCACGTTCATTATGAACGGCAAGGAGCTTGTTCTGACGGCGGGTCCCGCAGGTGCATTTGTTGCGGCGGTAATAGCCGTTGAGCTTGGCAAACTCGTTTCAAAGACCACCAAGGTGGATATACTTGTAACACCGACGGTAACCATACTTTCGGGCGTTGCCATAGCAAAGCTCGTTTGCCCGTCGATTGCATGGCTTATGTACCAGCTTGGCAACTTCGTCAATACCGCAACGGTCATGCAGCCGTTCATTATGGGAATACTGGTTTCCGTTGTCGTTGGTATGGTGCTTACGCTTCCGATAAGCTCCGCTGCGCTCTGCGCAATGATAGGCATAACCGGCATTGCGGGCGGTGCGGCAACCGTGGGCTGCTGTGCGCAGATGGTCGGCTTTGCCGTTATCAGCTTCAGAGAAAACAGGTGGGGTGGTCTTGTGGCGCAGGGACTCGGAACGTCCATGCTGCAGATGGGCAACATAATCCGTCGTCCGATTATATGGATTCCCCCGACGCTTGCCGCCGCTATATGCGGTCCGATATCGACGATGGTATTCAAACTCGAATGTACCGGAGTGGCGGCCGGAATGGGCACCTGCGGTCTGGTGGGACCCATCGGCGTTGTAAGCGATATGGGTGTCACCGCAAACTCCATCGTGGGTATTGCGGCAGCCTGCATACTGCTTCCGGCGGTGCTTTCGCTCCTGTTTTCCGAGATAATGAGAAAGCTTGGCTGGATAAGGGAAAACGATATGCTGCTTGAGCTGTAAAAGCAAAATAATTATACAAGGCATCGTGCTGACCGCACGGTGCTTTTGTTTTAATTGGTTTCGCACTTTACACGGGCAGGATTTTGATATACAATAATATGGTTATTAGGGAGGAATTTAGATGCGAATAATAATACGTTATCTTATATGTGCGTTCATAGGCTATCTGATAGGCTGCATCAATTTTGCCAACCTTTTTGCAAAATGGCGTGGGGTCGATATCAGAAACACCGGCTCGAAAAACCCGGGAGCATCCAATGCACTCATAACCATGGGGAAGCGCATAGGCATTCTTGTGGGCGCTTTGGACATATTTAAGGCGGCACTTGCAATAACCATAATGCGATATGTTTTTTACGAGAGTGAGTACGTTTGGGCAGTTGCGGGAGCATTTTGCGTGATTGGGCATATTTTCCCCTACTGGATGGAGCTTAGAGGAGGCAAGGGCTTTGCATCGTATGTGGGCATAATATTGGCATACGATTGGCGTTTATTTATAATATTCGGGCTTGCCATAATCATTATCACGGTGCTTTCGGACTATATCGTCATTGCCACCGCCGCCATATGTATAGCGTTTCCGATATGTATTGCGCTCTTTGACGGAGTGTGGGGACATGAACGTGACCTGATAAGTGCGGCGATAATATTGGTCGTTTCAATAATAATATTGTTTAAGCACAGAAAAAACTTTATAAAAATATATAGGGGCGAGGAGATCGGACTTCGGGCGGCCGTTTCCAAAAAGCATCAGTCGGAGGACGATGCGGATAAGACGCAGGAGTGAACCCGAATTAATGTAAATGTAATTTCAAAGCGGAGGTTTTTATGGAGAACAGACTGTTTTTGTACAATACGCTTACACGGAGTGTGGAGAAATTCATTCCCAATGTTGACGGAAAGGTTTCGATGTACACCTGCGGACCGACGGTGTATCATTTTGCGCATATAGGCAATCTAAGAAGCTATCTTATGGAGGACGTCCTCGAAAAGATGCTTAGATACATGGGTTATGACGTAAAGCGTGTTATGAACATAACCGACGTAGGGCATTTGACCAGCGACGCCGATACGGGCGAGGACAAGATGGTCAAGGGCGCAAAAAGAGAGGGAAAAACCGTAGCCGAGATTGCCGAGTTTTACAAAAACGCATTTTTTGCGGACTGTGACAAGCTCAATATAAAGCGCCCCGATGTTATCGAGAACGCAACAGCCTGCATAGACGAATATATCGAAATGATCGCAGCGCTGTTTGAAAAGGGATTTGCATATAAAGCGGGCGGCAACGTGTACTTTGATACATCCAGGCTTGAAAAATATTACGCACTCACCAACCACAAGAGCGAGGAGCTTCTTGTCGGAGTGAGGGAGGATGTTGAGGAGGACGTAAACAAGCGAAACAAGACGGACTTCGTGCTCTGGTTTACCGATTCAAAGTTTGGCGCACAGGAGCTTCGGTACGACAGCCCCTGGGGCTACGGCTATCCCGGATGGCATATTGAGTGCTCCGCAATAAGCAGAAAGCATCTTGGTGAATATCTCGACATACATTGCGGCGGCGTGGATAACATCTTCCCGCATCACACCAACGAAATAGCGCAGAGCGAGGCGGTAAGCGGACATAAATGGTGCAATTACTGGTTCCATATCCACCATCTTAACGACAACGGCGGCAAGATGGCAAAATCCAAGGGCGATATACTAACGGTTTCCACTCTCGAGAGCAAAGGCTATGATCCGCTTGTTTACCGCTTCTTCTGCCTGCAGTCGCATTACAGGAAGCCGCTTGAGTTTTCGTATTCGATACTCGACAACTCCAAGGCGGCGTATGAAAAGCTCAAAAGACGAATAGCGGCGATCCCGACGGAGGGCGAAACGGACGAAAACGCACTGCTGGAATACAGGGAGAAGTTTATTTTAGCCGTAGCAAGCGATATGAACACAGCCCTTGGACTTTCGCTCATATACGAGGTGCTGAAGGCCGACCTCAGCGGCAGTACCAAGCGCAGCATAATCGACGACTTTGACAGGGTGCTGTCGCTCGACCTTACGAAAGGGGAAGAAGCCGAGGAAACGGCTGCGGAGGATGCGGAACTTGACGCATTTGTTCAGCGGAAGATACAGGAAAGGGCAGAAGCGAGGAAGACAAAGGACTTTAAACTTGCCGATGCAATACGAAACGAACTGCTTGAGCAGGGCATAGTGCTGAAAGACTCTCCTCAGGGTACTACGTGGAGCAGACAGAACTGAAAACAAGCCGCTGAAAGCGGACGAAAGAAAAGCCGGTTGAGTGTAAACCCAGCCGGCTTTTGCGTTAATAAAGGTTTTGTGCGCTTGTAAAAATCAGAGCCTTGCTTTGATTTGCCCGACCACAGCGTCCAAATCCGTTTTGCCGGAGATAACGTGAATGTCGTGAGGCTGTGCGTCGAAGCATCCGTGCTTCCTTTCCAGCATGGCGGCCACGGGCGCAGGCAGATTTCCGTGCATACGCATAGCAAAACGGGACTTGATAAGCTCCATGTCCGCCGTCATGAGGATGCGCACAGCGCCTTCGGGCAGCAAAGAAAGCTGCTCCGTTTCGGAGATCACATAGATGACGTTTTCGCCGGTTACGGCGGCAGCCAGCTTCTTTTGAAACGCTGCCTTTGCGATGCTCTCGTTCCTTGCAAGCCGCAGATAGTCCTTGCCGGTAAACACCTCGCAAGGGAAAGCGGAGGAGAGCTTCTCCGCAAGGGTAGATTTGCCTGTGCAGCTTTCACCGAAAATTCCGATTAGCATAGCTTATCCTCTTTTGCGCATGGGAATATGTTACATTACCGTTGCATCAAGCCCTACACGCCTGAGCACGTCATCAACGGTTTTGCGTGCGGTTGACCTTGCCTGAGCCGCACCGTCGTCAAGGACGGATTTAAGATACATTTTTTCGTCGAGCAGACGCTTATACTCGTTCTGTATGGGTTCAAGCTCTGCGATAACGGCATCGGCAACGGCGGTTTTCAGCTTGCCGTAGCCCTGACCCGCAAACTCGGCAACCGCTTCTTCGGGGGTCTTTCCGGTGAACGTACAGTAAATCGAGAGCAGATTTGTAACGCCGGGACGCTCGGGGTCGTATGCTATGATGCCTTCGCTGTCGGTCACGGCACGCTTGAACTTTTTGAGTATTACGGAGGGCTCGTCGGTTATCGCAATGTATGAGTTGGGATTGGGATCCGATTTGCTCATCTTTTTGGTCGGGTCGGTCAGGCTCATTATCTTTCCGCCAAGCTTCGGAATTATCGGCTCGGGAACGATAAAGGCATCGCCGTAGTTTTTGTTGAACCTGATGGCAATGTCCCTCGCAAGCTCGACGTGCTGCTTTTGATCCTTACCAACGGGAATATAGCTTGCCTGATACAGCAGTATGTCCGCCGCCATCAGCACGGGGTATGTGAAAAGTCCGGCGTTGATGTTGTCAGCATGGCGCTGGCTTTTGTCCTTGAACTGGGTCATTCTGTTCAATTCGCCGATATACGTTCCGCAGTTGAGTACCCATGCAAGCTCGGTATGCTCCTTGACGTGTGACTGAATAAACAGCGCAGACCGCTTGGGGTCTATTCCGCAGGCAAGCAAAAGTGCGGCGGCCTCAAGGGTGCGCCTGTTCAGAGCCTCTGCATCCTGCTTCACGGTTATGGCGTGCAGATTGGCAACACAGTAATAGCAAAACCTGTCATCCTGCTGAAGCAGCGACCAGTTCCTTAAAGCGCCGACATAGTTGCCGAGCGTGAGTATTCCGGATGGTTGGATGCCGCTGAGTACTGTTTTCTTTTCCATTATGAATTACCCCACAAATAATTTGCAGAGTATTATATTCCAAATTTTCGATTTTGTAAAGTATGAAAGCGCCTTGTTTGAATATAGTGTAAACAAATTTGCCAATCTTGCGTACCCGTGCTATAATGTATATGTGGAAATATAATACTTCTGAAAGGGTATTACAATGTTCGAGAATACAAACGACACCGTGCGGCATAAGGGTGCATCGCTTAAAAAAAGCTCCGAAGCACGGTTAGGTATAAATGATAACAGATCTGCGGGCAGGGCGGCGCAACCCATAAAAACGGGAACGGGAGCGTCCAAGCACAGCAAACTGTTTGTGGAACGCAAAAACGATAAGCCGTTTCCGCTTGCGGTGCTGTTTGGCACGTTCAAGACGCTCATTATAATATTCGTGCTTGCCGGCTGCATGGGCTTCGGGCTTGTATTGGGTGTTGCCAAGGCTTATATCGACACTACGCCCGATCTTGACATTTCAAGGCTGACCATGAGCGACAGAACGACGTATATTTACGACAGAAAAGGTAATGTCATAACCACCTATGCCGGCATGGAATACAGGGATTGGGCGGATATAGACGAAATACCCGATATGCTTAAAAATGCGGTTATTTCCGTGGAGGATGTGCGCTTTTACAAGCACGAAGGACTTGACTACAAGCGCCTGTTTTCCGCAATTGTCAATACGCTCAGGAATGCCGATACCCACGGCGGAAGCACCATAACCCAGCAGCTTATTAAAAACAAGATATTGACCAACATAAAGTCCTATAAGCGCAAGATACAGGAAGCCTATCTGGCACTCGAGCTTGAAAAAACGATAGAGAAGGACGATATACTCGTTGCATACATGAACGATGTGTATTTGGGCGAGTCCAACTACGGCGTAAAGGCGGCGGCAAAGGATTATTTCGGCAAGTCGCTTTCGGAGCTGACCATCAGAGAGTGTGCGATGCTCGCCGGAATGATACAAAAACCCTATGTAACAAACCCAAGGGCAAATACCTATACGAGGATAAACGAGGAAACCGGCGAAAATAAAATGAGCGTCACGAACGCCAGAACCGACACGGTCATAAATGCCATGTACGACGCCGGATTCATAACCTCCGAGCAGCGTGACAGCGCATTGAAGGATACGGTGTATATACTCGAAGTGTCCGAACAAAAGCAGATATACGAAATGCCGTATTTTGTTGAATACGGTATCTATGACATTGTAACGCATCTTTTGGAAAAGCGTGAGATGAAGGACACGACGGCAAACCGCACGGCTATAGAGAAGGAGCTCAGAACGGGCGGATATCATATTTATCTGACCGTTGACCCCGATGTGCAGAATACGGTGCAGTCAACGCTCGAAAACTGGCAGGATTATCCCGAGCTTGCCGATCCGGCACAGGGGGTTACGGTTTCCACGGGAGCAAACGGAGAAACCGTGAACATCGTACAGCCGCAGGCGGCGGCGGTGGTTCTGGACTACAAAACCGGAGAGCTTATCGCCATCGTGGGCGGAAGAACGAGCCCGACCGCCAAAAAGCAATGGAACAGGGCGTATATGAGCAACATGCCCGTAGGATCGTCCATAAAGCCCCTGGCGGTTTACGGACCCGCACTCGATTTGGGCGTATCGCCCGCAACGGTTATTGCCAACGTACCCGGAGCTATTGAGAATTACGGCGGAGAAAAGGGTTATCCCGCACTCGGAAGCGAAAAGTGGATGGGACCCACCACGATAAGAAGGGGCGTCACCTCGTCGCTTAACATCGTTGCCGCACGCACGCTGTTTGAATATGTCACGCCGCAGGTCGGCAAGGAATACCTTATGAAAATGGGCATTCCGGATTCGAGGATAAATGCCGACGGACCGGGACTTGCACTCGGCACGACGGGCATAACGCCGATAGAGATGGCGGCGGCATACGGAACTATAGGTAACGGCGGAACCTATATCGAACCGCTGTCGTTCTCGAGGGTCGTCGATGAAAAGGGTGAGATAATCATCAGCGCCGACGAGGTGAGAAAAAGTACAGAGGTGTATAAGCCCTCAAGCTGCTATATGCTGATAGACATGATGACCGACGTTGTAAACAGCGGAACCGGTACTGCGGCGAGAATAGAAGGTATGGCGGTTGCGGGCAAGACGGGTACGAACGAAAACTATACGAGCGTTTATTTTGCGGGGCTGACGCCCTATTACTCGGCATCCGTATGGGTTGGGCACGATACTTACTCCTGCAAACTCAAAAAGGGCTCTACCGGGGGCAAGTATGCGGCACCCTTGTGGCAGGCATTTATGGAGCCAATACACGAGGGATTGGCGAACAAGCCCATATATGACGTTTCGCCCGCATCGCTCGGACTTGTGCAAAGGACGGTATGCTCGGTTTCGGGCAAGCTGGCAACGGTTGCGTGCGAGCATGACGAAAGGTACAAGCCCGTGACGGACTGGTTTTATATAGAGAACGAGCCGTATGAGACCTGCGATATGCACGTCATCATCGACTATTGCGACATATCAAATGAGCCTGCGTTCATTTTCTGCACGCACGGCAGGACGCAAAGATCCGCAATACTCATAAACAGCGAATCCGTTTACAGGCAGTTTGATGCGGAGTATCTTGCCGAGTGCATGCCCAATGCGATACTGACCGATATACCCGCTTGGGAGTATTGCTCCGTCAAATACGAGCCTGCGTACCTATGCTCTCTGCATACTCCGTGGTATATGCGCCTTGGGACGACGGATGAGTCCTTGGCATCTGCGATTGCCGCCGCGAACCAACTGATCAATGAGGTACATACGTATCTGTATAATGTGAACAATCTGCCTGCGACGGATCATCAGACGCTCAGCACGGGAATCTCATGGCTGCAAAAGGCTATAGGCGACGGCAATCTTACTGCGATAACCAATTATACCGAGCAGCTCAGATATAACTTTGAGCGAATACGCAGCGCATATCCGCTTTCGGTGGCACCATGACGGATGAGCGCATTCTGAAAGCATACGAGCAGGAGAGAAGGCGCATTCTCGAGCTTGAGGAAAAGATAGTCTGCGACAGGCACAATCCCGTTTTCGGAGAGGGCAGCGCAAGGGCAAGAATAATGCTTATCGGTGAGGCCCCGGGTAAGTTTGAAGCCATGGAGGGCAGACCGTTTGTGGGGAAGGCGGGGAAGCAGCTTGACGAGCTGCTTGAGTCTGTCGGAGTGGAGCGCAAGGAGCTTTTCATCACGAACGCCGTCAAATATCGACCGATGAAGCCCGATTCGCAAAAGGGCGCAAACCGAACCCCGACCCTGGCGGAGATAAAGGCGGCACTCTCGGTGCTGGCTGTGGAGATAGAGTGTGTTCGACCTTGTGTAGTGGTGACGCTCGGCAATACGCCGCTGACGGCGGTTTCGCTGCTGTGGGGAGAGAAAGTACCTAAAATTGGCGATGCTCACGGACGCTGCGTCGTGTGCGGCACTCATAAACTGTTTCCGTTGTATCATCCGGCAAGCGCAATTTACAATATGGCTTTGCTTGATGTGATGAAAGATGATATAATAAAACTAAACTATGTTATAAAGGAGTTGCTGTAATTATGCCTTTATGGACAAAGCGTACAATAGTTGCATTGCTTTTGGCTGCAACGCTGATATGCAGCCTTCCTGCCGACGGGACGGCTGAGGAGGATGGGGAGATTCAGTATGGACAAACAACATCGTCCGTAAACTTCCGTTCGCTGCCCAATACCGACTGTGAGGTGATCGACCAGCTTGAGCCGGGCGAGAGACTTCGTGTGCTTGCCTACGAGGATGGCTGGTACCGTGTAATGCGTGGAAACGTCGTCGGGTATATAAGGGGCGATTATCTGTTTGTGAACTCAAACGGCACACGAGGCGCATACATACTCGAGGATGGCGTGCTTCTCAGGGGCGCACCGTCGGAGAATGCCTATGCCGTAAAGTCGCTTACCGGCGGTCAGGGTGTCAAGATCAAAGCCATGATCGGCGAATGGTGCTTCATACTTGCCGACGACTATTGCGGCTACGTGCTCTATGAGCAGCTTAAGATGACGCAGGGAACTTCCGCCGAAGGCACCCAGCTTTATATAGGTATGGAGGGTACGGACGTCAGAAAGCTTCAGCAGGAGCTTTATCGCAGAGGATTTCTGTCCAAGGCGGATATATCCGGCGTTTTCGGCGCAAAGACGAGGACGGCCGTTATGGAGTTTCAAAAGCTTGCCGATCTTTCGGTTGACGGAAGGGCGGGCGTTGATACTCAAAACGCCATCTACGATTCCACAAACAACATAACCAAGGCGAACGCGGTATATAACCAGGTAAAGGGAACGGTAGAGCTTCTCAACTGGTTCAAGGGCGGCAGCGACTGGCTGGCGAGGTATTCCGTGTTTACGGTTACGGATGTAAGAACGGGCCTTAGCTTCAGAGCAAGACGCTTCGGCGGATGGTATCATGCCGACTCCGAGCCGTTGACCGCAGCAGATACTGCAATAATGCTGAGAGCGGCCGGCGGCAAATGGACGTGGAACCGCCGTCCGATTTGGATAACATACAGGGGCAGGACCGTTGCGGCAAGCATGCACTCAATGCCGCACATGGCAAACCCCACGCCGTCAAACAACTTCGACGGGCATTTCTGCATCCATTTATATAAGTCGAAGGTGCATGAAAACAGCAAGGAGTGCCCGAGGCATCAGGCCTGCGTAATGGAAGCATACCGCGCCGGAAGATAGCACGAACTGAATAAAAACGGGGCGCATCGAGAATACTCTACAGAAAAAGGAAGGAGTATGCGATGCGTTCTTTTTTATACTTGGAAAAGCTGCTTGGGTTCGACAAGCCGAACAACGGCTTTGAAATAGCCGAAGCCGAAACCGGCACGCCGCCGCTTGATGCTTCAAACTACGATATTAACACGACCTGCGAGGAAAAAGCACCGTCCTCAGTTTCGTGTGATATAAGTGTCAATTACGCATATTTGTACGGTGTATATAAAAAGGATATAAATCCCGATATAAATCTTAGAAAGCTGAAGCTGCACGGAAAGGACGATGCGCTTGCGGTGTTTATGACCGGCATGGTCGATGGAACGGGCGTAAACGACTTTATACTTCGTCCGGCGATGCAGGAAAACGCAGAGGGAACGGATGTAAAGGCGGCGGAGGAAAGCACTCTGCCGTTTAACGAAGCGGAGCGCAGCCGAAACTGGAAGGAAATAATCAAGGCTGTAAACGAAGGTAAGCTCGCATTTTTTATCAACGGATGCGATGAGGCGCTTATACTTGATACGAGGGGCTACGAAAAGCGGAGCGTGGAGGCATCCGAAAATGAAAAGACGGTTTTGGGCGCAAAAGAAGCGTTTACCGAGAATTTACGCACAAACATAACGCTTCTTAGGCGCATACTAAAGACGGAAAAGTTCGTATGCGAGTTTAAACGATGCAAGGCGATAAACAATCCGAATGTCACAATAGCATATCTTTCGGGGAGCGCAAACGAGCTTTTGATAAACGAGATAAGGCGCAGAGTGGCAAAGATCAAAACACGCGGCGTGCTGGACATCGGTACGCTTGTTCAGCTTATGGGCGATGGCGGCTTTTCGATATTTCCGAAGGAGCTTTTGACGGAAAAGCCGGACAGGGTAGCATCGCACCTATTGAACGGACATATAGCCGTATTGATGGACGGAAGTCCTATTGCAGCCGTTTTACCGATAACGCTTTTTTCGCTGATGTCAAGTGCGGAGGACAGCTACGCAAGACCGCTTCTGGGCGGGCTGCTTCGCTTCGTAAGATATGTCGGGGTAACCGTGTCGATCCTGCTTCCGGCGTATTTTTTGGCGCTTGCCCTTTATCATCAGGGCTTGCTGACGACGGAGGTGCTATATACGATAATCGCATCAAGGCGCATGGTATTTGCGTCTATCGGTACGGAGATGGTGTATCTGCTGTTCGTATTCCAGCTTATCAGAGAGGCGGGTATGCGTGTGCCGGGGAGCATAGGACAGGCGATAGGCATAATAGGCGGTCTGATACTTGGACAGGCAGCGGTTGCGGCAAACCTTGCAAGCACGGTTGTACTAATAATAGTGGCACTGACGGGCCTGGGCAATTTTTGCGTGCCCGACTACTCGCTGCAGATTGCTGTCGGATATGTTCGGATAATGTTTGTCATAGCGGCATGGATAGGCGGACTGCTCGGTTTGGTAGGGGCTACGGTGATATTTCTGGCCGTTCTTTCCGCATCGAGATCCTACGGCGTGCCGTATTTAGCGCCGTTTATACCGAAAACGGTGAGCGATCGCCCCTTTCTGCTAAGGGGGAAAATCAGCATGCATAAGCGTACGGCGGACTATATGAACACGGACGGTGATAAAACAATATGATAAAACAGTCGCAAAAATACGGTGTTGCCGATTTTACAAAGACATTATTGCTTATCCTCTGCACAAGCTCAATATTTGCCATGAACGCCATCAGGGGAGCATCATGGAACAATTCCTCGTTTATTACCATGCCGATTGCGTTTGCGATTGCGTCGGTGCTGCTGACGGTGATCTTTCTGTCCGTGACAAAAAGCGGCAAGGGCGGACTTATATCGGTTTACGAGGAAAGTATGGGCGAAGCCGTCGGTAAAATTATGTCTGTGTTGCTGACGCTTGTGTTTATCGGTGCTGCGGTACTGCCGCTTATACAGTTTATAAACGTGATGCACGATTTGGTGTACAATGTGGAGATAACGTCACTGGCGGCACTTGTTGTTATTATACTGGCCGTCCTGTGCCTGAGCGGCATGGAGGGGGTAATGGGTGCGGCAAGCGTTGCGGTATATATCGTGCTGATCTCAATACTGTTCATGCTTGTTACGACATCGGAGAGCTTTGATGTTTATCGGCTTTTTCCTATGCTTGGAAGCTACGGCTCTGCGGTGTCCGCCACATTTTCGCAAAGCGCATATCTGCTTCCCGCAATGCTGATGCCGCTTATATACAGAAAAAACCTTCAAAGCGATACATCCGTAAGAAGGGTTTATAAGATTGCCCTGCCCGTTGCGTTTGTCTTTTGCACAGCAGTGCATCTGAGCATAGATATGGTCTATTCATATAACGAGTTTGAGGAGATGAAAATGCCGATGTATCATCTTTATCATATAAATCTTACCCAGCTCGGAGAGGGATTCACCTCGAGGATAGATAAATTGCTGTTTTTCATGTGGCTCGGAGGAACGCTTCTTACCTCGGCGCTTTATATTTGCACAGCGTCAGACATTTTCGGACGGCTGTTCAAAAAAATGGATGCCAGACCAGTAAGGATAGTTTTTGTGATTATAGTTTTGTGCATGTGCATAATAGACAGCGTTTCGTTTGTGAGGTTTAATGAGCTTTATACGGTACTCGATCGGATAAAGAAAAACGGCGGGATCATATTACTTCCGATCGTGCTTGTTCCGTCGCTTATTGTGCTTATAAAATGCAGAAAGGGGGCAGGGAAAGGCGATGAAGCGTAAACTTATGTGCCTTGTGCTTGCAGCGATGATGCTTGTCTGCACGGGATGCCTGAACCCGTCGGCGCTCGATCAATACAGCTATGTTATGTCGATAGGCGTTGATATGGGGAAGCAGATGCGGTTTAATGTGACTTTTTTGGTGCAAAAAGAGGATGAATCGGCAGAGGGTAAAGCCAGCGGCGGCGCAATTTATTTAACAGCCGAGGGGGATACGCTCCTTGAAGCCCTTGAAACCTGTCATAAGGGCGTACCCACGATGTTGAGCTTTTCGAGGATCAACTCAATAAACTTTTCAAGTGAGGTTGCCGAAGCAGGGCTGATTGAGGAGTTTATGTCCTTTTCGCTCGACTCACTGTCAATGCGGCAATCCGTCAGACTGCTTATCACGCAGGGCAAAGCTGAGGATTTCCTGAAAGGTATGACCATGGGCGACAAGGAAAACATTGCCAAAATCCAGATGAGCCTCAAAAGCTTCTATGAGCTGAGCGGCATTTTTTCGCTGACGAATTTTGCTTTGCTCATCGAGGCGATCGACAGCAGACGGCTTGATGTAACACTGTCGCTTTGCGGCGTGGATGAATCCGTGCAGCCACCGCAGCAGCAAAGCGGGAACTCGCAGGGGACAGGAGACGGAAGCGGTTCCGATGCGGGCACGGGAGGCGGAGGTACGAACCAAAATGCTGCTCAGGGCGGGGCGTCCGGTGCGGAGGATAAGAAGGATACCACGGCTGGAGTATTTCGTTCGGGCGGAATGAAGGCGTATGTGTCCGGCTCGGCGCTTTTTGACGGATGGAAGATGGTCGGAACGCTAAATGCCCCGGATACACAGCTTATGCTTATTGCAAGAGGCGAATTTAAGCAGGGAAAAATTACCTTTAACGGAATAGGCGATGGTATATTAGAGGGAAGATTTGAGCTTATTGAGAGCCCAAAGGTAAAAACGAATACACAAGACGGGCTTTTTGCGGAGTTTGATATAAGCCTGCGATGCAGCATAATAACGGATACCGCCGAGGTCACGAGGAGCATGAGCGGCGAGGAGATAGAGCAGGCAATGGCGGCGCAGCTTGAGGAGGGGCTCGAGAGGGTGTTTTTGGGCTGCAGGAGCCTGAACTCGGACGCCTTCCACCTTGGACGGGTTTTCTCGAAAAACTTCATACTTATAAGTGAGTGGGAGAGCTTCGACTGGAAGTCAAGGTATAAGGATGTAAATGCAAGTTTTAACGTTAAGGTCAAGCTGGACGGCAGATATTCGCCGGGGCTTTGGGAGTGATCATGGGTTTATTGTGTATTGAAGCGGCGTTAGCAGCCGGATATTGCGTGCTGTATGCGGTCTACAGTGCAAAGAAGCGCAACAAAGCCGCCGCTTGGGGTATGGCGGTGCTGTGCGTTGCTCTTGCTGCGGCGGTAGGCTCGTTATTCCTGCTTATTTAGGAAGTGTTCCAGCATGGAATTTGAAACAAGCCGCTCCCCGAGCGCTTTTGTTGCGGATTCACATGAAAGCCCCAGCAGATATGCGCCAAGACACGCAGAATCGTACGGGTTAAGACCCTGTGCCGCAAGCGATGCGATTATTCCCGTGAGGGTATCGCCGCTCCCGCCCTTTGACAATCCGCTGTTACCGCTGGTGTTGTAGGTTATGCCTCCGTCATACGAGGCGATTATGCTCGTTGCGCCCTTTAGCAGCAGCGTACACCGGTTAATAGCCGAAAAGCTTTGCGCAATATAAAGGGGCGAATTTAAAATTTGAGCAGTATCACATCCGCATATCCTCGACATTTCCGCAGGATGCGGCGTCAAAATCGCATTTGGGTGCAGGAGACTCAAGAGCTTCCTGTTGACGGAGAGAGCATTCAACGCATCTGCGTCTATCACGGCGGTTTTCCTGCTTGATAAGACGGTCTGAAGGAGCTTAGCTATTGCTGAACAGTCCGTGCCAAGCCCCGGACCTATGGCGACGGTATTTGCCCATTCAATGCCTTTTTTGACCGCATCAAGCGCTTCGTCGAGTTCATCGAATGCGCTTATCATGGCCTCGGGGAGCGTTGAAAAATACTGCACCGTGTCTCTGTGACAGATGACCTTTACCAGACCACAGCCGACGGCGTATGCCGAACGGGCGCACATAAGCGCCGCACCGCCCATGCCTTTTGCTCCGGCGATTATCAATACCTTACCGTAGCTTCCTTTGTTGCTGTTTTGCTTGCGATGCGGAAGGAGCTTTGCTATATCGCCATACTCAAGCATCCGTTCGGCAAAATCGGAGTCGGCGATGCCGCTTTGGGGACAGATGGCGGCGACGTCAAGCTTACCCGTGTACTCACGCCCGGGGAAAAGCAGATGCCCGCGCTTTATAAACTGTATAGCGACGGTCTCATCGGCGTTTACACAGCAGCCGAGGGTCCTTCCGGTATCACCGTCTATGCCTGAAGCAATATCAATCGCAAGCCTGTACGCACTTTGTTCGTTTATAAGCTCGACAGCGGTTTTGTATATGCCGTCAACAATGCGGTTCAGCCCTGTGCCGAATATTGCGTCGATAATAAGCTCGAACGAGTTTTTTTCAAAAAAAGTGCAAAGCGCCTTGTCATCGTCGATCACGGTAACATCCAGACCGAGCTTTCGGTTGATGGAAAGATTTCGGTCGACAGACCGAGAAAGGCTTGATTCGCTGCCGATAATTATTGCGATGCTGTCCGTTCCGCGCATCTTGAGCAGACGCTGGACGCAAAGTCCGTCGCCGCCGTTATTGCCCACGCCGCACACGATCAGTATTTTTGCGGTGCAGAGGTTGACTTTTTCTATGTTTGATATTGCATTCACAACGCCGAAGGAAGCATTTTCCATAAGTATCTGTTCGTCAATGCCCACTTCGTTGCTGTAAAAAGCGTCAATTTTTGCCATTTCTTTCGGTGAAGTAATTTTAAGCATTTTTACCCCTCAGCGATACGTCGCCGCAGTCTATTGTTATAATTTTTTTTGCTCCGTCCTCGAGCAGTATGCGCCCGTAACAGTCAAAATCGGTCACACGACCGAACGTCTTTTTGCCGTCTGCGCCGAGTATCGAAACATCCTGTCCTATCGTGCAGGAGACCTGCTTATATTCGTCAAGCAGGCTTTCAAAGCCTCCATCGGCTGCGATGAGCTTTGAATAGGAAAGAACACGGCGAACCGTTTCGGCGGCTATTGCCTCGGCGGAGAGATTTTTTCCGGTTATCATTTTCATCGAAACGGCGAGCGCCTCAATGTCCGGCGAAAATGAGCTGTTGGCGATGTTGATGCCGATACCGATAATGACAGCGTTTCCTACCGATTCAAGTAAAATTCCGCACAGCTTTTTACCGTTGTGCAAAATATCGTTGGGCCATTTGATTCTTATGCCGTCCGCATAGTCCGCCAGGGTTTTTTGTACGGCAACGGCGGCGGCTATTACATATCTTTGGGAAAATGAAGGAGAAACGGCATTTTTTATAAGTAGGCTCATACAGACAGTGCCATCGTCGTCCGTCCAGCTCCGCCCGATTCGTCCCCTGCCGCCAGTTTGCCTGTCGCAGACGAAAAGCACGGGTTTGAGGAAGGCGCCCGCTGAGGAATCCGAGGCAAATTGCTTTGCGAACCGTTTTGCATCATCGTTGGTGGATACGGTTTTGCACCTGTGGACTATTTCAAAATCCGCACCTGCGTATTCTGCAAGCTTTTTAAGATCGAGCTTATACATCATCGTCCTCGCCGCAGTCTGCCATATCCGCTTCAGAAAAATCGTCGCAGCTTCCCGCAATCTCGCTGATACAGCGCTTGACGGTTTCATAGCCATATCCCCTTGAGACAAGGCGCTTGATGGTGCGCTGCTTTTGCTCGGCCTTTTCATATTTGTCGAACATATTGTAAAACTTTTCCGCAACGGCGAGCGCATTTTGATATTCAACCTCGTCTGTTACCGCTAAAAGGGCATCATCGATTATGTCAGCGGACAGCTTATGGCTTTTAAGCTGCTCATACAGCTTGCGCCTGCTTACGGGCTTTGTATTTAGGCGTGAAATAATAAAGTTTTCGGCATAGGCTTTATCGTTGATGTAGCCAAGCTCCTTTAATCTCTCCATCGTTGAGTATATCTCATAGTCGCCGAATTGGCAGGTATCAAGATAAAGCTCGGTTTCCAGTGCAGTTCGGGGCTTTGAGGTCAAGTAGCCGAGCGCCGCATCCATGGGGGAAATTCCTTTTTTTACTTTTTTCATTCCGTACTCCTTCGCGCCTTTTGTATTAAGCATCGCCTTACGTTTAAGTATAGCCGCATAAACAAATAAAATCCAACAATATACAATAATAAATTTAAAAATTGCGAGAAAACTAATATCGACAAACCGCAAGGAGGTTTAGCAATGTCGAACAAAACCCAAAACAATGCGTCCGGAACAACGGCGCAGAGCACGCAGACGTTCGAAGATTTTCTGAGACAGACTTCGTCGAACTGGAACACGGAAACCGCCAACATGGATTCCAAGGATCTGGGCATAGTGCAGGACAACCTTTATCACGAGGCGCTTGCATATAAAAAGTGCCAGGTTTATTCGCAGTATCTTACGGATCCGCAGCTTAAGGGTCTTGCATCCAACGCTGCCGAGCATCATAAGCAGCATTTCAATGCTATGATGCAGTACCTGAATTGTCACTGAGGGGAGGGAGAACGATGAATAACAATCAATCGATGACCGAAAAGGAAATGCTCACCGACCTTTTGAACGAGGAAAAGTACCTTGTGAAGCAGTACGCCAGCGACATGACGGAATCGGCAAGTGCAAGGCTGAGGCAGGTGCTTTTGGCGAATATGACCGAATGTGCTACCGACCAGTACAGCATTTTTGACCAGATGAGGACGAGAAATATGTATAAGACGAAGCCGTCCCAGCCGCAGGAGATTCAGACAGCGAAGCAGGATATGCAGCAGCTCAAGAATCAGACGGGAATCTAACGGATTCCGGCAGACCATTTTGAAGCGGCTTTCAACCGCCAAGGTGGTCTGCCACCTGTTTATGGGAAAATATGCTCAGAAAAATCAATAGGGTTTTGTTGGCTGCAGCGATAGTAATGCTGGCTGCGTGCGGCGTTTTATTGCTGAGCATGCTGTGGGGAGCAGAAGACAGAAGTTGGATTGATAATGCCGACTTTGTAAATACTACGGGGGAAAAATATTGGAAAGGGGAAGAAAGACGGATTATGCTTAATACAACGATGCAGGGATACATGATAAAGGCCAAGCTATTCGAGCCAAGCGGTAACGCAGGCGCAAGTATATCGCCCGAGAGGGAGATACGGAGCAAAGGTGTATATATGAAGGAGGAGAAGGATCGTGCAGGACAGTGAAAAAGCAAGAAAATACAGGCAGAGGGTGAACGAAAAGGCACCCAAGAGCCATGTTTTTATGCAGTGTGTAAATGCCTTTTGGGTGGGCGGACTTATATGCTGCATAGGTCAGGCGCTGAATCTGATAGGCTCGGAGCTTTTGTGGCTCGATGCGGATGATACGTCAGCATTTACGTCGATCGTGCTGATATTTTTGGGCGCATTCCTTACGGGTCTGGGCGTTTACGACAAGATAGGCTCGTTTGCGGGTGCAGGCTCCATTGTCCCCATAACCGGCTTTGCAAACTCTATAGTTGCGCCGGCGATGGAGCATAAATACGAGGGCTATGTTCTCGGCGTTGGAGCACAGCTTTTCAGCATAGCCGGGCCCGTACTTGTGTACGGCATAACCACGTCCGTAATAGTGGGGCTGATAGCCTGCATCGTTTAGACCGTGCGGAAGGGATGGAATACTTCGAATGAATACCAAGTGTATAGGAAAAAGAACGGTAAGGTTTCAAACACCGCCGAGAATACTTTCAACCGGAACGATAGTCGGTGACGTCGAGGGTGAAGGGCCGCTCGGAAGCTATTTTGACATAATACTCAAGGACGATATGTGGGGCGAAAAGAGCTACGAAAAGTGCGAGTGCAAGATGTTTGAACAGTCGGTGAGGACGGCGCTGGAGAAGATAGGCATGGATACGGAGAAATTGGATATTGTCCTCGGCGGCGATCTTCTGAACCAGCTTATCACCGCAAACTTTGCCGCACGGCAGCTCGGACGGCCTTTTTTGGGGCTGTACGGTGCGTGCTCGACCATGGCGGAGGGACTTCTTGTGGGCAGCATGCTTATTGACGGAGGCTTTGCAAACTACGTTTCGGCAACCGCAAGCAGTCATTTTTCCACGGCGGAAAGGCAGTTCAGGATGCCGCTCGAGCTGGGCGGACAAACGCCGCCCACGTCTCAGCGCACCGTTACGGGGGCAGGAACGGTGATTATCTGCGATGGGCAGAATGCGGCGGATAAGAATAACTCACTCAGCATATTTGAAAACATTGTCGTAGTAGGCGGAACAATAGGAAAGGTAATAGACTACGGCATAACGGACGCAAACAACATGGGCGGCGTTATGGCGCCCGCTGCCGCAGACACCCTCCTGACATATCTTGAGGAAAGCGGCGAGACGATTGAAGATTTTGATTACATTATCACGGGGGATCTCGGCTCGTTTGGCGCAAAGATGTTCAAGGAGCTTTGCCATGACTCGGGAGTAGAGCTTGGCGACAAGCATATCGACTGCGGCAACATAATGTTTTTACCGCAGCAGAACACGAAATGCGGCGGAAGCGGATGCGGATGTGCGGCGACGGTCTTTGGCGGCTATTTACTAAAGCGCATGGAGGCAGGGGATTTTAAGCGGGTTTTGTTCATGGCAACCGGCGCACTGATGAGCCCCGTATCAAGCATGCAGGGTGAATCTATACCCGCCATTGCACACGCAGTTGTGGTTGAAAGGAGATAAGACTATGGTCACGGATTTTATATGGGCGTTCATAATCGGCGGATTGATATGTGTTGTGGGGCAGCTGCTGCTTTCATATACGCGGCTGACTTCTGCGAGGATACTTGTCATTTTTGTTACTGCAGGTGTTATTTTGACTGCTATCGGCGTATATGAGCCGCTTGTTGATCTTGCCGGCGCAGGGGCAACGGTGCCGCTTATGGGCTTTGGCTATGCACTTGCAAAGGGTGCAATAGAGGGAGCAATGGAAAACGGCATATTCGGCGCTGTCACCGGAGGAATTATTGCCACTGCCGCAGGCGTTGCGGCGGCGATCGTGTTCGGATACCTTAACGCCCTGATCTTCAGGCCGAGAACGAAGAAATAAGCTAATAAAAAAGCGTGGATAAGACGGAAGATCCGTTTTATTCACGCTTGTATTACGTGCGGCTGAGGTTTAGTTGATGGAAAAGACCTGATACTCGGGCAAAAGCGGTTCTCCCGCATAGCCCCTCCATACATATATGCGCAGGGGGTGCATATTGTATTTGGAGGTGTTGACCAAAACCTTTTTTACGACGACGTCGTCCTTGTAATAAACGGCATAGGCCTCGTATATAGTCCCTACTATCGGGTTGTTCTTTATCTGCCAGTAGGGAGCCTGAAGTGCGGAGGTCTGCACATATTCGGTCTCCGTTGGTGGAATTTCCTTGATGAACTCGGATACGAACTCAATTTTGTCGTAGGGGAGAGTTTCGCCGTAAATTGCACAGTGCATCTCCTGAGCCTTGCGGTCAACCCAAGTGAAAATGTAAATATCGTGTCCCGTGTTGTTGCGGAACTGAAAATCTATGCGGCCGCTGTCGATGGTTGCGTCAAGTCCGCCGTCGGCATAGGCACTCTTTTTGGTATGATTTCTGCGGTAAACGATCTCAAGGTCTGCGGTAACGGCGGCATTATAGATGGTGGTTGATACCTGGCATACGCCGCCGCCGGGCTGATCCTCGGTGCCTGCGCCGCCGTCGATTATTGCACCGGCAGGTTTCCATCCGGATTGGAGAGTGCGGAATCCGAGAATGTCGTTGCAGGAGAATATTTCGCCGGGCTTGATAACTGTTCCGTTGATTATTCCGGCGGCCTTTCGGATATTGTGAACTCGGTTGGAGCTGTTGCCGGACCTGTAGGAGGTGACGGCATGCGAGCGCAGATTAACGTAAGGCAGCAGATCGGAATCGGACACCTCGGGTGGAACAGGCTTTTCTTCGGCCTCGACCTTTACATCGTAGCCGCCTGCATTTACTACAGCTGCAATATCTTGAGAGAGCTTATCGGAGTTAAGCTCAACTCCGTTCAGGGATTTTGTGACGGTGATGGTCACGTTTTCTTCGTCGATGATGACGCCTGCGGAAATGGGGTCGATAGCAATCTTTTCGGCAATATCCTTAATAAATTCGGTTTCGGACGTTATTTTGGCAAAGTAGCGGAACTCGACGTCATAGCCGTTTTCCTTAATGTCATCCCTCATTGCGGTCAATTCTTCGTAGCTGCCGCTTCGTGCATGATTGAAAAGTTCTGTAAGAGTTTCCTCAAGATTCGTGGTAAACTCAAAATCGGACTCGCTTGCAAAGAAGCTTTGTCCCATATACTCAATTTCAATATTCATCTGTGGGATATTGCTGTCGATGGCATCGCTTACAATGGGGAGAGCCTCCTCATAGGTAAGGTTTCCCACGGGAATGCCATATACGGTCATTCCTTCCAAAAACGTGTTGCGGTGAACAAGCTGAAGTCGCTCGGTTTCCTGTTCATAGGCAAGCTGCTCTGCGGCTTTGCGGGTCTCCATATCCTTGTACGCGGACGAAAGCGTAAAGCCCATAGCACCGAGGAACACAAAAAAGGCAGCAAGAGAGCAACCGAATATCAACCATTTTGAAGTTTTATTTTTTACCGCAGATTCTTCCATTCAAACCTCCGAGGAAATATAAATGTTCATGTTTAATTATAGCTTAAAATTACATTATTGCAAGGCATAGCGAAAAATGTAATAAATTAGACATATATATTATCATGCGATTAAGCCCTTTAAGCGTCACCGAGCGCCTTTTTTATTTTCCAAAGGGATTCCTTATCGACCAGGGCGGTGATTTTTGTGCCGCTTTCGTCGTGCGCCTCGGTGATAATGACGGCTTCGCTTCTTATGAGGTTCATCGTATCATATTTGGAATACGGCACAACGAGCTCCACGGAGACCTTCCGATTCTGAAGAATTTCCGAAATCTTTGCCAAAAGGTTGTCAAGCCCCGCCCCGTTCAAAGCACTTGTGCAGACAAAATCGCCCTTGCCGTATGCAAACGGCTCCTCAAGGCGGTCACATTTGTTATACACGTTTATTACGGGCGTATGCGATACGCCGAGAGAGGCAAGTACGTCCTCGACTACCTTCATCTGCGTTTCGTAATAATCGGAGGTGCAGTCAACCACGTGAAGGATAACGTCTGCCTGTGCGACCTCCTCAAGTGTGGAGCGAAACGCTTTTACAAGCTCGTGGGGGAGCTTGTTTATAAAGCCGACCGTGTCTGAAAGCAGTACGGAGGTTTTGTCGTTAAGCTGAATTTGCCGAACGACCGTATCGAGGGTTGCAAAAAGCATATCCTCCGCAAGCACGCTGGAGCCGGAGAGCGCATTGAGCAGGGTGCTTTTGCCTGCGTTGGTATAGCCTACGAGCGACACAAGCGGAATTGTGTTTGCATTTCTTCGCTCACGCCGCAGGCTGCGCTGTTTCTCGATCTCGCCAAGCTCCTGTTCGAGCTCGAAAATTCGCCTGCTTATGCGCCGCCTGTCGATCTCCAGCTTTTTCTCGCCGGGACCTCTTGTGCCGATTCCGCCGCCGAGCCTTGACATGGAGCGTCCCTGTCCCAAAAGGCGGGGGAGCCTGTACTTGAGCTGCGCCAGTTCAACCTGCAGACGTCCCTCCTTCGATTGCGCCCTCGAAGCAAAAATGTCAAGTATCAGCGTAGTGCGGTCGATCACGAAAGCACCAAGGATGTTTTCAAGATTTTTTATCTGTATGGCGGAAAGCTCATCGTCGAAAATGAACAGATCTGCCTCAAGCTCGCTCCCCATCAGCTTAAGCTCGTCGGCTTTGCCGCTTCCGATATATGTTGCATTATCCACGGAACGCTTGCGCTGGCAGCTTCGCCCGACCACCTCTGCGCCTGCTGTGGCGGCAAGCTCGGCAAGCTCGTCGAGCGTGTCATAGTCCTCGCTGTTTTCTATCCCGACGAGGATGGCACGTTCCTTCCGTGCCTGCACAACCTCCTTAGTGCCGGATTTAAGCATATCGTCCACGTTGTAAATTTCGTTTACGAGCAAGGAGTGGGGAAGCCTGCTCAGTCCATACGGGCCGTAAACTGTGACGCTCCGTTCGGATTCGACAAGCTCGCCAAGGAATGCGCAGTATATACCTGCGGGTTTTCCGTCTCTGACGCCGATTGAGGCCATACAGTCAAGGCGCATACTCCTGAGCGTGCCGAGGTCAACACCGGAAGGGCGTCCGTCGCCGTTGGGATGCGTGTGTATGCAGCGCACGCCGCAAAGCCGGTCTATGTTTCTGACAAGGCGCATATTGGGCATGGATACAGTGTTGGCATCGCCTATCGAAACGTCCTTTATGCGACCGTCCCTGCCGATATACACTGATATTTCGTGTCCGAGCAGTCCCGTATACTCGCACATAGTTTCAATAAGTTCCGCCGAAATGAATTCGGAGGAGTCACAGTGCATATCATACATACCTTCCATTTTGGAAAGCACGCTTTGTCTTATTCCGCCAATGTTTCCGTTTATCTTCGTCATATCAATATCCTTGTACGAATTTTGTATAATTATACATCCATCGGCACAAAATGTGAAGCGTCAACGGTAATGGTTAAGCAGCTTTATCGCCCTATCGGAAAGCAGTAGAGTGACGGGCATGCTTAAAACAGCCATCAAAAGGTTGCACGCCTCCCCGAATGCCCAAACATAGTCCACGGAGATCACTCCGCCGAGTGCAATGGCGATGACAAGCACTGTGCGAAACGGCGCTATTGCCCGCTGACCGAAAAGAAATTCGGCGCATTTTTGACCGTACAGCGACCAGCCGACTATGGATGTGATGGCAAATAAAAACACCGACACGCTCAAAAACACGCCCGAGGCGGTATTACCGAATACCGTGGCAAAGGCATTTTTTGCAAGCAGCATTCCGGACACGTTCGCACCGCCGTAGGGTATGGCGATGCCGGAGCAAAGTATAACAAGCGCCGTTACGGTACATATAAGTATAGTGTCGATAAATACCTCGGCTATTCCGAGCATGCCCTGCTTTAATGTGTCGTTTGTGGCGGCCGCTGCATGCGCCATCGGTGCAGAGCCTATGCCGGCTTCGTTTGAAAACGTACCCTTTACAAAGCCGACACGCATCGCCCGAAGCACGCCGAAGCCAACTCCGCCGCCGATGACGGAGCGCAGACCGAACGCCTCCTTTATTATGCTTTCGAGGGAGGGAAGAATAAGCCCTGCATTGGAAAAAATTATTATTGTACCTGCAAGCACATACAAAATACCCATAAGGGGAACGGTGCAGGACGCAAAGTTCATTATTCCCGTCGTTCCCTTGAAAATTATTATGCCGCAGATCGCTGCGGAGATAACGGATGCCGCAGCAGCGACAAATATGCTGTCGGAATTGAAGAGGGCGAGAGCACCCGAGGCGATGGTGTTGGATTGTATCATTCCGCCGCCGAAAACGGTGCTGAGCATGCAAAAAAGCGCAAACAGCCTTGCTATGGGCATTGCGCCCCGTCCGAGACCGTTCGTTATGCAGTACATTGTACCGCCCACCCATTCGCCGTTGGCGTTTTTTTGCCTGTATTTTAACGCAAGGACGATTTCGACGCATTTTACCGCCATGCCCAAAAAGCCGCTTACCCACATCCAGAATATCGCTCCGGGACCGCCCATGACGAGCGCAAGGGCCACTCCGGCTATGTTTGCCGTGCCTATCGAGCCGCCGAGCGCCGCCGCAAGCGCCTTCACGGGGCTTACCCCATCGCACCTCCCCGACGAACCGCACGAGCGCTTTCGCGATATGCCCGATAAAATGCACCGAAATGAGGTGAAGAGATGACTAAATTGGAAAAAGCGTGTCTTTACGGTAAGATATGCACCCGATGAGAGCAAAAGCACGGATACTGCCAGGGTAAATATTTCCATAAACGGGACGCACCTTTCAAAAAACATAATGCCGCCGGCAAAGGCTCTATCAACCATATTCACCATATTACGGTATTATTCATAACCGCCGTTCTACATATATAGAATAATGAATATGCTACTATTGACCGTATCAAAGGGGAAGGCGGCAGGCAGCACGAATGATCGCAGAGCTGTATTTGATAGACAATGCCGTGATGAACATTCTTGTCATCCGACTTGCGGCGGCCATTTCAGGAAGGCGTGTAAAACCGGTACGGGCTGCACTTTTCGCCTTGGCAGGGGCGATATACGCCCTTGCGGCTGCATCGGCTTCGGCACTTATGATGCACTGGACGCTTAAAATAGCGGGAAGCCTGATCCTTTCCGCTGTGCTTTCGTTCGGAAGCGTCAAGGAGTATTTTGTGGGAGCTGTTTCAATGTTTGCGGCGATATTCGTTGCCGGAGGGGCGGTGACTTGTGTTGCCCTGCTGGCATCGAGGGGATTTGGAAGCTTGGAAAGTCTGTCACCATTGACGGCGATCGCAGGAGCGTTCATTACATACCTTCTTCCTTATGCGGTGAGACGGCTAAGGGGAGAAAGGGCGAACGACGGGGAGGTTCTCGAGCTTGTGATAACAAACCAAGGGCAAAGATACAGCCTGAAAGCCGTGCTGGATACGGGGAATATGCTGATTGAGCCGATAAGCGGCCTTCCGGTAATAGTGATACATTCAAAGGCACGGGAGGAAAATGCGACTATTCCCATTCCTGCCTCAACGGTTTTCGGGGACGGAATGCTGTTTGGGTTCAGACCCGACAGGATTGAGCTGAACGGGAAGCAGATAGACGCCGTTGTCGTTCGGGCGAAGCGAGGCTTTGGGGATTATGAGGCACTTATACCGCCGTGCTTTATAAAGATGCAGGAGAGGGGAGAGATGAGGGAAGATGGTCAGGCTGTTTTATAAGCTGCTCGAAAGGATATACAGAAGATTTGGCATAAAGGCCGGTGTATATTACATAAACACCGGAGAAACGCTGCCGCCGCCGCTGTCCAGAGAGGAGGAGGCGGTGCTGATGCAAAGGCTCCAAATGAGCGATCTGTCGGTCAGGCAGATATTGATAGAAAGAAATCTGCGGCTTGTGGTGTATATCGCCAGAAAGTTTGAAAACACGGGCATACCGATAGAGGATCTTGTGTCGATCGGCACGATAGGGCTTATCAAGGCGGTAAATACATTTAACACGGGCAAGAAAATCAAGCTCGCAACATACGCCTCGAGATGTATCGAAAACGAAATACTGATGTTTTTAAGGCGCACATGCAAATTAAAGTCCGAGGTTTCGCTCGATGAGCCGCTGAACGTGGACTGGGACGGTAATGAGCTTTTGCTGTCGGACATACTCGGCACGGACTCGGATGCGGTGTCCCGCAGTCTGGAGGAACAGGTGGATAAGGAGCTTTTGTTTACCGCAATGCAAAAGCTCGACGACAGGGAGAGGCGTATAATGGAGATGCGCTACGGGCTGAACAATACAAAGGAATATACCCAGAAGCAGGTTGCGGATATGCTGGGTATTTCGCAAAGCTATATATCACGCCTTGAAAAGCGCATAATTAAGCAGCTTAAAAGGGAGATAACGGCATTGCAATGAGTTTGCCGCCGCAAAATACTTGATTATGACGGCATAGGCGTGTACAATATTCCATAACTAAAGTTTTAACGGAGAGACTTATGGAATTTCAGAGTGTCGATCTTTGCCTCAAGGCGATGATTGACGGATTTACGGCGTCAAGCAACCTTAAATCGGTTTCCAATTATGCGTTTTCGTCGCTGTACCTGTGGAACAACGGCGATGTTATAAGCGCTGCCGCTGAGGATGATGTGCTTTTTGTACTGCAGCGATTTTCGGGAAATCCCGCTGCAATGCTTATGCCCATACCGTACGGCAGGAGCGATGAAGAAAGCCGCTTCCGGGCCGTTAAAACGGCGGAGCGATGGTTTCTTGAGCATGATATAAAGCCTGCATTTGCGGCACTCGATACCGAGAGTGCAAATTTGTTTGCAAAAAGGCTTCCCGAATATACGCTTACCGAGGACCGTGACAATGAGGATTATGTTTACGATGCCCGTTCCTTGATAACCCTCTCGGGGAAAAAGCTGCACGCCAAGCGAAATCACATAAATAAGTTTAATTCCCTTTACGAGAGCGAATACGTAAGAATAACGCCCGATGCGGTGAACGAATGCCTTGCGCTTTTCGACCTCTGGCAGGAAAACTCCGCCGGTTACGACAGATACGGCGAAAGGGAGGCGCTGAAAAAGGCCATAGTCAATATGGATGCGCTTGGACTTGTCGCCGGAGGCATCGCCGTGGACGGCAAGCTGGTTGCATTATCCGTGGGGGAGCGGCTGACCGATGACACGGCACTGATACATTTTGAAAAGGCGGACAGCAGCTATGCCGGAATATACTCGGTCATAAACCAACGCTTTGCGGAAAATGAGTTTTCGGACGTTCGGCTTATTAACCGGGAGGAGGATATGGGAATAGAGGGGCTGAGAAAATCAAAGCTTTCCTACAACCCGACAATGCTCATACAAAAATACACGGCAAAGCTATGAAACTGAGGATACGCACAATAGAGAACGGGGAATACGTCAAGGCTAAAAGGCTGTGGGCTGAATGCTTCCCCGAGGATGACGGAGAGTTTATTGAGTACTATTTTGCAAATCGCACCTCGCCCGACAATATAATCGGCGTATTCGATGGGGATGGAAAAATGCTGGGCGGTCTGCATATAATCGGGCAAAAGCTCCGTATATGCGGAACGGAAAAGCGAATAGGCTTTATTGCGGGCGTGGGAACAAAACCGGAACACAGAAACAGAGGGATTGCATCCAAGCTGCTTGAGGCGGCGGTGTCCGTAATGCGGGATAGAGGCTGTGCTGCTGCTGTGCTGCAGCCGTTTAACGACAATTTCTACAAAAAATACGGCTATAGGGACTTTGTATTTGCAGGCAGATGCAAATCCGTCACGCCAACAGAGCACAAAAACGAAAACTATGATGAAAAGTCCCTGCTTTCAAAATATAATGCTTTTATGGCAGGATATGACGGCTATGCGGTGAGGGATGAAGGGACATATACGAACCTGATAAAGGAGTTCTCGGCGAACAATGCGAAAATATTCTCTTTAGGCGATTCCTATGCCCTTGTCTATGCAGGCAGCGGCGTTGAACCGGCTCAGGTCATGGAATTTGTCGGGAATGGCGATGCGTCTGCGTTGGCTTCCGTGATAAAAAGTTCATTTGGTGATGCGGATATACTTGTACCCACAGACAGCCCGCTGTGTGAGCCCGGGAGTATAAGTGTGTTCAATCAGATTTTGCCGATAGACGAACAAAAGCTGACCGACGGAACGGGCTTTTTGAATGCGGACAGCCTGATAAAGCATATAAATTTGCACGGCTTTGCGCTCGACAGATACTAATTATGGCGCAAATGGTAAGTTTTGCAAGACGAGGCTTTTTCCGCTTGACGATTGGCGAGATATAGTGTATTCTGTTTTTGGCTTGTATGGGAGAATTTCCTGTATGTGCCACATCATTATTTAAGGACGGTTTTAACATGAACAGCGAATTTGTAAACGGCATTGCTGATTTTTTCAAAAACGGCGGCTTTATGATTATATTGATGATAGGCCTGCTTGCCCTTATGATAATACCGCAGAGAAAGCGTGAAAAAAAGGTCAAAGAAATGCTCAACTCCATCAAGCCCGGTGACCGTGTTCGTACCATCGGCGGCATATACGGAACTGTGACCTCCGTTAAGGACGACTTTGTAACCATCAAGTGCGGTCCCGACCAGGCAAGGCTCGTTTTCTCCAGAAACGCCATCGCAAACGTTGAGGATAACCCCGTGGAAAACACCATGAGCGAAGAAGTCAAATAATTTACGGTAAGATGATCTGCGACCCTGCTATGAAAAGCGAGGGTCGCTTTGTTTTACCTTTTTATAAAGATGAGGCAATGCCTCTGTATGGCATCGCCCCGTCACCTTTATATGTTGTTGTCGATAAACTCGCCGAGCGAGCGTTTGCTCATGGCGCCCACGGAGCGGGCGATAACGTCGCCGTCCTTGAATATCAGCAGGGTGGGAACGGACGATATGCCGTAGCTTGATGCGATATTCGGGCATCGGTCTATATCCGCCTTGAAAAAGTCCATTTCCGAGGAATACTCCCCGATGACATCGTCGAGCGTCTGCGCCATCACCCTGCAGGGCATGCACCACGATGCGAAAAAATCCACAAGCTTCGGCTGACCGTCCGGAAGTATCCTTTCGTCAAAGTCCGCTTCGGTTATCTGATTTATGCTGCTCATTGTTTTCCTCCGATAATTCGTTTAATTCGTTTTCATTGGTTATTATGTGCAGCATTTTAGGCTTAAACTCATTTAATTTACTGAGCTTGGGTTCGAAAAGATGGACGATCCCATAAACGGCAGCGGAAAAAAGCACGCCGAGAACTATCGCCCATATATCCGACAGAAGCGAGCCCAGTATAACGCCGAGCATCAGTCCGATAAGCGGAAGCCCGTACATAATGAGACTTGCCTTCACCATGCTTTTTGCATGAAGCTCAATGGCGACATAGTCCCCTGCGGAGGCACCGGCAGAGTTTACTATTTCGATAACGGCTTCATCACTGCCCAGAGTGAAACACGCCTTGCAGTTTCCGCAGGCTTTTGTGCGCTTAAAGGATACCCTTGCCATGTTCCCGCATATTTCAATTACTTTTCCGTACTGCCGCATATTTTTCTCCCGGGCAAAAGGCGGTGTTATACTTCCTTTTCGATGATTGTTATATACAGATCATCGAGCTGCTTTTGGTCAACGACGCCTGGAGCGTCCGACATAAGGCACGATGCTGTCTGCACCTTCGGGAAAGCAATAACGTCACGAATGTTGTTTGTTCCGGTCATGAGCATAGTGAGTCTGTCAAGACCGTATGCAAGTCCGCCGTGAGGGGGCGTGCCGTATCTGAGTGCATCCATAAGGAAGCCAAAGCGATCCCATGCCTGCACCTTCGAGAAGCCGAGCAGGGAGAATATCTTCTCCTGAAGCTGGGTGGAATGGATACGGATGGAGCCGCCGCCGGCTTCATAGCCGTTGATGACCATGTCGTAAGCCTTTGCCCTTGCCTTAGAGGGGTCGGTGTCAAGAAGCTCAATATCCTCGTCCTTAGGGCTGGTGAAGGGGTGGTGCTGTGCAACGTAGCGCTTTTCCTCCTCGTCCCACTCGAACATCGGGAAATCCGTAACCCAAAGCACGTCGTCCTTTGTATGGTCGATAAGGTCGAGTCTGCGTGCAAGCTCGTTTCTGAGAGCACCGAGCGATGCAAATACCGTGCTGTTGGAGGCGTCGGCCACAAAGAAGATTATGTCGCCCACGGCCGCATCTACGCGCTCGTGTATTGCGGCAAGTTGCTCGTCGGTCAGGAATTTTGCGAATGAGCATTGCATTCCGTCGGGCTTCATGCTCATCCATGCAAGTCCCTTTGCCCTGTAAATCTTCACAAACTCGGTAAGTTCGTCGATATTTTTGCGTGTAAACCTATCAACGGCGCCCTTGGCATTGATGCACCTGACGCTTCCGCCGCCCTCAAGAGCCGAGGTAAATACCTTGAAGCCGCAGCCTCCGACTATGTCGCTTACGTCCCTAAGCTCAAGACCGAACCTCGTGTCGGGCTTATCCGAGCCGAAGCGCTCCATTGCTTCCTTATATGTAAAGCGCCTGAGAGGCAGCTCGATGTCAACGCCCTTTATCTCCTTGAAGAGCTTCTGTATGAAGCCCTCGTTGATGCTCATAACATCCTCTTCGTCAACGAAGGACATCTCGAGGTCGATCTGCGTAAACTCGGGCTGCCTGTCGGCGCGTAGGTCCTCGTCACGGAAGCATTTGACGATCTGCATATAGCGGTCGTAGCCGGAGATCATCAAAAGCTGCTTGAAAAGCTGAGGGCTTTGGGGCAGGGCATAGAATTTGCCGGGGTGAACTCTGCTCGGAACGAGGTAGTCCCTTGCGCCCTCGGGCGTGCTCTTTGTGAGCATGGGCGTTTCAATTTCCCAAAAGCCGTTTTCACCGAAATAGCGGCGTGTGCATTCGGATATTTTGTGGCGTGTGCGGAGTATCTCCTGCATACGGGGACGCCTCAAGTCCAGATAGCGGTATTTAAGCCTTATCTGCTCCTGAGCATCAAGGTTGTCATCGACATAGATGGGCGGGGTAGAGGCTTTGCTTAAAATTTTAAGCTCCGATGCTATAAGCTCGAATGCGCCCGTTGCCATGTTGGGATTGACCATTTCGGGGGCTCTGTTTTTCAGGGTACCCTTTACGGCGATAACAAATTCACTGCGTATGGTTTCAGCAAGCTCGAAAACAGCCTTATCGGCAGTGCTTTCGTTAAAAACCACCTGCATGGTGCCGGTGCGGTCACGAAGTCCGATGAATATCAATGAGCCGAGGTTGCGCCATGTGCCTGCCCAACCCATGAGCAAAATTTCCTTGCCGACATCCTCCTGTGTAGGTTCGGCGCAGTAGTGTGTGCGCTTCCAGCCGCGCATAAGTTCGTCCATAGTTTCCTCCTTAAAATCAATTTGCAAGGTATTTATGCAGCTCGCTTTGCGGTATGGTTTCTTCCGTGCCGAGAGCCATGTTCTTTACGGTTATCATGCCGTTTTCAAGCTCCTTGTCGCCGATCACGCCTGTAAAGCGGACGTTCAGCTTCGATGCGTACTTGAACTGCGCCTTTATGCTGCGCCCGACGTGGTCGATATCGGCCTTCAAGCCGTGAGCCCGAAGCTCTGCGGCAAGGCGTAGGCTGAGCAGTCGTTCCTTTTCACCGAGCGATGCGATGTAAATATCGTATGCCTTGGGTGCGGGGAACTCGATGCCCTGATTTTTTGCGACGAGCAGCAGACGCTCGAGTCCGAGTCCGAAGCCCACGGCGGGGGTGTCGCTTCCGCCGAGCTGTGCAACAAGCCTGTCGTATCTTCCACCGGCGCACACAGCTCCCTGGGAGCCGATGTGGGTGGAGATTATTTCAAAAACGGTTCTTGTGTAATAGTCGAGTCCACGAACAATGAACGGGTCAACGACATATTCTATGCCGAGCGAGTCGAGCGAGGCCTGCAGCTCGTCAAAGTGAGCCTTGCAGTCATCGCAGATGCTGTCGAGTATTTTCGGTGCATCCTTGCAAATATCCTTGCACTTTTGCTCCTTGCAGTCGAGTATGCGAAGGGGATTGCGTTCGAGTCTTGTCAGACAGGTGGGGCAAAGCTCGGTTTTGTATTCATCGAGATACGCACGGAGCGCCTCGTTGTATTTTTTGCGGCAGTCGGGGCAGCCGATGCTGTTTATGTGCAGTACAAGCTCTTTTATGCCGATGGTTTTGAAAAGCTCAAGTGCTATGGAGATACACTCTGCATCCTGACTTGCCCTCGGTGCGCCGAAAACTTCTATTCCGAACTGATGATGCTCACGGTATCTGCCGGACTGCGGACGCTCATAACGGAATATGGGTGCATTGAGGTAATACATCTTCGTGGGCTGTGCATCGTTGAAAAGTCTGTTTTCGATAAACATTCTTACGACGCCGGCCGTGCCCTCGGGCTTCAGCGTGAGCGAACGTCCGCCACGGTCATCAAAAGTGTACATTTCCTTTTGCACGATATCCGTCGTATCACCCACACCGCGCGCAAAAAGCTCGGTATGCTCGATCACGGGCGTGCGTGCTTCGTTAAAGCCGTACTTATCGCAGATATTGCGAATGATGTTTTCGACGTACTGCCATTTGTAGCTTTCGCCCGGCACTACGTCAAGTGTGCCTTTCGGTCTTTGAATTTCCATAGTCTCCTCCTTGTCTGTAAAAAAGTAAAAGCGATCCTTCTATCCCAAGGGACGGAAGAACCGCGGTGCCACCCAATTTGAGCATAAAAATGCCCCACTTTTCCCGATAACGCCCTGGTGCGTCCGCCATTTCCTGCGGAGGCTCACGGTTGTCATTCATCGGGGGCAATTTCGGGGCATCTCTCAACCAAATGCCGAAGCATCGGAATGCCCTCTCTGTGCGGTTGCCGACGATTACTCTGCCGCTCATAGCCGTTATGCGATTATACCATAGGTTTGGAGAGTGTCAAGCGGTTTAATCCTCAATCTCCAAAATATTGCCGAAAAAGCGGCGAAGCTCCGAGTAGTCGCAATCGGCCGCCATGGTCGTGAACTCTATCTTAAGCTCAGGAGCAATGCTGAAAAGCAGGCTTTCCACGGCAGTCCTTACCGACGGAGATCTCATGTGCTCGACGTGGGCGTTGTTCTCGAAAGCGATCCTGAGGATGTCATCGCTTATAAACGCTCCCTTTCTCTGCATGAACGCCGACCACGTCATCGGTTCGCTCGATTGAAGCAATTCCGCAAGCTTGGCGGCTATGTCGTTGGCATTAGCCTGCGTCTTTGCGAAGGTTTTTACACGTTCTGCGGAAGCCTTGCCATCGGGAACGGAAGGATTGATGACGGCTTCCGACTTGGGCGCATCGGTGAGAGGAAGTTCGTATCTTACGGCGATACCGTTTTTGACGTCCCTTTCGAGCCTGTGCACACGGTCGGCAAGGGTATCGTATGCGATATGCTCCTCGGGCTTACATATTTTATATAGTGTGCTTTCTATAAGCACACGAGGCAGTGTAAGCCAGCGCATGTCGGACTGCGTTTTCAATAAAAGGTCTATTGAACGGGTGAGCCTTTCGGGGGAGACGCCCTTTGCCTGCTCGATATAGCGCTGCATGGTGTCCTCGGTGCAGTCCAGCAAATCACCGCAGGAGCCGCATAGCTTTGCCATCAGCAGCGCACGCAGGTGTGATGCAAGGTCATGGACAAAAACACCGAGATCGCGCCCCGAATCGACTATCGACTGAAGCTGCAGGAATACGCTCTTTGTATCGGAAGCGAGCAAAGCATCCGCAAACGGGAAAAGTATGCGCTCATCGACGCTGCCGAGCACCTGATATACCATATCCACCGTAATTTTTTCGCCGCAGAACGATATACATTGATCGGCAAGGCTCAAAGCATCTCTCAATGCGCCGTCGGATGCACGGGCTATGGCAAGAAGCCCCTCGTCGTCGATGGCGGCATCTGTCTTGTCAAGCACGTCCTTCAGGCGTGCCACAATATCCGAAACCGATATGCGCTTAAAATCAAAGCGCTGACACCTTGAGGTGATGGTCGCCGGCAAGCGCTGAGGCTCAGTGGTGGCGAAAATAAACATTATATGGGAGGGAGGTTCCTCCAAAGTTTTCAGCAGCGCATTGAAGGCACTTTGCGACAGCATGTGCGCCTCGTCGATGATGTAAACCTTTTTGCCGAGCTGCAGCGGTGTGAAGGAAGCTTTATCCATAAGCTGTCGCATATCACCCACGCCGGTGTTGGAAGCGGCATCCATTTCAACGATGTCGAGCGATTCGCCTGCGCTTATGCGGCAGGCTTCGCATTTTCCGCACGGGCTGCCGTCCATCGGGGAGAGGCAGTTCACGGCACGGGCAAATATCTTTGCGGTGGAGGTTTTACCCGTACCCCTTGTGCCGCAAAAAAGATATGCATGGGCAACGTGCCCGGTGCTTATTTGATTTTTTAGTATCGTGATTATATGCTCCTGTCCGACAACATCGGAAAACACGTGCGGACGATACTTTCTGTACAAAGCTTGATAGCCCATATTCCACCTCGTGCGAAATATCTTCAACTATACAATTATAGCATTTGCGGGCGAAAATGAAAAGTCCCGGGACAGAATAAAAGCGGCTGCTGAAAAATTTAGATATTATTCAAAATTTTTAAAATAATGCTTTAAATATTTGAATTTATTTGATAGAATATTCTCGTAATGCTGTGATTTGATATATTATCACAAATCACGGAAAAAATATTGGAGGAAAATGTTATGAAGAAATTTGTCGCATTGATGCTGGCACTCTTGTTCGTATTCGCCGTTGTCGGCTGCCAGGGAATGGGCCAGAAGACCTATGAGATCGCTCTCGTTACCGACGTTGGCGATATCGACGATAAGTCTTTCAATCAGGGTACTTGGGAAGGCGTTAAGGCCTTCGCTGAGGAGAACAAGATCTCCTACCAGTACTACCGTCCTTCCGAGAACAGCACCGAAGCTCGTATCGAGACCATGAAGTCCGCTATCGAAAAGGGTGCAAAGGTTGTTGTTTGCCCCGGTTTTCTCTTTGAAGATGCTATCTATGCAATTCAGGGCGATTATCCCGAAGTAAACTTCCTGCTCCTCGACGGCGAGCCCCACGATGCCGACTACAACTACGAGACCAAGCCCAACGTTCACTGCATCCTTTATCAGGAAGAGCAGGCCGGTTATCTTGCAGGTTACGCAGCAGTTAAAGACGGCTATAAGAACCTCGGCTTCCTCGGCGGAATGGACGTTCCCGCTGTTATCCGTTTCGGCTATGGCTTTGTACAGGGCGCAAACGCAGCAGCTGTTGAAATGGGCATCGCTGATCAGGTAAATGTTAAGTACTGGTACTCCGGCAGCTTCTCTCCCGAAGATGCTATCAAGACCAAGATGGCCGGTTGGTATTCCGAGGGCACCGAAGTCGTATTCGCTTGCGGCGGCGGTATCTACCTCTCTGCTGTTGCAGCAGCAACCGAGGCCGGCAATGCAAAGGTTATCGGCGTTGACGTTGACCAGTATGCAGAATCCGATCTCATCATCACCTCTGCAATGAAAGAGCTTGCACAGTCCGTAATTCTTTCCCTTACCGACCTTTATGCCGCGAAGACTGAAGAATCCTTCGCATGGCCCGAGGCGTATGCAGGAAAGACCGCTAAGCTCGGCGCTGCTGACGACTGCGTAGGTCTCCCCACCGCTGAGACTTCCTGGCGTTTTGCAAACTACACCGTAGCAGAGTACGAAGCTCTCTTCGCACTTGTTAAGGACGGCACCATTGTTATTTCCGACGCAGTTGATGCAGCACCCGAAGTTGCTATCGCTGTTGACTACCAGAACTGATTTTTCTAAGCAAAACTCTTAGAAGCAATGAGGGCTGGGCGTAAAAGCCCGGCCCTTTTGTTATTACCGTGAGGGGGAATCTTTATGAGCGCGTATGAAATTGAAATGTTAAACATAACCAAAGAATTCCCGGGAATAAAAGCAAACGACAACATCACCCTGCAGCTTAAGCATGGTGAGATTCATGCTTTACTTGGTGAAAACGGAGCGGGTAAATCCACACTGATGAGCGTTCTGTTTGGTTTGTATCAGCCTGACGGCGGGCAAATACTCAAAAACGGCAAGGTTGTTAAAATCAACAACCCCAACGATGCAAATGACTTAAACATTGGAATGGTTCACCAGCACTTCAAATTGGTTGAGGTGTTCTCGGTGCTTGATAATATTATACTCGGCGTCGAGCCGAACAAGCTCGGCTTCCTGCGGAAAAAAGAGGCTCGCCAGAGGGTAATGGAGCTTAGTGAAAAGTATAAGCTCATGGTTGATCCCGATGCTATGGTCGAGGATATTTCCGTCGGTATGCAGCAGCGTGTTGAAATACTCAAGATGCTGTACAGGGACAACGAAATACTTATATTCGACGAACCCACGGCCGTTTTGACTCCGCAGGAAATTGACGAGCTGATGACGATAATGAAAAACTTTGCCAAGGAAGGCAAGTCGATATTGTTCATCACCCACAAGCTCAACGAGATCATGGCGGTTGCCGACAGATGTACTGTTTTGAGAAAAGGCAAGTGCATCGGTACGGTCGAAATTAAGGATACAACGAAGGAAGAACTGTCGAGAATGATGGTCGGCAGAAACGTCAATTTCAAGGTTGACAAGGCCGAAACCGTTCCCGGGGAAGTGGTGTTCAAGGCGGAAAATGTAACCGTTGCATCCAAACGCCACAAAAATAATGCCGTAAAGGACGTTTCCTTTGAGGTAAGAGCAGGCGAGATCGTCTGCCTTGCGGGTATCGAGGGCAACGGACAGACGGAATTTGTACACGCCATAACCGGATTGGAAAAAATTTCCGCAGGAAAGGTAACGCTTTGCGGCCACGATATAACCAACGCCACAATAAGACAGCGTTCCCAGTTCGGCATGAGCCATATACCCGAGGACAGGCATAAGCATGGTCTGGTGCTCGACTACGCTCTTGAGGAAAACCTCGTTCTGCAGCGCTATTGGCAGCCGGAGTTCCAGAAAAACGGCTTCATTCGCCATAACGAGGTAAGGGAATATGCAGAAAAGCTGATCGACCAATACGATATAAGAAGCGGTCAGGGCGCAGTTACCGTGGCAAGAAGCATGTCCGGCGGCAATCAGCAAAAGGCGATCGTAGCAAGGGAGATCGACAAAAATCCCGAGCTGCTCGTTGCGGTACAGCCGACAAGAGGTCTTGACGTAGGTGCGATAGAATATATCCACAAACAGCTTGTTGCACAGCGTGACGAGGGTAAAGCGGTGCTTTTGGTCTCGCTTGAGCTTGATGAAGTTATGAACGTAAGCGACACCATACTCGTAATGTACGAGGGCGAAATTGTCGGAAGATTCAAGGCGGGAGAAGTCACGGTTGAGGAGCTTGGTCTGTACATGGCCGGCGCAAAGCGTGATAACAGGAGGTGTGACAATGAAGATTAAACAATTCTTCAGCGGCAAGGCGGCGACGAGCTTTTCGGCATCGCTGCTGTCGATACTTGCGGGACTTGTTTTCGGTCTGATATTGCTGTTTTGTATAAACGCAGAGGATGCTCTTTACGGCTTCAGCAGACTGATTACCGCCGGTTTTTCATCGACCGGCAAGTTTGCAAAGGTGCTTTATCAGGCGGCTCCTCTTATAATGACGGGTTTGTCCGTAGGCTTTGCGTTTAAGACGGGTCTGTTCAATATCGGTGCCTCCGGTCAATATACCGTAGGTGCTTTCGCCGCCTTGCTGTTCGCATTGCAGTTCAAAGCTCCGTGGTATGTGTGCATGCTGGTTGCAATGGTTGCCGGCGCACTGTGGGGTGCAATCCCCGGCTTCTGCAAGGCATTTTTCAACGTAAATGAGGTTATAACGGCGATCATGTTCAACTGGATCGGTTTGTTTGTGGTCAACCTCAGCGTGTCTAATCTCCCGAATATGCTTTCGTTTACATACGGCGGCTCCGTCAAAAACATGACGGCTGCGCTGGAGGTTGCAAACCCGGACGCCATAATACCGAAGCTCGGGCTGGACAAGCTTCTGGACTCGAGCTACATGAATATAAGCATTTTCATTGCAATCGCCGTTGCGGTGATTATGTGGATATTGCTGAGCAAAACCACTTTCGGCTATGAGCTCAAGGCTTGCGGATACAACAAGCATGCAAGCATTTATGCGGGAATAAGCGCAAAAAAGAACATTATTCTCTCTATGGTGATCGCTGGTGCGCTTGCCGGAATAGGCGGCGGTATCTATTTCCTGAGCGGAACAGCACAGTATTCTATTGAAAAGGTGCTGCTTGATATGGGCTTTAACGGCATATCCGTTGCGCTTTTGGCTTTGTCCAATCCCATCGGCACAATATTCAGCGCAATATTTATCTCGTATATCCAGGTCGGAGGCGAGGCGATGCAGCCGGAGTTCCAGACCCATATTATCGACATAATAATTGCGGTAATAATCTATCTGAGCGCATTCTCTCTGCTGATGAGGAATGTAATCACGCGCATCGGAAAGCGGAAGAAGGCACAGCCGGAGACTGCTGCCGAGCCTGTAACACAGACGCAGGAGGAAAATGCTCTCCCGTCGGACAATACTGAAAATGAAAGCGAGGTAAACAAGTAATGGTAATACTATCCGATATTATCAGCATGACCGTGCTGTTTGCAGTGCCTCTGCTTTTGGTTGCTTTGGGCGGAATGTTCTCGGAGAGAAGCGGTATAATCAACATCGCTCTTGAGGGTATAATGATAATCGGTGCTCTTGCGGGCTGTCTGTTCATGCGTGCGATAAGCAATGCTCCCTTCGCAGTTGAGGCGCCTCAGTTTGCGATGCTGCTGACGATACTCGTTTCGGCACTTTGCGGTGCATTGTTCTCCCTGCTGCTGGCGTTTGCATCCATCAACCTCAGGGCGGACCAGACGATCGGCGGTACGGCGCTCAATATGCTTGCTCCCGCATTTGCGGTAGTGTTGACATGGGCAATACAGGGACAGGGACAGACCACAATACTTATTCCGACATGGGCGAGAATATCCCTTCAAAACTTCTCGGACGGCTTTGTCGGCAGCATTTTCGGCGCCGACGCAGGAACAAGATTCTTTGAAGCGCTCGACGGAACGTTCGTCGGAAACCTGTTCTTCAAGAGCTTCTATCTTACCACCCCGATAGCATTCGTGCTGCTAATCGCCGCCATAATCGTGATGTACAGAACGAAGCTCGGACTTAGGCTCCGTTCGTGCGGGGAGCATCCGCAGGCTGCAGATTCGGTCGGAATAAACGTTTACAAGATGCGCTATACAGGAGTATTCATCTCCGGTCTGCTTGGCGGTATCGGCGGAATAGCTTATACCATGGCTGCAGGCGCAGGATTCCAGTCTACCGTTGCCGGCTATGGCTTCCTTGCACTGGCGGTTATGATTTTCGGTAACTGGAAGCCGCTGAACATACTCGGCGCATCGTTCTTCTTTGCTCTGTTCAAGGTCATCGGTTCGTACAGCAGCAGCATACCGTTCCTGCCGAGCTTTGAAAACGTTGCGGCAAGCGACTATATTTACCAAATGCTGCCCTATATAGTCACCATGATTATATTGGTGCTTACCTCCAAGAAATCGAGGGCTCCCAAGGCCGAGGGCATACCTTACGATAAGGGCGCAAGATAACCTAAAAGCTGTTTTCGGGCAGGTTAGCCTGCCCGATTTGGAAAGCTTCCGCAGAGCATCGGAGGCTTCCCAAATTCAATGAAATTTCTGCTGACGGGGGATAAAATGGCAAAGCTGTATTTCAGATACGGGGCAATGAGCTCCTCTAAAACCGCAAATGCGATAATGGTAAAGTATAACTATGGCGAGCGTGGACAAAAAGCAATACTGCTCAAGCCGGCCATTGACGTAAGGGACGGTGTACGCACCATTAAATCGCGCTGCGGAATGGCGGACGAGTGCATCTTGTTCCATGAGCTGGATCTTGAGGCGGTCAAGCGCGGTGACTATGACTGCCTTATCGTCGATGAAGCACAGTTTCTTACGAAAAAGGATGTTGAGCTTTTGGTTGAAATTGCGGATGACTACAACGTGCCGGTGATATGCTATGGTCTGCGTGCAGATTTTCAGGGCAACTTCTTTGAGGGCAGTATGTGGTTGATGGCATGGGCAGACGCTATTGAGGAAATCAAGACGATCTGCTGGTGCGGCAGAAAAGCGACATACAATGCAAGGCTTGACGGCAAAGGCGGCATAACCAAGGTGGGCGATCAGGTGGTTTTGGGCGCAAACGACAAGTACATCAGCCTGTGCCGCAAGCATTGGAGAGAGGGCAACATAGGCAACAGAGCCGACTTGGAAAACTGAATACCGTAACAGATAAGCCCCGTGGCAACACACGGGGCTTTAATTCTCAATAACTAAGACCGTTTCATTTCAGCGCTCTCATTGCGGACTCGACCACATGGGACATGAGGACGCCTGTGGTCACCGCACCGACGCCGCCGGGTACGGGCGTTATCCTTTCAACTATAGCTTCTGCTTCGTCAAACTTAACGTCGCCGCATAGCTTACCTTCATCGTTCACGTTTATGCCAACGTCAATGACGGTTTGACCTGAACTTAGATAGTTTGCGTTAACCATTCCCGCAGAGCCTGCCGCAGCAACGATTATGTCGGCTCTCTTTGCTATTGTCGGTGTATCCACTGTCCTCGTGTGGCAGATAGTGACGGTGGCGTTTTTTTGCAGCAGCATCATGGCGACGGGTTTTCCGATGACAAGACTTCTGCCTATGACAACGGCATTTTTTCCTTTAAGCTCTGTCCCCGTGCGCTCAAGAATTTCAATGCACGCCTGCGCTGTGCAAGGAGGGAAGCCCTTGCCGCTTCCGGTGAAAACGCCATTGAGAGAGCCTTCGGTTATTCCGTCCACATCCTTATCGGGGGAGAGGGCAGCACGGATTGCGGCATCGTCAATGTGCTTGGGCAAGGGTCTGAATACCAATATTCCGTGAACGGCAGGGTTGTTGTTCGCTTCGCATATTGCGGCGATCACCTCGTCCTGAGTTGCCGAATCGGGTAGAACGACCTTGACGTGCTCAACACCGAGCTTTGCTGCACGCTTTGCAGCGCCTGTTTCGTAAGAAATATCGTCGGGTGATTCGCCCACACGGATGGTGCAGAGGGTGGGATTTATGCCATGCTGACGAAGCATCGCAATCCTTTCCGAAAGCTCTTGATTTATTTCTGCAGCTACGGGGGCGCCTTTTAAAACGGTTGCCATATTCTATTCTGTTCCTCCTTATTCCAAATCAAAGCATTTGCGGACTTCGCCGGCCATATACAGAGAACCCACTGCGCAAATTTTGCCGCCCTTCTCAACGTGGCTTATTGCCGCATGAACAGCATCGCTCACGGAAGCGCAGGGCGTTGCCGGAACGCCGAATTTTTTGATAAGCTCCGCAAGCTGCTCTGCGGGCATAGCTCTGTCGTTGTTGGGTGCGGCGGTGTAGAAGCTCTCTGCGACAGGTGCAAGCAGGGAAACGATTTCAGAAACATCCTTGTCCGCCATCACGCCGAGTATGAACGTAATTCTCTCGTTTGGGAAGTAATTCATCAGGCTGCTTAGAGTGCCGCGGACGCCGTGGGGATTGTGACCGCCATCAACGATGAATATGGGGTTTTTTGACAGCACCTCAAAGCGTGCAGGCCATTTGGCATTCGCCAATCCGTTATATACAGCATCGTCCGGGATATTCCAGCCACGGCTTCTGAGGGCGAAAATTGCGTTGAGAGCAACTGCGCTGTTATTAAGCTGGTATGAGCCGGCAAGACGGATCTTGAGGTTTTTATAGTCGCCGTAATCGAAGCATTGTCCGTCGATACTGCGTTCGTTCAGCTTAATGGGGGAGGTGTCGGCAATTATAAGCTTTGCATTCTGCTCCGAACAGGCTTCAGCCAACACGTCGAGAGCCTCTTTGTGCTGAGGGTGAGTGACCACAATGCCGTTTTTCTTAATTATTCCGGCCTTTGCCGAAGCTATTTCGGCGAGAGTGTTTCCAAGTACATGGGTATGGTCAAAGTCGATGGGGGTAATAACGGCGACTTCGGGTGTTTTTATGACGTTTGTTGAATCGAGCTTGCCGCCAAGACCGACCTCCACAACGACTATATCGCAGTTTTTGCGCTTGTAATACTCGAACGCAATTGCTGTTATAACCTCGAATTCCGTGGGGGAGTTGGGCATTGCGTCCGCAAAGGTGCGAACGTAGTCGGTAAGCTCCGCAAGCTCATCATCCTCAATCTCACGGTTGTTGAGCTGAATGCGTTCGTTAAATCTGGTTACGTACGGCGAAATAAACGAACCGACGGTGTATCCTGAAGCCCTGAGAATGTTGGAAATCATTGTTGTGGTTGAGCCCTTGCCGTTTGTTCCTGCAACGTGAACAAATTTAAGGGAATCCTGAGGATTGCCCATCAGCTCAAGCAGTTCGGTGACACGAACAAGACCGAGCTTGCTTCCGCGCCAGTAAATGCTGTGTATATAAGCTACCGCTTCTTCGTAATTCATGCGATTAAGCCTTCCTTCTTTATTAATCAAGCTATTATAACGCAGCTTTGTTCAAAATAAAAGCAAATTCTGATATTATTGGACTGATATGCAGATTATACTTTATGAACGTAATAAAAATCTGTGTGCTGCGGCTGTTGTTATGTGCTGTGATATGTGGTAAAATAGCGAAAAATGTTTAAGGCGGTTAATTGCATGAAGAAAAAGAAGCAGCTTCAAGTGTGGAAGCTGATACTTATATACATTGTCGCAACGGGGCTTTCGCTCATTATTTTTGCGTACTTTCACCACGTAAACCCCATTGGGGATTTTAATTATGTGGAGGTCAGCTTGCCCACTCCGACGCTGCCGTCAACGTCTGTACCTACCGCAATTCCGACGTATACGCCCCCCAGGACGGATGAGCCTGCGCTTATTACTCCGACACCGCTGCCGACGGAGCCGCCAATTTTTGCTCCTGATGAACATAGGTCGGTCATGACCGACGAAATGCTTATTACAGAAAATGTACGGATTGAACTTTTAACAAAGACGGAGGGGGATGCGGTTTTTCATATTGCGGAGATATGGCTGAGGGATGTCACTTATCTTAAAACGTATTGCGCCGGCGGACAGTATAAGGGCGCATGGGCAAACAAAGAATATGCATACAGGCTTGCACGTGAGGTGAATGCGTTCCTTGCCATAAACGGCGATCAGTTTGCCGCAAGGAGAGAGGGCGTGGAGGTCCGCAACGGTGTGCTTTGCCGTGAAAGAATGTATAAAGATGTTGCGGTGTTGTATTACGATGGGTCACTTGTAACGTATGACCAGGACAAGTTTGATATAGGCGTTATTGAGGAAAACGGAGCGTGGCAGGCTTGGTCGTTCGGACCGAGGCTTTTGGACGATAACGGTCAGCCAATGACCGAGTTTAACTGCGAGGACTATGTGGGAAAGAGGCGGCATCCGAGGACAGCTATAGGAATGATAGAGCCGCTGCACTACATCTTCGTCTGTGTGGACGGTCGTTCGAGCAAATCAGACGGCATATTGCTCACGGATCTGTCGAAGTGGTTTTACGATAATGGCTGCGTTTCGGCGTATAACCTTGACGGCGGAGCCACCTCACAGATGGTCGTTCAGGGTGAGTATTATAACAATCCGTCAAAAGAACGGGAAGTAACGGATATAATCTACATAGGGATAGATTGAGGAGCTTTTATGAAAAAAATACTGCCGCATTTTTGCATAGTTATGTCGCTGATGTTTATGACGCTGCTCGTCATTGACCAGGTCAACAGCGCAATGGGATTCATCAGCAGCCAGCTCACGAAGATACTCATGCTGGCAGTGTTCCCCATTATCATTATCACCATGGGGTTTTACATTGCCGACAGCCGCAGGTTTGCAAGGCGATACAAGCGCAAATACGATAATCAAATGGAAAGCGGCGAGCACCATGAGACGGGGGAGCGCGAGGGAGTCACAAAAAGAGAAGAATGAGTCGGATTTGTCGAAAAAAGATGAAAGCGGTGGGCGCTTGCCTGCCGCTTTGTTATTAGCGAAGCAATTGGGCGAATTATTTAAGCTCATAAAGCCATTTCCCGTTTTTCTTGTAATAGAAAAATTCGCTTAGATCATCGTCCAAAAAGACCTTTATCATATCCTTCATATCCAATGACAGACGGTCGGTCATCGACAGCAGCTTGTCAAGCGGCATCCAAAAAACATCGCCCTCGCAGGATGGCTTCAGCTTGCCGCTGAACTTATCTGTTTTGTAAAACAGCACCATATACCGTGAGCCGTCATCGTTCACCCAATCCTTTATGCCACAAAGCCTTGGGGAGGCTACGGTAAGCCCAGTTTCCTCAAAAACCTCACGGATAACCGCATCCGTCAGTGACTCGGCTGCTTCAACATGTCCGCCCGGGAAGGTCAAGCCGCCCCACTCCGCATTAATCTTATCCTGAACCAAGATAAGCTCACCACTGTAAATCATGCACATATTTACAATTTCTGTACGTTGTGTTCTGTCCATTTTATTAAATCCTCCTGCGCAAGCAATTCTATCATAGACTAATGTACCGCAACAACCCTCCCAAAAAAGTTGAAACAGGCGATTGCAATAATATATAAATTATGGTATAATTTTCTCCCAACACAAGAGAGCTATGTTTTACATTGCATTTGCGAACCGACAGCGCAAGTGTGAGTAATTTTTTCTCAATTTGCGTGTTGTAAAGAAAGGAAAACAAAACCCATGCAAAAAGTGAAGTTTATAATGAGCCTTGCCCTGATGCTGGCGTTAATCGTCACATTTCCCGGCATCAACGCATTTGCCGATGATACGGATGGCGCGGTAGAAGCCTATACGGGCAGATTATATTGGAATTCGGATGGCGAATCTTTCCGAGCCGGTTGCAACTGGGGATTTGATCTGCTCACCGAGGGTGATAACAAAGAGTATTCAAACGACCTCGCCATGGTGTCGCTGCTCCTTGCGGTTTCGGCATATTCAAATTCAGGTGATGCTGCTGCCTATGATGGCGCAAATATGATATTCGATGGTTATAACTATGGTCGCTCAAGCAAAACCGGCGCATGGGAGGCTCTTGGTTTTGAGGACTGCAGGTATGTGGATATTACCGCAGCAACTCACGGTGCCAAAGGTGAAAAAGATAAGGATGTCGATGACATAACCACGATAATAATGGGACACAAGCGTATCACGGTCGATGGTGTCGATAAGGAAGTTTTTGTCTGCAGCGTACGCGGCACGAACGGCACCTATGCTGAATGGAGCAGCAATTTCGACGTTGGTGCAGATTCCTCCGACTACCATAGGCGCAATGCAAAGGACTGGATAAACAAGAAGAATCATAAAGGGTTCGACGTTACAGCAACAAGGGCAATGAAAGAACTCGATGCGTATATCGAGGCACACGTGGGCTCAGAATCCGACGATGAGAAGATCATTCTCCTCAACGGTCATTCCAGAGGCGGCGCCATTGCAAATATAATGGGTACAATCTTTGAAGATCGCTCTGACTGGAAGCCGTTTACATATACCTTTGCATCGCCCAATACTACAACAGCTTCAGATGCGGATTCCTATGAAACCATCTGGAATGTAATAAACGAAGATGACCTCGTTGCTTCTTTACCCTATGACTTTTGGGGATTTACACGGTATGGCAACAAAAAATCCATCTCCGTTGCAAAAAATGAAGATTTGGAAGAACAGGCCGAGGCTTATGCGGGCTGGTATGACTACTTTGTTGCAACGAGCAGTATGAAGAGTTCACTGCAAAGTGCAGCAAGAAAAATCGCATCGGATCGCAAGGATCTCTATAAGATCCCCACGGCGCCTCATAGCTTAACGAGCGGTGTTGTATACAGATTACGCACTAAATCGCTTTCTACAGTACAAGCCGAATTTGAAGAATATGGTTTTACAAACTATTGCACGACGAGCAGTGTCGGTGCTTTCTTCGGTTTAAGCAGTGCGGTAGAGGTTCGTCCGGCACCTGCATTCTGCATGCAATGGATGGCGTACTTGGCGGCATACGGAAATCCACAGACATTGGTGCTTGATCTTCCCTGTGTTGAAATGTGGGACGTATATGCGGATTTTAGGACCGCATTTGTTGCTGCAGGTGCAGGTTATTCATTGGAAGACCCCCACTGTCCGGTGACCTACTATACGATAGTTGAAAACGGTTTTTAATTAATGGTAAACAGATAGACGCAAAAAACCCCCAAAACTGTTTAGTGATGGGGGTTTGGCGTGTCCAACAGGAGTCGAACCTGCGGCCTTCAGAGTCGGAATCTGACGCTCTATCCAACTGAGCTATGGACACATTTATGAGCTTTAAGTAAAAAAGAAGCCGTACACCCGAATCTCGACAGTTAGCTATGAATGGTAATCCAACAGGTAGCTCCCTCCAGGTGAGTCTGCGGCACACCGCCTGCTCCGCTTAATGCTGCTTCCGTCAGGACCTGACATGGTTCACAGATGGCGATTGCACAGAACCCGAATATCAACACCCCTTATTGACACCGACTTCACAGATAAAAGCCTCAAAACGGGAATCAAACCCTGCTATAGCGGATTGCAGGTACAGGACACCGCTGGCTCCCCGTCTGGTACGGCACGACTATTTTACACGATAATCCGTCCTTTGGCAATAGTAAAATTCCCAAACGACAAAATAGGGGAGGAGGGTATTTTTACAAACAAGAAGCACGGCTGTTGGGAGCCGTGCGGTTTGACGTCAGTTTCCATAACGTCCTAATTCCGATCATTTCGCCTTTGCGAGATAAAGGGGATTAGTTGCCCTTGTGCGCCTGGAAGCATGCGCTGCAGTAGATGGGGCGGTCGTTTCTGGGAAGGAACGGAACCTTGGTGGTTGCACCGCACTCTGCACAAACTGCTTCGTGCATTTCTCTTTCGCCGCCATTGTTGCGCTGACCCTTGCGCTGGTTTCTGCAAGACTTGCAGCGAACGGGCTCGTTTTTGAAGCCCTTTTCAAAGTAAAATTCCTGCTCACCTGCTGTGAACGTGAATTCTGCGCCACAGTCTTTACAAACGAGTGTTTTGTCTTCAAACATTTTGGAAAAATCCCCTTGGTAAAATTCTTAGTTACCGCAATCTCGGCTGACCTGGTTTTTGCCCCCACACTCGCCGTCTGAACCTTTAGCTAATAGGCTTCACGCCCCTCACAACTCGGCTTCTCGAAAGCGGATGACCCGCCTTCGGACGGACTTACTTCTAAGCCGCACCATGCTCACCGGTACTTTGCCCGGGTTACGTGGACCGTTTTGCCTGCGACTGGCATCGGTTTTCAACCACAGACCCGAAATCGCCGTTAACCAGCATAATTATAAGTGTCATCAGCTTAAAAAGCAAGCTGTTTTATCCATTTACGGCTCATATATTTTACAGAAAAAGGAGGTACTCTGCCGAGTTTGGCAAAATACCTCCCACAAGGATGAAAATACCTTTTCGTTTATGGCGGCATTTATGAAAAAGATAAATATAAATGCCGTTTGGACCATTGCCTTGAGGTATTGCTTCATCCTGCATTAAATAGTATGGCAGGACAGCGGGCTTCTATACCAGAGCTAATCAGGAAAAAACTGTAAATCCGTTTGTCGTAACACAGTCGCATACGGCATCGTGCGCTTCGTGCGGCACTTCGTCCATGACCTGAAAATCAAAGCAGAAGCCGCATTTGAACGCAGGTGTTGAGCTCAGCAGGCGGTCATAGTAGCCGCCGCCCTGCCCGAGTCGAACGCATTTTTTTGAAAAGCAAACACCCGGGACAATGATAAAATCAAGCTCGGCGGGGGATACAAGCCGGCAACGCTCCGGTATCGGCTCCAAGATGCCGTATGCGCCGACAGAAAAGTCCTCAGGACGGCTTGCTGCATACAGCTCAAGTCCTCCGTTTTCAATGCAGCGAGGAAAAACGACCGTCTTGCCCAGTTCTATTGCGGTCTTTACGGCAAATTCGGGATTGCATTCGTGCTTCATTGCCATGTATGCCATGACGGTGTTTGCACCTTTGAATGCATCAAGAGATATAAGTGCCAATGAAGCGGCATTTGATTTTTCAATCGTCTCTGATCGCTCCTGTGCGGCGAGCAGACGCCGCATCGCCTTTCGGCAGGAGCGTTTTTCTTCAAACACGTCCTGCATTACAGCTCACTGTGGGCAATCTTGCCGTTTATGAGGCAGAGCCTGCATCTGCTTCTGAAGTCAAGCGGGGTGGAGGTGAATACGGCAATATCCGCATCCTTGCCTACCTCTATGCTTCCCACTCTGTCGGCGATACCCGTTATCTTTGCGGCATTTATGGTTATTGCCTTCAATGCGGTTTCTTCGGGCAGTCCCTCTCTGACGGCGATTGCGGCACAAACGGGCAGATACTGTATCGGTATCACGGGGTGGTCGGTCATTATGGCAAACTCGATGCCGGCCTCGTGCAATACCTTAGGGGCTTTGAACGACAGGTTTCTGAGCTCGACTTTGCTTCTGTCGCTGAGAAGCGGCCCGACGATTATTCCTGCGCCCGTTTCACGAATAGCGTTTTTCAAAAGGTCGGTTATAAGATAGCCCTCGGTGCAGTGATCGAGCGTATATTTGAGGTCAAACTCCTTTGCAATGCGTATTGCGGTCAGTATATCGTCCGCACGGTGGCAGTGTATCTTCAGGGGCATTTCCCTTCTTATAACGGGCAGGAGTGCCTCCTTTGCAAGATTGCGCTCGGGACGTTTGCTCGCATCGTCGCCTGCTTCCTTGAGCTTGCGGTCATATTCCTGTGCCTCGGTGAGGGCTTTTCTAAGCGTTGAAGCGATAGCCATACGGGTCTGGGGATCACGCTTTTGTCCGTAAACACGCTTGGGGTTTTCGCCAAATGCCGCCTTCATGGCGAGGGGAAACCTTAAAATCATATCCTCGGTGCAGCTTCCGAACGTTTTCATTGCAACGAACTGACCGCCGATGACGTTTGCACTGCCGGGACCGGTCACGGTTGTGGTTATGCCGTTTTCTGCCGCTTCCTTAAAGCATCTGTCGAAGGGGTTGATACCGTCTATCGAACGAAGCTCGGGCGTGGAGGGATTTGTACATTCGTTTCCGTCGGAGCCTTCCATGCCGATTCCGTCCTCCCACATACCGATGTGGCAGTGTGCGTCGATTATTCCGGGCATGACCGTCATGCCTGCAACGTCGATGATCTCGGCATTGGGGAAGTCGAGATTTTTACCGACTGCTATGATTTTACCGTTTTCCACGGCAACATCGCCGATGAAGTCATCGCTTACCATGGTTTTTACGTTTCCGTTTTTGAGTATGAGCATAAATTTACCTCCGCTGTTTTTCAATATATTATCATAATCGCCGTTTGCTTTCAAGCGTGATGGTATATAATGAATAAAAAACGTTGGCTATGAGGTTATGTATGGACATAATTCATTCGGATAAAAGGATCGAGATACGTGGGGTGTCTCACTTCGATGCCGCCGCTTCGTGTATGTGCGGACAGGCGTTCCGCTGGAAAAACACGGATCGGGGCATTTTCGGAGTCGTAGGCGATAAACCAATGCTCCTTAAACAAAACGGGCAATCGCTCATTCTCGAGCCGTGCGATGAGGCGGACATAGGCTTTTGGATCAATTATTTTGACCTCGGGAGGAATTACGAAAGCATTGAGAGGCTTATTGCCGATGATGACATATTGAGCGTATGCGTGCCGTATTCGCTCGGCATAAGGGTGTTTAACCAGCCGCCGTTTGAAGCGCTTATATCGTTCATAATCTCAGCAAACAACAATATAAAGCGTATTAGCGGAATAATTGAAAGGCTGTGCGTTCTTGCCGGCGAGTACCGTGAGGGTGTTTATCCGTACTATGCCTTTCCCACACCCGAGGCTGTATGCGCTTTGACGGAGGAGCAACTGACATCTATCGGCACGGGGTACAGAGCACCGTTTATAAAAAAGTCGGCACAGATTATCGCCGATGGCTATGATCTTGAAAAACTTAGGTCAATTCCCCTTGATGAGGCAAGGCGGGAACTGCTCAAATTTCCCGGCGTGGGGCCGAAGGTTGCAGACTGCGTGCTCCTGTTTTCACTTGGGCATACCGATGCGTTCCCCATAGACGTATGGATGGGGCGTGCTATGAAGGAGCTGTACTTTGACCGCCAAGAGCCAACCAAGAAGGAAATGGAGGAGAAGGTGAAGTCGCTCGGGCAGTACTCGGGCATAATACAGCAATACATTTTCCATTATGCAAGAAACGTGCAGATAGGAAAAAAGCAGCCGGTTTGATTTTGGCTGCTTTGGATATGAGATTAAACTTTACACTTTAACGATTTTCAGCCTTAGTGCGTTTAGCAGCACCGTTACGGAGCTGAAGCTCATTGCGAGTGCGGCTATCATGGGATTAAGCAGCGGCCCGCCGAAGGCATACAGCAAGCCTGCGGCTATCGGTATGCCTATGCAGTTATAGGCAAACGCCCAAAACAGATTTTCCTTAATGGTGAGCATTGTGCGCTTTGACAGCAAAACAGCGTCGGATATGCCGAGGATGCTTTTGTGCATCACTATTATCGATGCCCCGGCCATGGCGACGTCAGTGCCGGTATTGAATGAAAATCCCACATCCGCCTGTGCAAGGGCAACGGCGTCGTTTATGCCGTCGCCGACCATTCCGACCAAGCCGTACCGGGATTGAAGCTGCTTGATTATTTCAGCCTTATCCTTGGGCAAAACGTTGCTGCGCACTTCTTCTATACCTGCCTGCGATGCTATCGTTCTTGCCGTGCCCTCGTTGTCGCCCGTTATGAGGACGGTTTTGACACCCATAGAGTGCAGCTTTTCTATGAGCTTGTCCGCATTGGGCTTTATCAAATCGGATACGGCGACCATTCCGGTGAGAACACCGTCCCTTGCCATGAGCATACAGGTCTTGCCCTGTGCTTCGAGCGCATTGAGTTCGGCCGTTATGCCATCGTCCATATCAATGCCGTTTTCCTGCATGAGGGCGGGCTTCCCCATAAGTATCTCGGAGCCGTTTACCGTGGCTTTTGCGCCCATGCCGGAAAGGGCGATGAAGCTGTCCGGCTGTATCAGCGAAAGCTGTCTATTGGCGGCGCACTCCGTCACAGCCTTGCCGAGAGGGTGCTCGGACAGCATTTCTGCAGAAGCGAACAGCGTGAGCATCTCGGTTTCGTCCGTGCCGATGGGTATAATATCCGTTACCACGGGACTTCCCTCGGTGAGCGTACCCGTTTTATCGAAAGCAATGCATTTAAGCTTGCCTGCTGTTTCGAGAGTTGTTCCGTCCTTTATAAGTATGCCTTCCTTTGCACAGCGTCCCGTTCCGACCATTATTGCCGTAGGTGTTGCAAGCCCGAGCGCACAGGGGCAGGCGATGACAAGCACGGAAACAAAGACCTTCAGCGCATGAAGAGGAGTTTCGCCTAACACGAGCCATAGTATGCCGCTGATAAGGGCAATAAGCGCAACCGTGGGTACGAATATACCGCTTATTTTGTCGGCGAGCCTTGCGATGGGCAGCTTTACGCTTTGCGCCTCCTCGACAAGAGCGATCATGGATGAAAGCATCGTATCCTCGCCGACCTGTTCGGCTTTGAAAACGAATGCGCCGCCGAGATTTATGCTGCCTCCAGTTACATTATCACCGACGGCTTTATCGACCGGCAGGCTTTCGCCGGTGAGCATTGATTCGTCAACGCTTGTTGAGCCTTTGATGATTATGCCATCGCAGGGGATGGATGCGCCGGGCTTTACGAACAGAAGGTCTTTCGGAAGAATTTCCGAAACACTTACTTCGTGCTGCTCGCCGTTTGGGTCTATCACGACTGCCGTGTCGGGGGTGAGGTTTATAAGTGCGTCAAGGGCATCGTTGGTCTTTGCTTTGGCTCGCATCTCAAAGTATTTTCCGAGCATTACGAGCGTGATTATAACCCCGACGGATTCAAAGTACAGGTTGTGTGCGGCATGCCTGTCGCCGCTGACGATCAGGAAAACGGAATAGAGCGAATACACCATGGAAGCTATCGTTCCGACGGAAACGAGTGAGTCCATGTTAGGGTGCAGCTTTACAAGCGCAGATATACCTCTTACGTAAAAATGCCGACCTGCGATTATTATAGGTATGAGGAGAAGCAGCTGTGCCAGCGCAAACAGCAGGGGAGTTTCGGGCGTGATGGGAGAGGGTAAGCCTATCATCGTACCCATCGACAGATAAAAAAGCGGGATGGTAAAAGCTGCCGCAACTATCAGCCGCCGTTTATGCAGTTTCGCCTGCCTAAGCCGCCTCTCTTTGTCTATTGCGGACTGTTTTTTTGCGCTTTGGGCATGGGTGATGCCAAAGCCTACCTTTTTTACGGCGGCAAATACGGCCTCGGATAGATCGGAATCGCTTCGGACACGCAGCTTCTCGGCGGCAAGGCTCACATGAGCGGCGTTTACGCCGGAAACCTTCTTGACGGCACGCTCTACCGCATTCGAGCAGGCGGCGCAGCTCATACCGGTTATTGAATACTCCTTTAACATCTGACCTCCTGTTATGGCATGACGAATTTTTTAAGCGGTGCGGTTTCGTCTATTGGACCGCCGCCCAAGCAAATGTCGTCCATATAGAAAACCGCCCATTGTCCGGGGGTAACGGCACGCTGCGGCTCGTCAAAGTCCACGGTGCAGCCGCTTGAGTGCATTGACACGGTGACGCTCTGGTCGGGCTGTCTGTAACGGAATTTTGCGGTGCATTTGAACACCTTTGCGGGAGCTTCGCCGGAAATAAAACTGACGCTGCCGCAAGTGAGCGCTGTAGAGTACAGCTCCTCGTGCTCGCCCTGCTGAACGACAAGTTGATTTTTCTCCAAATCCTTGCCGATTACAAACCAGCTTTCGCCGCTTCCTTCTTTTCTGCCGCCGATACCAAGCCCTCTGCGCTGCCCGAGCGTGTAGTACATCAATCCGTCATGGCGCCCGATGACTTCGCCTTGCAGCGTTACAATGTTTCCGGGCGTTGCGGGCAGATACTGCATCAAAAACCGTTTAAAGTTGCGCTCTCCGATGAAGCAAATTCCGGTTGAATCCTTTTTCAGAGCGGTTGACAGTCCCGCATTTACTGCAATCTTGCGAAGGTCGGGCTTTTGAAGCTCGCCTATGGGGAGCAAAACCCTTTCAAGCTGGTTTTTGGAAAGACCTGCGAGAAAATACGTTTGGTCCTTATTCTTGTCAAGCGCACGCATCAGCTTTACGTCGCCGCCGCTGCGGTCGAGCCTTGCATAATGGCCGGTTGCAAGCATATCGGCATCGAGCCCCATCGCAAAGTCGAGGAAGGCTTTGAATTTGATCTCGCAGTTGCACAGCACGTCGGGATTCGGCGTTCTGCCCTTTTTGTACTCCTCAAGAAAGAGCGAAAAAACACGCTCCCTGTACTCCTTTGCAAAGTTTACGGTGTAGTAGGGGATACCTATTTGTTCCGCCACACTTCTGACATCGTCATAGTCTCTGGAGGCCATGCATACGCCGTTTTCGTCCTCTTCCTCCCAGTTTTTCATAAAAACGCCTATGACGTCATAGCCCTGCTCCTTCAAAAGCAGAGCGGCGACGGATGAATCGACACCGCCGGACATTCCGAGTATAACTTTTTTTCCGGAACGCTCCATTACTTGACGCTCACGGATACCACATCGAATCCGAGATCTTCGATTGCTTCCCTTACTGCGGCTTCATCACCGTCATAGCTGAATATCGCTTCGCCGAGGACAACTTTATCTATGCTTGCACCGAGGTCTCCCAATGCGCATTCAATTCGCTTTATGCAATGTCCGCAGCCCATTCCGTCGATTTTAACGATGTAGTTCATATTATCTGCTCCTTGTCGTTTGTTTATATTATGTTATCATATTTTTTCGTCAATCGCCATAGGCAACTTGGAGGGAATTGGGAAAATGGGCGTTGACCGAATGCGGAGAGTGGATTATAATATTTTCATCAATGCTTGGAGGTAAATTATGAGCACAGCGCATAACACAGCAGATATTGGCGATTTCGCAAAGACGGTTTTGATGCCCGGCGATCCGCTTCGTGCAAAATTCATTGCAGAAACCTTTTTGGAGGATGCAAAGCTTGTCAACAACGTAAGGGGAATACAGGGCTACACGGGATATTATAAAGGAAAAAGAATCTCCGTAATGGCAAGCGGCATGGGAATGCCCTCCATCGGCATTTATTCCTATGAGCTTTTCAATATGTACGGCGTTGAGAACATAATCAGAATCGGCTCCGCAGGTGCTATACACAAGGATTTGCAGCTTCGCTCGATAGTTATCGGTCAGGGTGCCTGCACCAACTCAAACTATGCGGCGCAGTATAAGCTTCCCGGAACCTATGCACCCATTGCGAGCTTCAAGCTCCTCAGAAAGGCGGTCGAGCAGGCGGAGAAGATGAACCTCGATTATATGGTTGGCAATGTTTATTCGTCCGACACCTTCTACGATGATTACGAGGGCAGCCTTACCGATTGGCAGAAGATGGGAGTGCTTGCGGTCGAGATGGAGAGTGCGGCTCTCTACATGAACGCTGCAAGGGCAGGAAAGAATGCACTCTGTATCTGCACCATTTCCGACAGACCCCTTGTCGGTGACGGATGCACGCCCGAGGAGCGTCAGAATACCTTCACCCAGATGATGGAGCTTGCGCTGGAGATCGCCGAGTAAAACATACTGCATAAAACGAAACAAAAGGGCCTGTATCGGTACAGACCCTTTTTTAGTTGCTGCTGTCAGCCCTTTATCAGAAGCTCGACATCGTTGAAAGCCTTGTCGGCAAGCTCGTAGCAATGGTCGATAGCGGCTTTGCCCCTCGTGAGGAGGTCGGAAACGAACGCTTCATCGGCTATGCCGCCGACGTTTATCAAAACATTGAGCCATGCCCCCTGTGCGGCACTGCGGAGATTCGCAGCTCCCGAACCGAGGTCGGAATAGCAGTTGGAGTTTATCGTACCGACGCACTCGGTAAGTATTTCCAATGCCTTTTCACAGTTCAGGAGCAGATCGAACGGAACCTGCGCCGCACCCTTGAGACCTGCCTGCATTGCGGCCTTTCTCGCAGCCTTTTCCTCGTCGGTGGACTTAGGCATTTTGAACACGTCAGCAACAACGTTGTAGGCGTCCGTGTCACGGTCAATGCCCTCGGTCATGCACCCGACAAACGGTGCAGCCTTTTCCACTATGGATTTCATAAGCTCCTCAACCTCGGCATATTTTTTCTTGCCGATGGTGAGCTTTGCGGTCATGGCGGCAAGTCCGATGCCCATTGCGCCGGCCACTGCGGAAACGGAGCCGCCTCCGGGTGCGGGAGCGTCGGATGCAACCAGCTCTATAAAGTCACAGACCCGCATAGTGGCGAGCTTGCTTTCGTCGATTATTCTTCCGTCCATTGCTTTGATTTCTCCTTTTTTAATAACTGTTTTTACCTGATTGGCGCCGTAGCGATAGAAAATCCTGTCAAGATTCGGCGAGTCCCAAATGATAATGTCCGCCTGCTTACCCTTTTCTATCGTGCCTATGCTGTCGGCTCTGCCAATGGCCGCCGCCGCATTCAGCGTTACGGCGGTCAAAACCTCCTCGGGTGTCATTCTGTACCTGAAGCAGGCTATGTTCATTGCGAGCTGCAGGGAGAGGTTCGGGGTGGAGCCGGGATTGAAGTCACTTGCGACCGCAACAGGGACACCGGATTCGATCATCTGCCTTGCGGGAGCAAAGGTCTTTCCGAGGTAGAAAGATGTTGCGGGCAAAAGTGCGGCGATAACGCCGCCGTCGGCGAGGCTCTTTATGCCGCTGTCGGTTGCGGCGATAAGATGCTCCGCGCTTATGGCGCCGATGCGGCCCGCCAGCTCCGAGCCACCAATGGCATCTATCTCGTCTGCGTGGATCTTCGCACGCATTCCGAGCGACTGTGCTTTGCTGAGTATCCTTTCCGACTCCTCGGGGGAGAATACGCCGGTTTCGCAGAATACGTCGCAAAACTCCGCAAGCTTGTTTTCCGCAACGTAGGGTAGCATCTCGTCGGTGACGAGCCTGATATATGCCTCTCTGTCATTTGCGTATTCGGTCGGTACGGCGTGGGCCGCCATGAATGTGGATACGAGCTCCACGGGCTGCATGGAGTTCAGACGCTTTACTGCATTGAGCTGTTTTACCTCGTCGTCAAGCGAAAGCCCGTAGCCGCTTTTTGCCTCAACGGTGGTTGTTCCGAGGGTGAGCATGGTTTCAAGCACCGCATTTGTCTTTTGGACGAGCTCATCTTCGGTGGCAAGTCGGGTGCTTCTGACGGTGGAGAGTATGCCGCCGCCGCTTTTTAATATGTCAAGGTATGCAACGCCCTTTAGTTTTTGTGCAAGCTCATGCTCACGCCAGCCGCCGAACACAAGGTGGGTATGCGCATCGACGAGCCCTGCGGTAACGAGCTGTCCGCCGGCATCGATCACAACCGTGTCCTTTGTCAAAAGATTGCTTGGAACCTCGCCCGTGCCAACATCGAGTATAAGCTCGTTTTCCAGCGCTATGTAGGCATTTTCCAAAAGCGCAACATCGCCCTGAGCGCTTCCGGACTTAGCCGATGAGCCCTTGGCGGTGGCAAGCATACCTATGTTAATTATGACTTTTGTTGCTGACATCGCTATCCCCGGGCTTTACATCAACCTGTTTTCAAGCACCTGCGCCTTTGAGAAGCCTTCAAGCTGCAGATAGTATTCGGCTGTGTCGATGAGGGCGTTCATGGGGGCAAGACCGATGATCTCGGAGCCGGTTATCGTTACGCCATAGCGGGCGGCCTCGATGCGTACAAGCTCAAACACCCTGTAAAGCGGGGTTTTTTCATAGTTGCACATATTGATGGAAACCTGTGCGATGTTCCTGTCCTCAAGCATAACGCCGAGCGCCTTGACGTGACGGAAGCCGCCGCTTCTTTCACGGATTATCTTTGCGATCTTGTCGGCGATCTTTATGTCGGAGGTGCTGAGGTTAATGTTGTATGCCACGAGGGGAGCGCGTGCGCCGACGGCTACAACGCCTGCGGTGGGATGGATGCGCTCACCGCCGAAGTCGGGATGCCAGTCGTCCTCGTGAACCTTTTCAGCCATGCCTTCAAACTGTCCCTTACGGATGGAGGCAAGGTTCTTTCTGTGCGGTGCGCTTGCGGAATCTTCATAGAGGAACACGGGAATCTCGAGCTCGTTGGCAATGCGCTCACCAACGGTCTTGGAAAGCTCAACGCATTCGGCAACGGTCATTTCCTTGATCGGAACGAAGGGAATTACGTCGATAGCACCCATACGGGGATGCTCGCCGGTGTGAACGGTGAGATCGATGTTGTCACGTGCCGCTTTTGCAAGGCGGAAAGCTGCCTCGGCGACCTGCTCGGGCTCGCCGACCATGGTGATAACGCTTCTGTTATGGCTGGGGTCGGACGAATAGTCGAGAAGTATAACACCGGGGACTTCCTTGATTACGCCGATGCAGGCTTCGACTACTTCGGTTCTTCTGCCTTCGCTGATGTTGGGGATGCATTCTACTATTTTTGCCATTTTTCAGTTCCTCCGATAATATTTTTATGCTTATTTTGTTTCAACGGTTTTCTTTATAAGCTCGCTGCACGCCAGCTCGGGAATGGTGATGTGGTCGGTAGTTTTGTTGACCTCATTGTATTCCTTTGCGGTTGCAATCGAGTTTTCATTCCTTGCCCATGCACGCCTTGCAACGCCGCACATGGTATCCCACGGCATGGACATGGAGAGTATGGTATCGACACGTTCGCTTCCGTCGAGGACCATGCCGAAGCCGCCGTTTATGGACTTACCGATACCTACGCCGCCGCCGTTGTGGAGGGCGATCAGACTCATGCCCCTTGCCGCATTGCCGGCGAAGCACTGTGTTGCCATTTCTGCCATAATGTTGGAGCCGTCCTTGATGTTGGAGGTCTCACGGAAGGGGGAATCCGTTCCGCCGGTATCATGATGATCTCTGCCGAGCATTACGGGACCGATAACGCCATCCCTTACAAGCTGGTTGAACCTGAGAGCGATCTTGGTGCGTCCCATTGCATCCTGATACAGTATCCTTGCCTTCGTGCCGACGACCATCTTGTTTTTCTTTGCGTCTCGTACCCAGACGTAGTTGTCCCTGTCCTGATAACGTCTGTCGGGGTCGATGCACTCCATTGCCGCCTTGTCGGTCATATCGAGATCCTCCTGCTTGCCGCTGAGGCATACCCAGCGGAAGGGGCCGTAACCGAAGTCGAAAAGCTGCGGGCCGAGAATATCCTCAACATAGGAGGGGAATACGAAACCGTCCTTTTCGTCAAAGCCGTTTTTGCATATATCCTTTACGCCTGCGTCATATACCGCTTTCAGGAAGCTGTTTCCGTAATCAAAGAAGTAGGTTCCACGCTTGCTGAGCGCCTGTATGCAGTGATAATGCTTTATAAGCGAAGCGTTTACGAGCTTAACAAACGTCTCCTTGTCCTCCGCCAGAAGCCTTGTTCTTTCTTCAAAGCTGATCCCCTGCGGACAATAGCCTCCGTCGTAGGGGACGTGGCAGGAGGTTTGGTCGGAAAGCAGGTCAACGTGTATATCGTGTGCGATGAGGTAGTCCAGCAGATCCACGATATTGCCATGGTATGCAATGGCGCAGGGGGCTTTCTCGGCAAGCTTTTTGCGGGCGATGGCGACTGCTTCTTCGAGACTGTCGGTTTTGCAGCTTACCCAGCCCTGGTCGTATCTTGTCATTATCCTTGAAATGTCAACCTCTGCGATTATTGATACGGCACCGGCGATCTCCGCAGCCTTACCCTGTGCGCCGCTCATTCCGCCAAGACCTGCGGACACGAACAACTTACCCGCAAGATCCTCGTTCTTCGGGATGCCGAGCTTGAGCCTGCCGGCATTGAGAAGGGTGTTAAACGTGCCGTGTACTATGCCCTGAGGGCCGATGTACATCCAGCCGCCCGCCGTCATCTGACCGTAGTTTGCAACGCCGATCGCTGCGGCCCTGTTGAAGTCGGTCTGATTGTCGAAAAGCCCGACCATAAGTCCGTTGGTAAGTATTACCCTCGGGGCGAGCTTATGCGAACGGAAAAGACCTACGGGGTGTCCGGACTCTATAACGAGCGTCTGCTCGTCCGTCAAAACCTTGAGATATGCCTTTATAAGATGATACTGCATCCAGTTTTGGCAGACCTGGCCCGTTTCACCGTAGGTTACAAGCTCATACGGGTAAAGCGCAACCTCAAAGTCGAGGTTGTTGTCAATCATCACCTGAAAAGCCTTGCCCTCGATGCAGGCACCCTGATATTCGTCGATGGGTTTTCCCCAAAGGCGCCCCTGCGGTCTGAAACGGTAGCCGTAGATCCTGCCGTGCTCACGCAGTTCCTGCATGAACTCGGGAGCGAGCTTTTCGTGGTGCTTTTTCGGGATGTAGCGAAGCGCATTCTTAAGCGCAAGCTCGGCATCGCTCCGGCTGAGCTGCGGCTCTCTTTTGGGCGCCCGCCTGATACCGGGCTCAAATGTAGGATACTCGGGCAGTTCGCCGCCGAATACAGATTCGATTATGTTGTCGATTACTTCCATATTATTCTCCTGTCTTGTATTTAACCGCTTGGATAAACATTTTTATTCAAAGTCGGGTATGAGCGACTCGACAATGTCTATAAGTCTGCCGCTTCGTACGACCTTGTTGGCGTTGGTTATATCGTCCCTTATCTCACGGTCAAAGCCGTAGAAACCGACGCTTTCGCGCACGTGGTAAAACAGCGCCCTGTGGACGGGGGAGATATCGAGCTGCATCTGCTGCTGCCTTAGCTCGATCCCCTGTATCGCCGCCATCAATTCAAATGCGAGCACCGAGAAAGCGTTCTCAACTATCCATGCACTCTTTCTTGCGGCGGTTGTACCCATGCTGACGTGATCTTCCTGATTTGCGGAGCTGGGGATGGAATCTACGCTTGCGGGATGGGCAAGCACCTTGTTTTCGGAAACGAGCGATGCGGCACTGTACTGGCAGATCATGTAGCCGGAGTTTATGCCGCCGTTGGGCGTCAGGAAGGCCGGAAGCCCGTTTGAAAGTGCGGGGTTTACAAGGCGTTCCATGCGGCGCTCGGATATGTTTGCAAGCTCGGATACGGCTATGCCGAGATAGTCCATAACGAGGGCGACGGGCTCACCGTGGAAATTGCCGCCCGAGATGACGCTTTCATCCTCCAAAAACAGCAGAGGATTGTCGGTGACGGAGTTCATCTCCACCTCAAGCACCTTTTTGACGTGAGCTATAGCGTCTCTGCACGCACCGTGAACCTGGGGCAGGCACCTTATTGCGTAAGCATCCTGCACCCTAAGCTGCTGCGATGCGTCGAGCAGGGGGCTGTTGTCGGTAAGAAGCCGTATGTTTTTTGCGGAAAGCTGCTGCCCTGCGTGGGGTCGAACGCCGACCACTCTCGGCTCAAAGGCGTTTTTGAGTGCGGTGAGCGCCTCCATAGTGAGGGAAGCGGTGATGTCTGCGGTTTTTGCAAGCCTTATTGCATCGTAGCAGGATAAAAGTCCCACGGCGGTCATGCACTGTGTTCCGTTTATGAGGGCAAGACCCTCCTTTGCGCAAAGGCTGAATGTCTGAATGCCGGCAAGCCGCATCGCTTCGCCGCCGGACATACGCATATTGTTATAGAAAACCTCGCCCTTGCCGAGAAGTGGAAGAACCATGTGCGAGAGGGGAGCGAGGTCGCCGCTTGCACCGAGGGAGCCTTTTTCGGGGATGACAGGGTGTACATGCCTGTTGAGCATTTCGACCAGGGCAAGCACGATTTCGGGACGTATGCCCGAATTACCGTTGCAAAGCGCATTGGCACGCAGCAGCATCATTGCACGCACAACTTCTTCCTTAAGCGGCTCGCCGACGGCGACGCAATGGGAAAGGATAAGATTCTCCTGAAGCTTTCCACTTTGTTCGGTTCCTATGCTTATCTTTGAAAACTCGCCGAAGCCTGTGCTGATGCCGTAGGCAACACGGTTTTCATCGAGTATCTTTACAACGAGCGCACGGGATTTTGCCATTGCCTCGACTGCGTGTGCAGCCACCTCTACCGTGGCGTTGAATCTGGCGACGGCAACTGCCTTTTCAATCGTCAGTCCCTGTCCGTCGATTACCACATGGTTTATGTTACCGGGATTCATGCTCAAAATATCGCCTCCATCATGCGGGTACATTTCCGCATATAATAATACAATACATTTTATTATTTACAGCATTTTGTGTCAATAGAAACCGTCCCAAGTATGGGTGATGATTTATAAATGAGGAAGAAAAAGAGTATGAAAGATGCCGTAAGAAGCATTTTAATAATTGGTTATTCAATATATAAAAAAAGTTGTTGACAATCCTTTGACCTGCCGTTATAATACCACTTGTTGAGACGAGACGGTCTCAGATAGCATTGCGGTCGTGGCGGAATAGGCAGACGCGTACGTTTGAGGGGCGTATGGGAGACCGTATGGGTTCAAGTCCCATCGACCGCACCAACAAAAAACGCACTTTTGTCTACCGACAAAGGTGCGTTTTTGAATGATGTTTGCCTTCGGCAAATGATGTTGGCTCCGCCAATGATGACGGCTTCGCCTAATGATGCGTGGCTTCGCCACGTTTTGGGGCAAACATCGCATCATTGCGGAACGAAGTGGAGCAACATCATTTTTGCGAAGCAAATGCATCATATCGCCGCAAGGCGATGCATCATTTGATGATATACAAGGCTTGCGCCTTGATTTATTTATGAAAGTGTGATATAATAAACTCATCAACAAATAAGAATTTGAGGTGCGATCATGAAAAATTTTATATTTCAAAAGGATTTGTATCGTTGGTATGGAGAACAGGGGGAATCTTTTAAAAACAGAATGCTTCGCCCAATGGAAATTAAATATCTATGTATATTCAGAAAATTGCAAAGTTGTAAAAGTCCTCTCTTCAATATTTATTATAGGTTTAGATTAAGAAATTTATCATTAAAAAGCCAAATTCAAATTCCTTCGACAACTCAAATCGGGGAAGGATTTTATATAGGACATTCTGGACGCATCATAATCAATCCTAAAGCCGTTCTTGGAAAGAACATTAATATTGCTACAGGGGTAACCATTGGACAAGAAAATCGCGGAAAAAGAGCGGGCGTTCCAACTATAGGTGACAATTGCTGGATCGGTACCAATGCAGTCATTGTTGGTAATATAACTATTGGTTCTGATGTTTTAATAGCACCTCTAAGCTTTGTAAACTTTGATGTTCCAGATCATTCTATAGTTATCGGTAATCCTGCTAAAATTATAAGTAAAGAAAAAGCGACAGAAGGATATATCAACAGAACTGTTTGACAAATTCCAAGCTGTCGAGTTGTTGACAGCGTAAAATTATAAACCTTTTCACTGTTCTTACCTACATTTACGCACCTTTTGAGCGCTCTTTGCCAAAATAAAAGCACTTTTTATCTGCGGAAAAAAGGTGCTTCTTTTTATTCAATGAAATAAATCCCTTGCGGGATTCGTGAAATATGCTGCAATCAGTTAGATAAATAAGAATTTATCGAGGTAATGATATGCGAAAATTGATTATACTCAGAGGAAATTCGGGTAGTGGCAAATCTACGATCGCCAAAAAATTGCAAAATAGATTTGGTGCTAATACTATGCTTATTTCACCAGATGTAATTAGAAGAGATGTGCTTAAAGTCAAGGATGGAAAAAACACACCGGCATTGCCGCTCATGAAAGAACTTTTGATATATGGTCATAATCACAGCAATATTGTTATATTGGAAGGGATCATGTATGCGGACTGGTATAAGCCATTATTTGATTTGTCGGTCCAATTGTATGGTTCGGAAATATATGCTTACTATTTTGATTTGCCGTTTGAGGAGACATTGAAGCGACATCAAACGAAGCCTAATTGTCATGAATTTGGCGAGGAAGCAATGCGTGGATGGTGGCGTGAAAAAGATTTTTCGGATGTATTGAATGAGGTCAGCATTACATCTGAAAGAAATATTGATGATATCGTTGAAGATATATATAATTTGGTTTTGTTCTAACTTGTTGAACAGAGCAGACATGCGGCTTTTGCACTTTTTACATCAATCACGCATCGAAGGCACCTGCTAAAGCAGGCGCTTTTAGTTTTACAAAAATTCTCCTTTTTCTTTATCGTTCACTTATGATAGAATAATACATCATTAACTTTGCTGTGGAGGAATTGCAATGGCTATGGTGGATACCGCATTGATTACATTAAGAAATGTCAAATATTCTATAAAGAAAGTATTCTGCCGCAAGAGCTTTTACACCCTTGGTGAGCTGTGCCGTTTGATGGGCGCATGGCTTCCCGACAAAACCCTCGGGAACAGATTGGTTTCATTTGTCGGATGCTATGATGAATTTTCGCTTACATACGGCAAGGACTGTTTGTTCTTCCTGTTCGACTGCGATCCCGACTGGTATGCAAAAGCGGCGTATAAAAATGGAGCGCTTGCTGTTGTCTCGGACAGAGAAATAGAAGGCGTTCCCTGCATTGTTGTTGATGATGCGTGGCAGACGTATATAAAAGTTTGCTCCTTCTACTTTGATAAAGCCGGCTGCAAGTCGATTGCAATCACAGGCAGCATAGGCAAGACTACAACGACTGAAATGATATGCAACGTGGCGGAGATGTATTTTAATACTTTCTGCACGCCGATAAACGGTAATGTGGTTCGTTACATGGGGAACGCAATTCAAAAAATTCCTCGGAACTGTGAGCAATTTGTGCAGGAAGTAGCTGAAAATATGGCAAACAACACGGCATATTGCTCTGCCATCATTCGCCCCAATATTGTTGCGATAACAAACATAGACAAATCGCATATCGGTGAAGTCGGGAGCATTGAAAGAGTGGCGGAGCTTGTTACGGAACTGACAAACGGCACACCCGATGATGGTCTGGTGATAATCAATGCGGATGATACCTACTCTAAACTTATAAAGCTTAACAAACGCATCGTTTCGGTTGGTATAGAAGCTGAAGCGGACTGTATCGCCAAGGATTTTGTGTACGAAGGGAAAAGAATGAGGTTTACCCTTGTGTATCGCAGTGAACAGCATTCCGTTATGCTAAATTGCCTCGGCAGACATAACGCATATAATGCAATGATGGCCTTTGTTGCCGGAGTTGAAATGGGTATCCCGGAAAAACTTATTATCAAAGGACTGAGACGGTACAAACCTTCGTCCATAAGACAGTGCACATACAAGATTGCCGGAAAAACATTTTATGTAGATTGTTTCAATGCGAGCGCAAGGTCAATAGGCAGCGCATTGAATGCGACTGCAAGAATTGAAACGGGAGAAGCGGGTCGCAGGATAGCTGTTCTTGGCGATATTGCGGAGATAGATGAGCACGAAAACGAGGTTTACTCCGAAGTTGGAAGGCATGTGACCGAGGCTGACGTAGATTTGCTGATAACATACGGCAATGACAGCCGAATGATACATGATTCCGTGCAGTTGAGTACGGTCGAAAAAAGCATTTTGAGAATCGCTCCGAACTGGTTGCGTACCTAAAAAAACAGATGCGTCGGGGCGATGTTGTGCTTATCAAGGGCAGCGGCTCGATGAAGATGGAGAAGATCTTTGCGGATCTATACCCTGTGAGATACTTTTTCAATCAGCTCCCAACAAAGGTTAAACATGGGATCTGGCGTTTGCGCACGCTGTAACGAGGTGAACATTTGATTTACATTGCAGTAAAGCTTGACCTCACGAGAAATTATTATGCCTGCACTGATATGCTATAATGAGATATGTACAGGAGGTGGGACGATGAACATAGAGAGCTATATGGAAGGGCTGACTGAAAAGTTGAAGGCGCATTTTGGGCAAAGACTTATATATGTCGGGCTGCAGGGCAGCTATCTGAGGGGAGAGGCAAACGAAGAAAGCGATATAGATGTGATGACGGTGATTGATGGGCTGTGCAGGGCGGATCTGGACGCCTATCGGAACATCGTTTTGACCGCAGAGGAACCTGACAAGGCCTGCGGCTTTATTTGCGGCGCAGCCGAGCTTAAAAACTGGAATCCGCTTGAAATATGCCATCTTTTGCACAGCACAAAGGATTATTTTGGCAGTCTTGAAACGCTCGTTCCCTCATATACAAAGGCGAATATACGGGACTTTATTAAGGTTAGCGTGAACAATCTTTATCACGAAATCTGCCACAGATATATCTACGGGGGACATGAAAGCAGCGTACGGAAGCTGCCGATGGCCTACAAGGGCGTGTTCTTTATAGTGCAAAACCTGTATTATCTGCAGACGGGGATTTTCGTCAATAAAAAAGCCGAGCTTGTAAAACTTCTGTCGGGAAGAAGCAGGGAGGTTATGGAACGGGCGATGGCTATATCCGAAAAAAGGGAATATGACTTTGAGGAAAGCTTTGATCTGCTTTTTATGTGGTGCGGTGAGGTTGCGTTATTAACACAAAATTTAAGCTTTTGACCGAATAAAAGCTTGCTAACGGAAGCGAAATGTGAAAAAATAGATTGCGATACATGGTATTGCACGCAGTAATGCGATATGGTATAATACCCCAAATTAGGTAAAGGTAGAGGTGTGTCCTTTAGTAAAGGCGGTGATGGGTCGGCTATGGCAAAACAAACGGCAGTTCTTGATATAGGGAGCTCAAAGATAATATGCTTGATTTGCGGAAACGGCGAAAATGGCAATATTGTCGTGCATGGAGCCGGAGTACGCAGCTATAAGGGCTACCGTGACGGTAAATTCAATGACGAAGGACGTTTGGGGAAGGCCATAGAGGACGCAATAATCAGCGCAGAGGACGAAGCCAAATGCCGCATACATGAAATTGCCGTCGGAGTAAACGCACCGTTCACCTGCATCTGCATTAACGGCGGCGGAGTGGATGTGCAGAGCAAAACCGGACTGATAACCAAAAAGACATATACCCGTTTTTTGGATTCATCCTGTATGTTCGAACAGCCCGATGGCTACCAGCTTATGCACAGCACCCCCGTCGATTTTCTCATTGACGGCGAGCAGTATTGGGATATGCCGCTGAATATGGCGGCAAAGCGTCTCGAAGGTACGGTCGCTCACATTTATGTGCAGGACTACTTCAAAAAGCTTGTTGCCGATTCGCTGAAAAAATGCGGCATAACCGCCGACAGATACATCAGCGTTCCGCTTGCGCAAAGCTACTTTGTCGTTCCGCAGGCTTCGCCGTCTTCCGACGTTTTGATAATCGACACGGGATATACGCACACGGATGTGATATATACCAAAAACTCGGCGTTTGTCGATTTTCGCACTATAGACGTCGGCGGAATGCAGATTGCGGGTGATTTGGCGTATATGTTCAAAATACCCGTTGCGGCGGCGGAGCAGGTAAAACGCAGATATGTTTATTCCCTGGACTATGGGGACAGCATAGAGAGTATAAGGCTTCAAAACGGAAAGCTGTTCAGGGTCGAGGCGGCTGTGATACAGGAGATCATCGAGGCAAGAACGGAAGAAATCGCCGAGCTGATTAACGAAGCCGTGGAGGCAATGGGAATAAGGATAACCGAAGTCAGCGAGGTGTATCTTACGGGCGGAGGAATATCCCTCATGCGAGGCGGCTGTGAGTTTTTGGAGCAATGTCTCGGTGTAAAGCTCAACGTAAAAACGCCGTGGATGCCGAGGCTGAATTCGCCGAACTATGCCAGCGCATTTGCAGTGATGCAGATGGCAATGAACACGAGCGACGACGGCGGTGAGGAAAAGAAGAAAAACGGTTTACTGGATAAAATAAAAGGATTCTTTACAGAATAGCAGGGAGGAAAACGGAATGGCAATGGATATGGAACTCGATTTTGACGGCGGACAGTTTGCTCAGCTTAGGGTCGTTGGCGTTGGCGGAGCGGGAAACAATGCTGTCAACAGGATGATCCAGCATGGCTTGAGGGGCGTTGAGTTCATCGCCGTCAATACGGATAAGCAGGCTTTGGCGCTTTCGAGGGCGAATGTGAAAATCCAGATTGGTGAAAAGCTCACAAAGGGCCTTGGCGCAGGTGCGGTTCCCGAGACCGGCAGAAAAGCGGCCGAGGAAAGCATTGAGAACATAGAGAACGCACTCAAGGGAGCAGACCTTGTATTCATCACGGCGGGAATGGGCGGCGGCACGGGAACGGGCGCAGCTCCCGTTGTTGCCGAGTGTGCGAAGAAAATGGGGATACTCACCGTTGCGGTCGTGACAAAGCCATTCAGCTTTGAAGGCAAGGTGAGGATGAATAACGCCGTTAACGGTATCGAGAACCTTAAAGAGGTAGTTGATACGCTCATAATAATCCCGAACAACAGACTCCTTGACACCGTGGGAAACCTTCCGATATTGGAGGCGTTCAAGGTGGCGGACGATGTGCTCAGACAGGGTATTCAGGGCATAAGCGACCTTATTGCCGTTCCTGCGGTCGTCAACCTCGACTTTGCGGATGTACGCACCGTAATGCGTGAAAAGGGCATGGGCCACATGGGCATCGGCGTAGCGTCGGGCGATAAAAAGGCGGAGGAAGCCGCAAGGCAGGCTGTTGCAAGCCCCCTTCTCGAAACGAGCATCAACGGTGCAAAGGGATTGATAATAAGCGTCACGGGCGGTGCACAGCTTACCATGATGGAAACGCATACAGCTGTATCGCACATTCAGGAGCTCGCCGATCCGGAGGCGAACGTGATTTTCGGTGCCGGTATCGACGAGGAAATGGGCGACAGCATCCGTGTAACGGTTATTGCGACGGGATTTGAAAACCCGGACTCCGCGCCGAAGTACCGTGAGCCGGTGAAGATGAACGACAGCAAGGCGCAGCCGCCGAAAAACGCCGTAAATAGCGGTACGGCTGCCGTACCGAGGCAGAAGACCGAGCCGATGATCGGCGGATACTCCACCGGTAACGAGGGCGGAAGTTCTATGCTTGTCGAGCCGATGCAAAGGACCTCAAGAACGAAGCCGAGCGTTTCGTATCCGAGCGACAGCTACACCGTTGACGTAAGGGAGGAGCCGAGCTTCAGAAGGCAGGATCTGCACAATACTCAGAAGCAGACGGACAAGCGCAGTGATCTTGATATGCCGAGCTTCCTCAGAAAGAAAAAAGACAACAACAAATAACCAGGAAACGGCAATCGAGCAAATCGGTTGCCGATTTTTATTGATATTTACACTGCATTGGAATATAATTGATAGAAAAGTTCGCTGGTGCGAATCCGGAGGTACCGATGGGAATAATTATTGGAATAATACTTGGTATAGTACAGGGCTTGTGTGAGTTTCTGCCCGTTTCAAGTTCGGGACATCTTGTGTTGCTGCAGAATGTCTTCGGAATCGAAGAAAACGCATTGTTTTTTACCATAATGCTTCATATCGGCACACTTGTAGCCGTTTTTGTCGTTTACAGAAAGGTTATCGGCGAAATGCTGCTGTCGGTAATCAAATTCCTCAGACTGCTCTTTACGGGAAAGTGGCAGGCTCTGCGTGAGCATGTGAAAACGCCCGTTCAGCTCGAGCTTTTCTATTTGATAATCGCAACACTGGTTACGGTTGTAATGGCGCTTGTGTTCAACGATTTAATTGATGAGTCATACGAAGGAAAATATTTGGGCTTCGGCTTCATCATAACCTCTTTGGTGCTGTTCTCACTCAACTTTGTCAAAAGAAAGGGCAGGACTATGAAGTGGTGGAACGCCTGCGGAATAGGCTTCATGCAGGGTATTGCAATATTGCCCGGCATCTCGCGCTCGGGTTCTACGATTGCGGGTGCAACATGGTTTGGCTTGAGAAAGGAAGAGGCGGCCGAATTTTCGTTCATGCTTTCGATCCCGGCTATACTCGGCTCGCTCATTCTTGAAGTTCCCGACATTATCCGTGAAGGTTTTGGATCGGTAAACTGGCTGCAGATCGGTGTAGGTGTTGTTTTTGCGGCGGTCAGCGGGTACTTTGCGATCAAGTGGATGATAAAGCTTATAGTCAATAAGAGCCTGAATATTTTCGCAGTATATACGGCAATACTCGGCGTGCTGGTACTGCTCGACCAGTTTGTGTTCAATATTTTCATGGAAAACCCCTTTATGTGATAACGGTGCTTAACGATGGATAAAAAGGGCGCAAAAAAAAGCGTAAAATTCGACCTGAAATTCAACCCGAAGCGTGACGCGGTTACCTTGCTGATAATCGTTGCAAGCTGCTTTGTGCAGGCGTTTGCAATAGTGGGCTTCTACGTACCTCACGGCTTTTTGTCGGGAGGGGTCACGGGCGTATCGCTGCTGATTAAATATCTGTTTGAGATACCGAGCTGGGTGCTTATCGTGGTGCTGAACATACCCATAGTTATAATCGGCTTCAGGTATCTGCACCCGAAATTCGTTATCTTCAGCATCATCGGCACGCTGGTGTTCTCTGCGGCGATAGCGCTTGCTGAGGGCTTTGAGATAAAAATCGAAAACGAGATACTTGCAGCACTCGCCGGAGGAACGATAGTGGGCGTATGCGGCGCACCAGTTGTCAGACGGGACGCCACACTTGGAGGAATGGACGTCATTGCCGCAATAATCGGCAAACGCTTCTCCATACCTATGGGTACGGTCAACATCATTTTCAATTCGGTCATAATGGTCGTGCTCGGAATAATGAGAGGCATTGAGATTGCGCTTATTTCCATGCTGGCGATGTTTGTGTCGAATCTGGCGTTCAACTTCATGCTTGTTGGGTTGAACAGGACCGTAACGGTGCTTATAATATCTGACGAATGGGAGAGCATAGCGCCGGATGTAATTAAGATCATGAACAGGGGCGTAACCTATATTCCCGCCGAGGGCGCATACACGGGCAACAAGAAGAAGATCGTCTATTGCATCGTGAAAACGGCGGAGCTTGCCACCTTGCGCCGTATAGTGCGCAGCCTCGACGAAAATGCGATGATCTCGGTAATTGAAACAAAGGAAGTCGTCGGACGCGGCTTCGGAGCAATGAACTGACAGTAATGTAAGGAGAATACAATTATGAACAAGAATGTTGACAAAAGACTGGAAGCGTATGAAGGCGAAATGATTGAGGCTTTGAGAGAGTCCGTCATGATACCGAGCGTAAAGGCCGAGCCTGCCGAGGGTGCGCCCTTTGGCAGGGAGGTAAAGCGTGCCCTTGACCACGCACTTGACCTCGGAAAGAAGCTGGGCTTTGAAACGAGAGATATGGACGGATATATCGGCCTTATTGAATACGGTGAGGGAGAGGAAACACTGGGCATAATGTGTCACCTTGACGTAGTGCCGGAAGGCGATATTGAGGCGTGGAAGTATCCGCCCTACGGTGCGGAGATACATGACGGAGAGATGTTCGGCAGAGGTACGCTCGACGATAAGGGACCGGTGTTCAGCACGCTGTACGCTCTCAAGGCGATAAAGGATGAGGGGCTTAAAATGAAGCGCAGAGTCCGCATTATGCTTGGCTGCGATGAGGAAAGCGGCTGGGGCTGCATGAACTACTATAAAGCCCATGAGAAGATGCCCGACCTTGCATTTTCACCCGATGCGGAGTACCCCCTTGTCAACTCCGAAAAAACCATTTTGCAGGCGGAGTTTTCAAAAGCGTTCAAGTCGAACATCCGAATCAACGCAGGCACACGTGCAAACGTGGTATGCGGAAAAGCCGTTGCGTTTATCCCGAAGGCTTTTGACGAGGTTGAACCGATTGCCTCCGCATTCGGATACGCCGGAGAGTTTGACGTTGAATGCAAAGCCGTCGATTCGGGCACCGAAATATCGGTATTAGGACTCGATGCACACGCCTCCTTGCCCGAAAGCGGTAAAAATGCCCTTCTTGCGCTGCTGTCGCTGCTGCGCCGCCTTGAGGTGGGTGGGGAAGATGCCGAAATGCTCGAGATGCTCAACGACAAGCTGAAGCAGGATATTCACGGCGAAACGCTCGGCGTTGACTTTACCGACGCTTCCGGCAGAACCACGTTTAATGCAGGCGTGCTCGTTTGGGGCGAAAACGGTATTGAGAAATTTGTAATAGACATGCGTGTTCCTACGAGTATCGACATAAATAAGGTCGTCGAAACGCTCGAAACCGAGCTTCCGCTTGAGCTTGGCGGAACGCACATTCAAAACGGTCACTATGTTGCTTCCGAATCTGAGCTTGTGTCAAAGCTGCTTGCGGTTTATGCCGAACGCACGGGCAAATATGAGAAACCCCTGGCGATAGGCGGCGGTACGTATGCCCGTGCCGTTGAAAATGCTGTCGCATTCGGCTGCGAACGCCCCGGCGTACCCGCATTGATACACATGCCCAACGAGTCCATAAGGCTTGAGGACATAATGTTCAATGCAAAGATGATGGCTTCGGCGATAATTGCGCTTGCCGTTGAATAAATTGCTGAAAACAAAGCGGCATCGGTTTTTCCCGCAGCGGGGAGAGCCGCTGCCGCAGAGAAGATTTTGAAATATATAATGATTTGATATTGACAAGGTGCGGATGAAGCCTTATAATTTCTATGGTTAAGCAGAGGCTGCCCGCTTCTCACCTGCCGACTGAAAATGTCAGGCAGTGTAAATGGCAAAAAGACTTAAATTCTGACTTGTCTTCAGCGGGTGCGTTTGCATCGGCTGAATTTTTTATGGAGGTGGATATTTATCGGCACTCAGGACCTGATGATCAATGAAGAGATCCGTGACAAAGAAGTTCGTCTTATTGATGAAAACGGCGGTCAGCAAGGTGTGGTTAAAATAGCTGTTGCAATGGCGATGGCGGAAGAAAGAGGACTTGACCTTGTAAAGATAGCGCCGAATGCGGTTCCTCCCGTATGTAAGCTTATGGATTACGGAAAGTACTGCTACGAGCAGACCAAACGTGAGAAGGAGCAGCGGAAGAACCAAAAGACTATCGAAGTCAAAGAGGTAAGGCTTTCTGCAACCATAGACGTGCATGACCTTGAGGTCAAGGCCAAGGCTTGCAGCAAGTTCCTGCAGGGTGGTGACAAGGTAAAGGTTTCCATTCGCCTCAAGGGACGACTGATAACTCATGGTGAGGTGGGACTGGATGTGCTTAACACCTTTGCCGATATGGTCAGGGACGATGCAGTGGTCGAGCGTGCTGCAAAGCAGGAAGGCCGCAACTTGTTCATGATATTAGCACCGAAAAACTAATAATTTTTAGGAGGAAAACAAATGCCCAAGATTAAGACCCACAGGGGCGCAGCGAAGCGTTTTAGTCTTACCAAGTCCGGTAGGATTAAAAGGGGTAAGGCTTACAAGAGCCATATTCTGACCAAGAAGGATACTAAGAGAAAGCGTGGCCTGCGTCAGACAGGTTACATTGCGGAGTGCGAAGCACCGAAAGTGCGCGAGCTTATCCCGTATAAATAAGGAGGAAAATTATGGCCAGGATTAAAAGAGCAGTAAACGCTGTTAAAAAGCGTCGTAAGATATTTAAGCTTGCAAAGGGTTACTACGGTGCAAAGAGTAAGCTCTACCGCAACGCTTCCCAGCAGGTAATGAAGTCGATGGCTTATGCCTACGTCGGCAGAAAGCTCAAGAAGCGTGAGTATCGCAAGCTTTGGATCGCCCGTATCAACGCAGGCGCAAGGCTGTGCGGCATGAACTACAGCCGTCTCATCAACGGTTTGAAGGTTGCCGGCGTTGACGTAAACCGCAAGGTTCTTGCCGATTTGGCCGTCAACGATATGAACGCCTTCGGTCAGCTTGCTGAGATCGCAAAAAAGGCACTTGCATAATTCGGTAAACGACGAGCCGTCCGGCATAAGCTTGGCGGCTCAACCTTTTTAATGGGGCTGAGCAGTATATGTTGATTGAAAGCACGCACAACGAAAATGTAAAAAAGGCGAAGGCACTTGCTTCCAAAAAAGGCAGGGCAGAGCAGGGATTCCACTTCATAGAGGGTGAGAAGCTTGTTCGAGAGGCAGTGGTGTCGGGTGCGGAGTTTGGAATGGCCTTTATCGAGGAAGGACATGACCTGATGCACGCCGTTCTTGTCGGAAGCGGAGCCGAGGTCTTTACCGTAAAGCGGCGTGTAATGGAATCGCTGACCAATACGGAAAATCCTCAATGGGTGTGTGCCACGATCAAGACTCCGAGCATGAACGTTCCGAGCTTTTATCCGACGGGGCTTATCGTTGTGCTTGACCGAGTGCAGGAGCCCGGCAATTTGGGAACGATCATTCGCACGGCGGATGCGATGGGTGCGGTAGGAGTGCTTATCGGAGAAGGCTCAGCCGACCCTTACGCGCCGAAACCCGTGCGCGCCTCAATGGGCTCGGTCTATCATATTCCCGTTTGGCAGGGCGATTTAAGAACGGAGCTTTCACGGCTTAGCGACGAAGGCTCGATTTTAATTTGTGCCCACCTTAAGGGAGACGAGGTGCTGCCCGAGATCGGTGAAAGGTGTGCGCTGATAATCGGCAACGAATCCAACGGTGTTTCCGATGATATTTCGGAAATGTGCAGCCTTTACAGGCTTCCGATGTACGGGTTTGCCGAGTCATTGAACGCATCGGTGGCCGCAGGAATCATAACCTATGAGATAGCAAAGAAGATGAGAAGCTGACGTTCGTCTCTTTGCAATGGCTTTTTATTAAACTGTCAATTCATCAAACCTTGACAACGGCTCGCCATAATTTGCGTTTCGTACAGGATCTTCGTGGGCAAAGACATCTTGACGCTGTATGTCAAAGCGGTTATAATCCATAATATGCGAATGTGGTGGAACGGCATACACAACGGACTTAAAATCCGTCGGCGAAAGCTTGGGGGTTCAAATCCCCCCATTCGCACCAAAACCGATAAGTCACGCAGGGGCTTATTGGTTTTTACTTTTCTACTCTTAACTATTCACCGGCGTGGAATGAAATCGCTTTACGATGAAATCTGACTCAGCGTTGAGAGAACGATATATAGTTAAACTCGAGGGGCGCAAATATATGATTGAAATTAAAGAAACGACAGCAGAGGACATTAAAAATATTCAACGCCTTTGGGCGGATGGGGATGTAATGCGTTTTGTGGGATTTCCCGACGGATTGCGCCAAACGGACGAGGAAATGCAGGAATGGCTTTGCCGAATCAGCTCTCATAGTCCTACCGTGAAGCATTTTTCGATTTATGAAGATGCAGAATACTGCGGTGAAGCATTTTACGAAGTGGATAGGGAACATAACAACAGTGCGGCATTGGATATTAAGCTGTTTTCATTTGCAAGAGGCAGGGGAATCGCAAGTCAAGCACTGTCATTTGCAATCGAAGAAGCGTTTAAAAACGGTGCCAAAACCGTATGGGTGGACCACAATCCGCAGAATGTTAAAGCAATTGCGTTATATAAGAGATTGGGCTTCAAACAGAAAGCCATGCCCGGCTATTTGACCTCCGAGGGAGAGAATACACAATCCATTTATATGGAACTTTGTAGAGAATGAGGCTACGGAGGTCTTGATGGTTTCAAATACGACAATCACCAAAGAAGAATATCTCGAAAACAACGGGTAAAATCGAAGAACAGGCACAAAGGAGGCAGCGCTTGGCTGCCTCTTCACTATTTGTTTGGATCAGAGCATTATACATATAAGCCCGTTGCAGCCCTCGTTTACCATTCTTTGGAGCGTTTCCTGCAGCTTTTGTTTGACGGGATCCGGCATTCTGCCGACCTTGCCCGTCATGCCGTCCTTAACCAGATCATACAGAGGCTTTCCGAAAATATTCGTCTGCCATATCTTTGTGGGCTCCTTTTCAAAATTGTCGAGGAGATATTCCATGAACTGCTCCGATTGTTCCTCCGTACCTACAAGGGGGGAGACTTCGGATTCCACATCGACACGAATCATGTGTATGCCCGTGGCTTTTGCCTTGAGCTTTACTCCGAAGCGGCTGCCCTGCTGAACTATCTCCGGATCGTCAAGCTGCATCTCGTCTATATTGGGGGAAACTATGCCGTAGCCCGTCTGCTGCGCCTCCTTGAGGGCGGAACTTATCTTGTCATACTCACGCTTGGCCTCGGCGAACTCTTTAAGCGTTGCGATAAGGCGGTAATCATCGGCAATTTCGATACCGCACTGTTCGCTCAAAATCGTATAGAACAGAGTGTCAAGAGGTTCAAGGACAAAGCGCATCGTTCCGCTTCCGAGCTCAATTGAGGACAGGGAAATGGGTTTAAAACTTTCGGTCTGCAAAAATGACTCGGCTATTTTTGTATAGTCACGCATGAAAACAAGCTCTTCGGAGCAACAGCAAACCTTGTCGAGCGCTTCCCTTACAAGCCAATGGGTTCTGCCGAGCGCACGTACCCATGACGGAAGCTCTATAAGCACCGAACGGATGGGGAACTCCATGAGAATATCCTCCACAATTCCGACCGCCTGTTCAGCCGTCATATTGAGAACGTCGGCGGGAATTACCGTACAGCCGTATTTTTTTGACAACGCCTCAGCAAGCCCTGCGCATTCGTCCGAGCGGGGGGACAGGGTGTTGAGTATGGCAACAAAGGGTTTACCGTGCTGCTTCAATTCGGTTATCACTCGCTCCTCCGCCGACTCGTATGCGGAGTGCTCAATTCCGGTTATAGAGCCGTCCGTAAGCATGACAACGGCAATGGTGGAATGCTCGGTCATAACCTTCTTTGTTCCGATTTCCGCCGCCTCTTCGAACGGTATTTCATAATCGTACCAAGGCGTCCTGACCATTCGGGGCATTTCTTCCTCAAGATGTCCTATCGCACCCTCCACCATATAACCTACGCAGTCTATCATCCTGAATCTGACGGAGGTTTTCTCGTCTATTGCAAGCTCCACTGCGTCGTTGGGAATGAATTTCGGCTGCGTGGTCATTATGCTTTTGCCCGAACCGCTTTGAGGAAGTTCGTCGATCAGGCGCTCCCGTGCATATTCGTTGGTTATCTCCGGCACGACCAGCAAGTCCATAAAGCGCTTTATAAACGTGGATTTTCCGGTGCGAACCGGCCCTACAACGCCGATGTAAATATCTCCGCCGGTTCTCACGGCGATATCTTTGTAAATACTGTTATTATGAAAAACAGAATCAGTCATAATCATCCTCCATAACCGTTTGTACAATTTTATGAGAACAAAAGATTTTTATGACTGTCTTCGTGTAATGAGTACACAAATATTGTATAATGAATACATGAAAGTGATGTGTGTGTCGAAAAAGAGGCTGTTAGCTGCGGCATTGATATTTGTAATCGCCGCACTTGCGCTTTTATTTGCAGCCGGTGGCTTCGGGAAAGGCGGAGAAAAGTCGCTCGAGGTGTATTTTGTCGATGTGGGGCAGGGCGATTGCGTATTTTTGCGCTCGCCAAGCGGCAAAACAATGCTTATCGACTGCGGTGAGGACACGTCCTATCGTTCCGTTTTTCGCTTTTTGAAGGGAAGATTTGTAAACAAAATAGACGTTGTGATTGCCACCCACGCTCACAGCGATCATATCGGCGGAATGAGCAGAGTTCTTAGCCGCTTTAAGGTCGGCAAGGTTTATCTTCCCGAAATGGCAAGCGAAAGCGAGCCGTATATCTCGATGATCGACAAAATACATTCAAGATCCATACCGTTTGCTTATGCGTCGGTGCAGGATACCCCCGAAATCAAATGGGATGACGAGGTTTTTGTTAAGGTGCTTGCTCCGTTCAAAGGAGTTGATACAACGCTTAACAACTCAAGCATCGTGCTGAAAATCACTTACGGCGATGTTTCGGTACTGCTGACGGGGGATGCGGAGCACGAGTCGGAGGAACTCCAGCTTGACCGTTGGAGCGACGATGAGCTTCGGGCTGATGTAATCAAGCTTGCGCACCACGGTTCGGCTACATCGACAAGTGAAAGATACCTTCTGGCGGTCAATCCAAGGCTGGCGTTTGTTTCGCTTGACGACGAAAACTCCTACGGATATCCCTCGGAGGAGGTGATGCACCTTCTTGAAAAATACGGCATACCGCTCAATCGCACGGATACGATGGGCACGCTTTGCCTTAAAACGGACGGCAAAGGCATAATGGTTGAAAACGTCAAATGGGGGCACAATTAACTGCAAAAGCAAAAAAGCTTTGTCAAACGGAGTATATTGTGCTATCATCAAATAATAATGGTTTAGATTGGAAGTGATCGTTTGCGTAAGCGTGCGAAAATTTTGGTTTTACTGGCGATTGTTTTTTCGTTGATTGTCTCCTCTGTCGTTATGGGCGAGGACGGAAAGGAATTTGTCACCAACGGCGATTTTACCAAAATCGGCGCAAACGGTATGCCGAACGGGTGGAGCGTTGGCGGCTGGATAAACGACGGCTATACCTCCATCGCGGAGTATGACGAATTAAACGGCTGTGTTTGCATAGTAAACAACAGCGACAACGATTTTAGGCTGTATCAGGACATTTCCGTAAAGAAAAACAGCTTCTATCTGATTTCCTGCGATGTAAAAACCTCAAACATAGTCGGAGCAGGCGGAGCAAACATCTCCGTAATAAACTCGTTTGCGGGCTCGGAGTCGCTTAAAGGTACCAACTCCGAATGGACAACCCTCTCGTTCTACGGAAAAACTGCGGCACGCCAAACAAAGCTGACTTTGGCCGTGCGCCTCGGCGGATACGGTGCAACCTGCTCGGGCGAAGCGTGGTTTGACAATGCCTCGGTACGGCTCGTTGACGAAGTTCCCGAGGGTGCTGCCGTACTCGATCTCAGCTCGGATGAATATGAGGGAAATTTAAGTTCGGGTGAAACCGAGAATAAAAAAGGAACATTCGAATCCGGTCAGATTTACGCATGGGCGCTGCTGCTGGCGGTGGTATTCGTCGTAATATACAGAAACACCGTTATGCGTGAAACGCTTGAAATAGAAAAATCCTCACATGACGGCACCGTCGTTGCAGGTATAATATTCGTTGCGTTCGTTATGCGATTGGTGCTTGCAGTTGCTACAACCGGCTATGAAGCGGATATAAACTGCTTTACAGCGTGGGGCAGGCGGATGGTGAACAAAGGAACCTTGTTCTATTCCGATCCCGAATACTTCTGCGACTATCCGCCGCTGTATATGTGCATACTGGGGCTTATGAGCCTGCTTACCCATCTTTTTGAGAGCTTTTTGGGTGCAAGTCAGGGTATTTCGAATCTTTTTGTAAAGCTTCCTGCAATACTTGCGGATATGGCACTGGTATTTATGGTATATAAATTCGCCGAGGACCGTTTGAAGCCGAGTGTAAAATGGGTCACTGTGTTCGTTGCGGCATTCAATCCGGTATTTTTCCATGAAAGCAGTATTTGGGGGCAGATCGACCAGCTGCTGACGGTTCTGCTTCTTTGCTCCATGCTTCTTTTGATAAAGCGCAGGTACATTATAGCCGGCGTTGTTTACGGCTTGGCAATATCCTTAAAGCCGCAGGCATTTATCGTCGGTCCGATACTTGCCGCCGCCTATATTTACGATGTTTTCGAGGCGGGCAGGCAGAGCAAAAAGGAGCTAAAAACCACGTTGATAAAAACCGTTTGTGCCGTTGCTGCCGCAGTGCTCGTAATAGCGGTGATTTGGCTGCCCTTTGCCGTAAATGCCGTGGACAGCGGCTCCGAAACGGGAGTTTTGGGCTGGATAGTCGGCAAATACATAAATTCTGCGCAGGGCTATAAATATGCGACCATTGAAGCCTACAATGCGTTCGGAATATTCGGTCTTAACTGGACGGACGCATCCGAAACGGCATTCATTTTCTCGCACGGCACATGGGGCGTTATCGGGATAATTACATCCGTGGTTTTCGCCGTGATCCTTTATGTACGCGGACGTAACGGCAAGGACAGGGAGGAAAGCCGCAATGCGCTTTTCCTCTGCGCTGCGATTTTGGTTAGCGGAATATTCATGTTCGGTCACTATATGCACGAAAGATACCTTTTCCCCGCAATCGTGTTTATGCTGATGGCATTTATAGCGCATTCGGACAGAAGGCTGTTCATTGCGTTTTGCTGGCTGAGTGTCTCGATGCTTATGAACGTTCTCGGTGCATATATAGTGCCGAATGCGGAAAGAGGATCGCTGTACCAGACCTTGATCACCATAACGGGAATAATAGGCATTTCGGGCTACGTATTCCTGTGCCATACCGCTGCGGATATTCTTGTAAGAAAGCGTTTCCACGGTATACACAAGGCAAGGGAATAATACCGACGAAAAAACGGAGGATAAAATGAGCACCTCGAAGATAAACAAAAAAACGGAAAAAAGGTCGTACGAAGCGGCAGAGCAGACAGCTGTACTTCCAAAGCCTTACGACAGAAAGCTGCGCCTTACCAAGCGTGACAGGCTGTATCTTATCATACTGACCGCTATATACACGGTTGTGGCTCTGTTTAATCTCGGCTCGCTGCTGTCGCCCGAAACCGCATGGAAGGCGGAGGAAGGCGAAACAGCAATGATAGTGTTCGACGAGCCTGCAAACGTTGCGTATATAAAAGTGCATTGCGGTATTTACACCGGCAAAATGGAACTGACCCCGATAGGTACAAATGTTTCCTCCGCTCCGATAGAGTATCAGGAAAAAGACGTGAATATGTTCCGATGGCACACCATTTACAGCTCTGCGGATGAAAAGAACGATCCCGTAGATGGTTATTCCGTTGTCATATCGTCAACGGGCGGCTCTGCATATAACCGAAAGTTCTGGCTAAACGAGATAGCCTTCCTTGACGCTGACTGCAACCCGATTCCGTTCACCGTGAGCGGAAATGAGGCCGCCATTTCTATTGGCGATGAGCAAAATACCATCGGACGATATGATTCTCCGCTGTATGGGATGTACTTTGACGAGCTTTATCATGCACGAACCGCCTATGAGCATCTTAACGGCATCGCCCCCTATGAAAACTCGCATCCGCCGCTCGGAAAGATAATAATTTCTCTCGGTATTGCCATATTCGGTATGAATCCGTTCGGCTGGCGCATAATGGGCGCTTTATTCGGTGCAGCAATGGTTCCGATAATGTACTGCTTCGGAAAACGGCTTTTCGGCAAAAGCGACTTTGCGCTGCTTCTTGCATCGGTTTTTGCTTTTGACTTCATGCACTTTACGCAGACCAGAATCGCTACGATAGATGTTTACGGCGTGTTCTTCATAATATTGATGTTCTACTATATGTATCAATATTACTGCATGAACTTCTTTGTGGACGGACTCAAAAACACATTAAAGCCGCTTGGCCTTGCCGGACTGTTTTTCGGTCTCGGTGCAGCGAGCAAATGGATATGTATTTATGCCGGCGGAGGACTTGCGGTGATACTTGCAATATCCCTCGTCCAGCGATATATCGAATATAAAAAATGCCAAAAGCACGGCACGGAGGAAGAAAAGCAGCTTACAGCCAAGTATTGGCCAACCGTCATAAAAACGCTGCTTTGGTGCTGTGTATTTTATATTGCAATACCTGTAGCAATATACATTGCCTCGTATCTGCCGTACTATCTCAGCGAAGCAAAATACTCCGTTTTCGGCAGCGAGAACAGCATGTGGAGTACGCAGCAGTTTATGCTTCGCTATCACAGCCAGCTTACCGCCGAGCATCCTTACCAGTCCGATTGGTGGGAATGGCCTCTCGTCATGCGTCCCGTGTGGTATTACATCGGCAGACAGACCGCAAGCGGCGGGCAGTCCACCATCTCGGTGTTTGGCAACCCTGCGGTCTGGTGCGTTTGTGCCGTTGGAACCGTATGGCTGATAATCAGGCTGCTCAGAGGAAAGATGAAGAACGAAAAGGGCATTACCGTTGCATTTATCGGCATACTGTGCAACTATGTTCCCTGGATGTTCGTAACGAGAAGCGTCTATATCTACCATTACTTTGCAACGGTGGTATTTGTGCTTATCTGCACGGTATATCTGTTCAAGAATCTTGAGGAAAGCGGAGTGTTCGGCAAGAATATAAAGTGGATCTGGCTTGGCGTTGTACTGCTGTTCTTCGTGGTGTTCTATCCCGTTATAGCCGGAGCGGAGGTTCCCGTAAGCTATATTAAGGCGCTTGAATGGGGAAGACGCTGGACATTCCTCGGTGAAACCCCACTGACGCTTGAGCAGATGTTCGGTGCGATTTTCGGAGGATAAAATACAATGGAAAAGAAAAAAAGCATTCTGCAATTTATCAAATTTGCACTCGTTGGGATAATGAACACGCTGATCGACACCGTTGTGTCGATGGTGCTCAATGCACTGCTCCATTGGTATTACCCTGCCAAGATAATCGGTTATTGCTGCGGAATAGTGAACAGCTACATCTTAAACAGCGGATGGACGTTCAAAACCGAAAGAAAGCGCAACGCAAGGGAGATTATATCCTTCATTGCGGTAAACCTTGCCGTGTTGGGCATATCCTTACTGCTGATGGCCCTTTTCAGGGATGTTGTCGGCATTTCCGATGAGTGGCTGCTTACGTGGCTTCCCGAATGGTTTGTAAAGATATTTAACGGCGAAAGGGTATGTATGCTGCTTTCTACCGGAATTTCGCTAATAATCAACTTCTTCGGAAATAAGTTTATCGTCTTTGCTTCCGGCGGTAAGAACGATGACAACGAGGAAGCAAAGCGGTAAAAGGACGGTGGCTTTAAGCGATGCTGTCACGAATCACAAGTTATGGCCTTAACGGCTTGGACGGCTATTCGGTAAGCGTTGAGGTAAACATCGAAAACGGAATGCCCACTTATGAAACGGTGGGTCTGCCCGATGCCGCTGTAAGGGAATCAAAGGAGCGCGTCAGAGCCGCAATAAAAAACAGCGGACTATACTTCCCGAACACCTCGAGAATAACCGTAAACTTAGCTCCGGCGGATATGCGCAAGGAAGGCTCGATTTACGATTTTGCGATTGCTGTCGGCATCCTTTCGGCGTCGCAGATGATTTCAAACGACAGCGTTTGCGAATATGTTGTTATCGGTGAGTTGGCTCTTGACGGAAGCATAAGGGAGGTTTGCGGCGCACTTCCCATGGTAATAGATGCGTATGCAAACGGGCATAAGAAGTTTCTTCTGCCGGAGAAAAATGCGGCTGAGGCCGCCTACGTTGAGGGTACTACCGTTATCGCCGTAAATGATTTGAAGCAGGCGGTTGACTTTTTACAGGGCAAGATCGAAATAAAGCCTTATTTGCCTCAGCCATGGAATGCCGATACAGCAAAATGTCCCGTTGATTTTTCCGATATAAAGGGGCAGCACAGCGCAAAGCGTGCTGCAGAAATTGCCGCCGCCGGAGGGCATAATCTGCTTCTTGTCGGCGCACCGGGCTCGGGAAAAACCATGATAGCAAAAAGCTTACCTTCCATTCTGCCGAAGCTTACCTTTAATGAGGCATTGGAGATAACCAAGATATATTCCGTGAGCGAGGGGAGAGGGAACGAGCACGGCTTGATGACGATGCGCCCATATATAGCTCCGCATCACTCAGCTTCTACAGTTTCGCTGGTAGGTGGAGGCTCAAAGGCTCTGCCCGGAGAGATAAGCCTTGCACATTACGGCGTACTGTTTTTGGACGAGTTTCCGGAATTTAAGAGGGATGTCCTTGAGGCTCTGCGTCAACCGCTTGAGGACGGCGTCGTGACCGTTTCAAGGGCAAAGGCAAAATCAACGTACCCTGCGGATTTTATGCTTGTTGCCGCAATGAATCCGTGTCCGTGCGGATATTACGGGTCACGAAAGAAGGAATGCACCTGCTCGCCTTCGCAGGTACAGCGCTACCAGAAGCGCATCTCGGGGCCGCTGCTCGACAGAATAGATATTCACGTTGAAATGTCGGACGTAAGTTATAAGGACTTGACAACCCAATCCGGCGGTGATTCTTCCGAAACCGTACGGGCTCGTGTGGAGGCGGCACGCTCCGTTCAGCTTAAACGCTACAAGGAGGACGGTATATTGTTCAACGCACAGCTTACAAGCGGGCTTTTGCAAAAATACTGCGCGCTTGACCAACGGGCATCGCAGCTGCTCGAAAATGCGATGAACGCTTTAAATTTCTCGCCCAGGGCGCATGGACGCTTACTCAAGGTGGCGAGAAGCATAGCTGACCTTGAAGACAGCGAAAACATAAAATACGAGCATATCTCCGAGGCGATACAGTATCGTTCTATCGAGTCAAAGTATTGGGGATAGATATAAATCAACCGTAATCTAATGCAAGGGGAGCTTGGATAAGTATGCTTAGAGATTATAACATCGAGGAACGCTTTTGGCTGTGGATGAACAAAAGCATAGGTGACAATGTAAAGGCTTTTGACGCCCTCATAGAGCATTACGGGAGCGCATCGGAGGTATTTCGACACGCCGAGAATAAAAAGCTTCGGTCTGTTGCCGGCGTAAGGGGTGACGTTATCGACCGTCTTACGGAACACGCTTCGGAAAGGTTGATTGACGATTTTATCACCTCTCTCGATGAAAAGAAAGTTTTAGCGGTAACGCGTATAAGCGACGACTACCCATATCTTTTGTCCGAAATATACGATCCTCCCTCCGTTTTGTACTACAGAGGAAGGATGCAGCGCGACTTTGTACTCCCCCTGGCTATGATAGGTTCAAGAGAGTGCAGTACGTCTTCATTACAACTTGCACGCCTGCTGGCACACTACCTTGCCGAAAGAGGCGCAACGATAGTTTCGGGTATGGCTCTCGGTATCGACGGTGCGGCCTCCTGGGGTGCGCTTGACAGCCTGACTAACGAAATGCCAACAATAGCAGTCCTCGGAAGCGGTGTTGATGTGATTTACCCGTTTAAAAACACTTCGCTTTATCACAAGATAGTCGAGCGAGGCTGCGTTATCAGCGAATATGCCCCCGGGGCTCCGGTCGCAAAGATCAAATTCCCAAAAAGAAACAGAATAATAAGCGGTCTGTCAAAGGGTGTAATTGTTGTTGAGGCCGGAGCAAAAAGCGGTACAAATATTACTGTCAACTTTGCGCTCGAGCAGGGTAGGGACGTTTTCAGCCTGCCCGGAAGGATGAACGATGAAAAATGTCTCGGATCGAATAAGCTGATTCAGGATAACGTAGCAAAACCCGTTTTCCGAATAAACGATATTCTTGAAGAATACGGAATGGAGTGCAATCCCGAGGAGCAAGCGGCCATACACGCAAGGATAAAGCAGGGCAGCAAGCGAAAAATGCTGTTGCCGCACGGCAAAGCAAAAGATGAGCCGCCACGCAAACAGCAGAGAAAGGTTGTGCCGCAAAAAGAGCAAAGCAAGGAATCACACGACGGAAAAGAGAACAAAAGATTGCCGCAAATATCCGGTGAGCAAAAAATAATATACGAGCTGTTAGCGGACGGCGAGAAAACTTTTGACGAAATGTGTGAAATCACAGGTTATGCCGCAGGATTTTTAAATAATCTCTTGACAGAGATGGAAATATCGCAAATAATATTGCAATCGGCAGGGAGACTTTACAGCTTGCGCTAAGCACAAATGTGCAGCATATTATGCTAAGCATATTATGCTAAGCATATTGCGCTGAACGGCTTCGTTTGACAGCTTTTGCTGTGCTGAATACTCGCCCTGCATCACGGAGGAAAGAATGAGCAATCTTATCATTGTCGAGTCGCCCACAAAGGCAAAGACTATCGGCAAGTTTTTAGGATCAAAATACAAGGTCATCGCATCCAACGGTCACGTCAGAGATCTGCCTAAAAGTCAGCTCGGTGTGGATGTGGATAACAATTTCGAGCCCAAGTATATAACGCTTCGCGGTAAAAAAAGCGTACTTGACAACATACGCAAGGAAGCTAAAAATGCCGATAAAATCTTCCTTGCAACCGACCCCGACAGAGAGGGAGAGGCTATTTCGTGGCATCTTGCACACATGCTCAAGCTGGACGAAAAAGCGGTATGCCGTGTCGTTTTCAACGAGATAACCGCACCCGTTGTAAAGGCTTCAATCAAGGCGCCGAGAGCAATCGACCTTCAGCTGGTGGACGCTCAGCAGGCGCGCCGTGTCCTTGACAGGCTTGTAGGCTATAAAATCAGCCCCATACTGTGGGCAAAGGTGCGAAGCGGTCTGTCGGCGGGCAGGGTGCAGTCCGTCGCCACAAGGATAATATGCGACCGTGAACAGGAGATAATCGACTTCGTTCCGCAGGAATACTGGACGATAACGGCGCTTTTGAATATGCCGAAAGGCAGAAAGCAAATCGAAGCCGCCTTCTACGGATATAACGGAAAAAAAGTCGAGCTGCATGACGAAAGCAGTACCAACGAGGTTTTACGCCGAATCGACGGACATGACTTCATTGTTGACGGAATTACCAAAACCGTTAAAAAGCTTCATGCACCCGCACCCTTTACCACCAGCAGCATGCAGCAGGAGGCATCGAGGAAGCTGGGCTTCACAACACAGCACACGATGCTCGTTGCGCAGCAGCTTTTCGAGGGCATCGAGGTCGGGGGAAGCATAACGGGACTTATCACATACATCAGAACCGACTCCGTTCGCGTTTCAAACGAGGCGCAGAATGCAGCGCTTGAGTATATCAAGGACGTATACGGTGATAAATACATACCCTCAACACCGAACGTTTATAAGGGGCGTTCCAATGCACAGGATGCACACGAGGCGATACGCCCGTCAGATCTGAAGCTGACTCCGTCAGTGGTAAAGTCATCGCTGACCACCATGCAGTACAGACTTTACAAGCTCATTTTCGACAGGTTCATCGCATCACAAATGTCCGAGGAAACACTCGAAACCTGCTCGGTGACATACGATGCGAACGGTGCAACGTTCAAATCCACCGCCTCTAAGGTGCTGTTTGACGGTTTCACGGCCGTCTATACCGAGGGCAGGGACGAGAATGAGGCAAAATCAACAGCCCTACCTGAGATGGAGAAAGGAATGAAACTGACCGCAGGCAAAATAACGCCCGAACAAAAGTTTACGAGCCCTCCGCCAAGATATACGGAAGCGGCACTTGTAAAGCTGCTCGAAGAAAAGGGCATAGGTCGTCCGTCCACTTTCTCGCCCACTATTTCCACCATAATCGCCAGGGGTTATGTGAAGCGGGAGAAAAAGCAGCTTGTTCCCACGGAGCTGGGTTTTGTAGTGACTCAGCTTATGAAGGAGAACTTCGAGGATATTGTTGATCTGAAATTTACCGCCGATATGGAGGCTAAGCTTGACAAAATCGAAGAAGGTAAGCAGAACTGGAACAAGGTCATTGCTGACTTTTATTCCCCGTTTAAGGAAAGCATTGAGCGTGCATCCGCAAGCATAGAGAAAGTCACCCTTCCTGTCGTACAGTCCGACGTTGTATGCGACAAGTGCGGCGCACTCATGGTATATAAAGACGGAAGATTCGGAAGATTTTTGGCATGCCCGAACTATCCCGAATGCAAAAACACAAAGGCGTTGACCGAAAAAACGGGAGTTTCCTGCCCAAAATGCGGCAAGGCCATAATAAAGTGCAAAACGAAAAAAGGTAACAAGGTATTTTACGGCTGCGAAGGGTATCCCGATTGCGACTTTATGCTGTGGGATAAACCTATCGACGAAAAATGCAAGCTGTGCGGCTCTATAATGGTGCAAAAATTTGCACGGAACTTCTGCTCAAACCCTGAGTGTACAGCCTCAGGCAGAAAGGAAAAGGGCGCAAAAGGCGCAAAGAAAGAGAATGAATAAACCAATAACAATAATCGGGGCAGGTTTAGCGGGATGCGAAGCCGCATATCAGGCGGCTAAAAGGGGCATACCCGTTTTACTTTATGACATGAAACCGACAAGGCGCTCACCGGCGCATAAAAGCGATCTTTTTGCCGAGCTTGTCTGTTCAAATTCGCTCCGTTCGGACAGACTGCAAAATGCGGTGGGGCTGCTAAAAGAGGAGCTTAGGCGTCTGGATTCTCTGATAATGCAGGCGGCAGATGCCACACGGGTTCCGGCAGGTGGAGCTCTGGCGGTTGACAGACAGGGCTTTTCCGAGTATATCACCGATGCAGTATGCAAAAATCCGCTTATCGAAGTACGAAGCGAGGAGGTAACGGAGCTTCCCGACGGCATAACCGTGATTGCTACCGGACCCCTGACCGACGGAGCGCTGCTCAAAGCCATTGAGGAGAAAATAGGCGACAGTCTGCACTTTTTTGATGCCGCCGCCCCTGTCGTAACGTACGAGTCTCTTGACATGAACAAGGTGTTTCGTGCGTCAAGATACGACCGTGGCAGCGATTATCTGAACTGTGCGATGGACAGGGACGAATACATGAACTTCATAAGGGAACTTGTCAATGCCGAAACGGCTGAGCTTAAGGAATTTGAAGATGTTCGTGTTTTTGAGGGCTGTATGCCGATCGAAGTAATGGCAAAGCGGGGAGAGATGACGCTTGCCTTCGGACCTTTGAAGCCCGTTGGATTGAGCGACCCGAGGAGCAATAAACGCCCGTTTGCCGTGGTACAGCTTCGTCAGGATGATAAGGAGGGTCGCCTGTACAACATTGTCGGCTTCCAGACCAATTTGAAATTCGGAGAGCAAAAGAGGGTATTCGGCATGATACCCGGGCTTGAAAATGCCGAGTTTGTGCGTTACGGCGTAATGCACAGAAATTCATTCATAAACTCACCGAAGCATCTTTCATGGGATTACAGGCTAAACGGCACGGATACCTACTTTGCCGGTCAGATAACCGGCGTTGAGGGTTACGTTGAAAGCGCTTCAAGCGGATTTGTCGCAGGGGTAAATGCCGCAAGGCGTGTAGAGGGCAGTCCGCCGATAGATTTCACAACAAAAACGGCAATCGGTGCGCTTTGCCACTATGTCAGCGAATACGCAGGAAGCGACTTTCAGCCGATGAACGTCACGTTCGGTATAATTGACTCTCTTGAAACCAGAATCCGAAGCAAGCAGGAGCGATATACGGCGATTGCAGAGCGTGCTTTGTTTACAATAGACACGATAATTGAGAACGATATGTGAATAAACTGCGGTTTTGTACAAAAATTCGCACAATATGGTACAATACAAAAAACAAAAGGCAGAGTGAGCAATGAAGTTTGACGGAACAACAATAATCGCCGTAAGGCGAAACGGCGAATGTGCCGTGGCGGGCGATGGTCAGGTGACATTCGGTGAAAACACGATAATGAAGCATTCGGCAAAGAAGGTACGCAGGCTCTATCACGATAAGGTGATCGTAGGCTTTGCGGGCGCCGTGGCCGATGCTTTTTCGCTTTGCGAACGCTTTGAAACAAAGCTTGAAAAATACAGCGGCAGCCTTAAAAGGGCAGCGGTAGCCTTAGCGCAGGAGTGGCGGAGCGATAAGGCATTAAGGCAGCTTCAAGCGCTGCTTATATGTGCCGATGCCACGGATCTGCTCATTGTTTCCGGTACGGGTGAGGTCATAGATCCCGACGACGGCATAGCCGCCATTGGCTCGGGCGGAATGTATGCGCTTGCAGCGGGTCGTGCGCTCCTTAACAATACGGAGCTCGATGCTAAAACGATAGCGGAAAAATCAATACTGATCGCCTCCGAGATATGCGTATATACGAATAATTGCATTACTGTTGAGACCATCCGAAACGAAGGGGGAGAGCTTTGATGCTGACACCTAAAGAGATAATTGATGCGCTGGACAAATACATAATCGGACAGGATGAAGCAAAGCGTGCCGTTGCCATTGCGCTCAGAAACAGATACAGATGGGGCAGGCTCTCCGATGAAATGCGGGAGGAAATAACCCCCAAAAATATAATTATGGTCGGACCCACGGGCGTGGGTAAGACGGAAATAGCAAGGCGCCTTGCAAAGCTTGTCGATGCACCCTTTGCCAAGGTTGAGGCGACAAAATTTACCGAGGTCGGTTATGTGGGCCGTGACGTTGACTCGATGATCCGTGATTTGATTGAAGCCTCTATTAATCTGTGCAAAAAACGCAGGGAGGCAGCGGTAAAGCACGTTGCGGAGGCTGCAGCCGAACAGCGGCTTTGTGACTTGCTGATGACACCCTCAAACGAGCAGAGGACCTCAAAGCCTATGCAGAATAATCCCCTGCAATTCCTTTTTGACGGAGCTGGGGTGAAGCCCGACACGACAGAGATTGCGGTGTCGAAAAGCGATGAGGAGCGTGCTGCCGAGAACGCAAAGCGCAGCGAAATACTGTCAAAGCTCCGTGACGGCAGGCTGGAGGACACTTTGATAGAAATCAGCGTCAATCAGGATATGTCGTCCCGTGACGGAGGAATGCTTGCAATTGGCATTGATTTTAATCTTAACGAAGTGTTGGGCGATATGCTTCCAAAGCAGAAAAAACTCCGTAAAATGAGCGTGAAGGATGCTCGCCGCATAATCATACAGGAGGAAATGGACAAGCTCATCGACATGGATGAGGTTATTCGTGAAGCTGTTGAAAAAGCGGAGCAGGACGGAATAATCTTTATCGACGAAATTGACAAAATTGTCGGAGCGAGGGAGGTCGGACACGGTCCCGACGTTTCCCGTGAGGGCGTACAGCGGGATATACTTCCACTCGTCGAAGGCTGTACCGTCAGCACAAAATACGGCGGCGTAAAGACCGATCATATTCTTTTTATTGCGGCTGGAGCTTTTCACGTTTCAAAGCTGTCGGATATGATCCCCGAGCTCCAGGGGCGTTTCCCGATAATTGTGGAGCTCAACGCTTTGACCGCAGGCGACTTTAAGCAGATACTCACAAAGCCCAAAAACTCTCTGACCAAGCAATATGCGGCTCTGCTTTCGGTTGATAATATTTCCCTGTCGTTTACCGACGGTGCGCTTGATGCAATTTCCGAATATGCGCTGATGATGAATGAAACCAACGAGAACATCGGGGCAAGGCGTTTGCATACCATAATGGAGAAGTTGCTTGAGGATATTTCGTTCAATGCAAACGGAAACCATCCTCAAATCGAGGTGGTTATCGACGAAAAATATGTAAAGGAGCATATCGACTCAAGCGCATTAAAGGTCGATTTGCAAAAGTTTATTATCTGACGTGGGGAAAATTATTAAAAAAACAGTCGGTATTGTTTTCCTGATGATGCTTTGCCTCGCCACTGCATGCGGCCCTGCATCAAGGGTAAATGCGCCCGAAGATGCCGATATAATGGTTGATATTCTGCCGACGGAGAAATTGACGGTAGCTGAACCTCCTGCTGCCGTGCTGTCACCCGTATTATCGACCGTGACTTCTCCGTCGCCGACTGCAACGCCTGAGCCGACCGCTACCCCGAAGCCCACCGACTCGGATCCGCTTGCGGCCTACACCATAATTGAAATGGACAAAGGCGGCTATATAAATAAAAACGGCGTAAATATGCGTAAAGGTCCCTCGACCCGTTTTGAGCTTATAGCGACCCTTGATATGTACACGCCTCTTAGGATCACCGGCGAGTGCGACGGGTGGTATAGAGTCAGGATAGTTTCGGACAACTCCGTTGGCTTCATAAAGAAGGATTTTGTCACAAGAGGATATGCCCCTGAGCCCACGCCAAAGCCGAAGCCCACTGTTACGCCTAAGCCGTCGTATAACCCATCCGGAAACTATACTGAGGAGGAGGTATTGCTTGTTGCAAAGCTTGCATATCTTGAAAGCGGACATACGACAAAGGGATTTAAGGCGGTTGCAAGTGTAGTGCTGAACAGAGTGCTTCACAAGAGCTTTCCCAACACTATAGAAGGCGTTATTTATGCACCGGGGCAATTTTCGGTGGTAGGGGAGCTCGACAGTACCACTCCCTCAAGCAGCGCAATTAACGCCGTCCGTGATGTGCTGAACGGAAATGGTCCGATTCTGCCAAAGGATGTGCTCAATTTCAGGGCCGCACGGCTCGGACGTGTATGGGGAAACCTTGAATATTACTGCACCATAGCCAATAACTGCTATTTCCGCAGAAAGTGATTAAACAATAAAATAAGAAGCAAACTAATACCGCATTACTTAATTGAAAGGCGGTATTTTTTATATGAAAGCGATAATTATGGCAGGCGGCGAAGGGCAAAGGCTTAGACCGATAACCTGCACAATGCCAAAGCCGCTTGTTCCGCTGCTGAACAAGCCGGTTATAGATTACTGCGTTGATTTATTAAAGGCAAGCGGAATTGACGACATAATCGTAACAACGCATTATCTGCCGAAAAAGCTGATCGAGCATCTTGGCGACGGTTCAAACTACGGAGTAAAAATTCGCCATGTTGTGGAGGACAAGCCCCTCGGAACTGCGGGCAGCGTCAGAGCGGCCGTGGGCATGAATAATAACGATACGATACTTGTAATAAGCGGCGATGCAATCACCGACATAGATTTGCGTTCCGCAATAAAAAATCACGATGAGCTCGGCATGCGTGCCACAATAGTGCTGAAAAGGGTTGCGCTTCCGACTGAGTACGGTGTTGCGCTGCTTGACAAAAACGGTTGCATAACCCGTTTCCTGGAAAAGCCGCTTCAAAATGAGGTTTTCAGCGATTTGGCGAACACGGGCATATACATTCTTGAAAAGGACGTGCTGGATTTAATTCCCGAGAATATGCCGTTTGACTTCAGCAAGGATCTGTTTCCGAAGCTGATGGCGGAAAATATCCCGATCCACGGGCATATTTCCGACGGTTACTGGTGCGATATAGGCGATATGAAACAGTATTTATCGGCGCAGATAGATATGCTCGACAGAAAATGCGATTATAAAACCGCCGCAATTTACGATAACGGTATCTATGTCGAGCCCGGGGCAAGAATTTCTGCCGACGCAAAGCTGCTTTCGCCGTGCTATGTTTCCTCCGGCGCACAGATCGGCTCATTGGCGTGCATAGGTCCAAACACCGTTATATGCTCTGACGCAAGGATAGGGGAGGGCAGCAGCATAAAGCGAAGCATTGTCATGACCGGCGCAAGCGTTAGAGAAGGCACGGAGCTTCGTGGAGCGATAATATGCGAAAATGCCGTGGTGGACGAAAACGTTCTGGCACTTGAAAACAGCGTGGTAGGCGCAAAAACTCATATTGGAAGGGGATCGACGATATACCCAAACAGCTGGATATGGCCTGAAAAGAATATGGAGCCCGGAACGGACTGCAGCGATAATATTGTGTGGGGAGAGGGAAAAAGGCTTGCATTTGCCTCGGCAGGCATAACGGCATACGCTGATACAGAGCTTTGTCCCGAATCGGCCGTCAGACTCGGAGCTGCCTTCTGTGACAGTATGAAGCTGTCAACTGTTGCAGTGGCATCGGACGGCAGGCTTCAATGCGCCATGCTTCAGGCGGCTTTTATTTCCGGCTGTTTGTCGCAAGGATGTGATGTGCATAAAATGAACTCGGTTTCACGCTCGGTATGCAGATACGGTGTGAAAAACTTCGGACTCGACGGCGGCGTCTATATACACGGAAGCGATTCCGCCTCACATAAGGTTATCATTGAGTTTTTCGATAAAAACGGTGAAACCATATCTCCGGCAAGTATAAGAAAACTCCTGCAAAGTTTTGAAAGGGGCGAAAAGCGCCCTGTAACAAGCACTCAAATCGGCATAACATACGATTGCAGCAGTGCAGTGCTGGCATACGAAGCCGAGCTTTCAAGGTATGTAGGACGGGATAAGCTGATGGGCAAGGGCGGCACGGTTTTGATTTCTGCATCAGCAGATATAACAAATACCGCTGCGCTCGTACTGCTGAAGCTTGGTTTCAATGTAATTGCAAAGCAAAACGCAAAGGATGATGAACTTTATGCGCTGGTAAATTCAAATAACGCCGATATCGGAATATGCGTGCACGAGGATGGATCCGTATTCGCCGTAAACAGCGACGGAAAAGGCATAAATGACAACATGGCATCGGTTATCATAGAGGTTTTGGGCGAAGGTGAGTCCGTAGTGCTGTCTGCGTGTCAGCCCGAAGAATATCTGAAATTCTTGAGGGAAAAAGGTATTGATGTTAAGACCGAAACCGAGCAGTCGATACTTAATAACAGAGAGCCTGAAAAATTCATACTCAGGCTTGTACAGCTTCAGGCGGAGAAAGGTCTTTCGCCGCTCGTTGATGCTCTTCCCAAGGTTGCAGGCAAGGAGAACAAGGTAGGCTGTTCATGGAAGGACGTAGGCAGGGTGTTTAGAAGCCTGGTCGAAACCGAAAAACAGGCTTCGATAGAGTTGGTTGATGGTGTCAAGATCAAAAATGATACAGGATGGGTGATAGTCAAGCCTAACGACGAGTTTGCCGCCTGCAGAATAATCTGCGGAAGCTACAATCAAGAATATGCCTCGGAGCTGTGCGACATATATACACGCAGAGTGAGGGACATTTTGAAGAAACAATAACTTGCAAATGCGGGGGTTTTGTGTTAATATCCTCTCGATAAAATGAGGAGGGGATACGAATGCTGAACGTTGTGCTGGTGGAACCGGAAATACCGCAGAATACCGGGAATATTTCAAGGACCTGTGTTGTCACGGGCACGGTACTGCATCTTGTGCGCCCTCTCGGGTTTGAAATAAGCGACCGCACGCTTAAAAGGGCGGGACTCGATTACTGGAAGGATCTTACGGTATTTTACTACGACAGCTTTGAAGAGGTCGAAGCCAAATACCCGAGCGCCAAATTTCATCTTGCATCGACTCACGCTGTTAAGGGCTATGCCGACGTAAAATATGCGGACGGGGACTTCATAGTGTTCGGGAAAGAAACCGCAGGTCTCGGGGAAAAGCTGCTTTCGAGGCGCAGCGAGGATGCGATAAGGATACCGATGCTTCCCAATCAACGCTCGCTCAACCTTTCAAACTCCGTCGCCATCGTTCTTTACGAGGCACTTCGGCAGCTAAGCTTCCCTAACTTATGCTAAAAAGTCAATACACCAAGATGCTCCAGCAGTATCTTCAGACCAATTAAACAAAGGATTATGCCGGCAATAAGGCCGGCTCTTTTTTTGAACATATTTCCAAGGAATTTGCCGAGAAACGCACCAAGGCACGATAAAGTGAAGGTGATTACGCCAATAAGTGCAATGCCCAGCCACAGCTCCGAGCCCGGGATGGCCAAACTTGCAAAGCTGATACCGACGGCTAAAGCATCAATGCTCGTGGCAACCGCCATGATCAAAAGATTGGTTATAGAGAAAGAATCCTTTTTTACGGTTTCCTCATCGTTTTTGAACGACTCTACTATCATCTTGAAGCCGATAAAGGCAAGGAGAAGGAAAGCGATCCAATGATCGAATGCGCTTATGTATTTGCTTACGCTTGTGCCGAGCAGCCACCCCAAAGTGGGCATGAGTGCCTGAAAGCCGCCAAAAAGCAGCGCCATCAGCAGCACCTTCGGAAGCTGAAGCTTCTTTACCGCTATTCCGTTTGTAATGCTGACCGACATTGCGTCCGCCGCCAATGCGAGCGCAGTCAAAACCAATGAAATTATATCCATACAAAAACTCCGTTAAATAATGTATGGTTTAATTTTACAGTATATCCTGCCTCTGCGCAACACATAACAATGTACTTTCGTGTCGCAAAGCAAGGCAGGGGAGTGGACTAATCCTCATTGCCGGCTGTGGGGTCGGTGTTTTTGAGCTTGATTACCTCGGCCGCATAGCGTTTTCTGTCCTTCTCGATCTCTGCGTAGTGCTTTCGGGTCGTGTTGACGTCTTTATGACCGAGCATATCCGCTACGATGTATATGTCGCCGGTTTTGTTGTACAGCATTGTGCCATAGGTGCTTCTGAGCTTATGCGGAGATATTTTTTTAAGCGGCGCGGCGATGGCAGCATACTTTTTTACGAGATTTTCGACCGTTCTGACGTTTATACGCTTTCTTTGCATCGAAAGGAAGAATGCTTCTTCATGCCCTTCTGCTGGAATTATTCCGCGACGAATCTCCAAATACGCCTCAAGCGCTTCCATGACCTCATCGCCAAAGGGAAGAATGTCCTGATTGCCGCCTTTTCTGGTTATGACAAACTCTCTGTTTTCTATGTCAATGTCCTGAACATCTATGCCAACAAGCTCGCTTATGCGGATTCCGCTGCCCAAAAACAGCGTTAGAATAGCCAAATCACGCACTTTTGTCAGCTCATGATAGCTTTTTTGGCGGCTTGTCAAGCCTTCGCCGTTTTGTGCCGTTTCGAGTATCTGTTCAATTTCCTTTATATCAAGGCGAATGATGTTCTTTGTGTGGATTTTCGGCGTGTCGATCAAGGCGACGGCATTCCTCGACAGTTTTTCACGTTTGTAAAAAAATTTGAACAGCGCCCTCAATGCCGACAGCTTTCGTGCTTTTCCGTATTCGGTGTTGGTTCTTATGTTGTCATCGTCGCCGTAAGCGGTCACGTACGAAAGGAAGCTTTCAAAAACGCTGACCGGCAGCTTGTCCAAAGCATCGAGCGTTATATCCTTTACCGAATTTAACGGCAGAACCTTTTCGTCGATAAGATAATGCAAAAAAATCTTAACGTCGATAATATAATTAAGGCGTGTCAAGGGCGTTGTGGTATTTTCAACGCCCACGGCAAACTCGCTGCAGAACACGGGCAAATCCCTGAGCAGCTCACGAAGCTTGCGAATTATCTTTATATTGCGTTCGGACGAATACAGTTCAGCCATAGCGCCTCCAATTTCGGTAGGGAAAGTAATGCTTGTATTTTAACATAACTATTCGTAAAAGACAAGTTTTGCGAATAATACTATGTATTTTTACTTCATTTCAGTTATGGCTTGCCTTGCAAGTTTATCGCAAAGGTTGTTAAGCTCATTATCGCTATGTCCGGCAACCTTGATCCATTCTACGTTATGCGTTCTCGTCAGTTCGTACAGCCGCTGCCAAAGCTCAACGTTTTCAACATTCTTTTTCGCTGCCGTTTTCCAGCCGTTTCTGATCCAATTGTAAATCCAGCCTTTGTTGAAGCCGTTACAAAGATATGCACTGTCGGAATACAGCTTCGCATCGCATGGCACCTTCAGCGCCTCAAGCGCTCTGATGGCCGCAAGCAGCTCCATGCGATTATTCGTCGTTTCACGTTCGGCTCCGCTTATTTGACGGCGGGTATCCTTGTATATCAATACTGCAGCCCAGCCGCCTTTGCCGGGATTTCCCGAGCAAGCTCCATCCGTGTATATTTCAACAAGCTTACGCATTCGGATTTTTCTCCGCATTCCGTCTTTTTCGAATGCCGGACACCTTGCACTCCTGCTTCTGTATAAACTCCGCAAGATTCAGCGAGCGAAAATTGCCGCTTTCCGCGTCATCAAGGCATTTACAGCAGCTGTCGCAAAGCTTTGTCGGGTCGAGATCGCAATAATCTCCCTCGTCATCCATTGCATCTCTATGATTATATATTATATTGTTTTCCATTTTTCCTCCGTTTTATGCACATTATGCAAACGTTTGTTTGCTTTTTACCTTTATATAATGTATAATACACCAAATAACAGACGAATGGAAGCAAAATGAGCAGTCTATCCAAGCGCCAGCGTGCAATATACGAATTTATAACCGAGTACATGAACGCCCATACCTACCCGCCTACCGTGCGGGAGATAATGAAGGCGGTTTCGTTAAAATCAACTTCCACCGTGCATACGCATTTGAAGGTTCTGCAAAAGCTCGGTTTGATTGAGATGTCTCCGCAAAAGCAGCGCACTATTTCTCTAAAAAATCATTCTGTAACCAGCGATGAAGGTAATTCAAACGAAAAACCGTCTGATGCGCTTGTTCCCACGCCGCTTATAGGAACCGTGGCGGCAGGTACGCCAATATTTGCATTCGACAATGTTGTGGACGTTTTCAGACTGCCATCGTCCCTTCTTCACGGCGCCGACGAAAATGAGGTTTTTATGCTCACCGTCAAGGGCACAAGCATGATCGAGGCGGGCATAAACGACGGCGACATGATAATCGTACACAAGGGTATTTCCGCATCAAACGGCGAAATCGTCGTTGTGCGCCTTGATGATGATGCCACCGTAAAGCGCTTTTACGATGAGGGCGACCATATAAGGCTTCAGCCGGAAAACTCACAAATGAGCCCGATAATCGTTCCCAAACAGAACATAAATATTGTCGGCAAAGTTATCGGCCTTATCCGTCGGTACTAAATTCTAACGCTTCCGTTTTTAATCATGGAATGAATGACCCTTGAAACCGCTATTTTTCCGTGGGAGTACGTTAAGCCGCCCTGTATGTAAGCCGTGTAAGGCTCCCTTATCGGTCCGTCTGCGCTGAGCTCTATCGAAGCGCCTTGTATGAACGTACCTGCAGCCATAATCACCTGATCGTTGTAACCGGGCATATCCCAAGGCTCGGGGACCACATATCCGTCCACGGGCGATGCAGCCTGTATAGCCCTGCAAAATTCAACCAAATCCTGTGCCGTGTTAAACCTAAGTGCCTGTACAATGTCCGAGCGGACGGAGTTGCTTGCCGGCATTGTAGTCAGCTTCAGCCTCTCAAACACCCGTGCAAACAAAACTGCGGTTTTAAGCGCCTGCGCCGTAACGTGAGGAGCAAGGAACAGCCCTTGATAAAACTGGGTATAGCCTGCAGCGTAGGATCCGATCTCTCTCCCCGTCCCAGGAACGGTAAGCCTTGCTGCGATCCGTTCAATGAGGTCTCCTCTGCCTGCGATATAGCCCCCTGTGGGCGCAATGCCGCCACCGGGGTTTTTAATCAGCGAACCGATTATTATATCCGCCCCGAAGCTTGACGGTTCGGTCTCAAGTGTAAATTCGCCGTAGCAGTTATCAACAACGATAATCGCATCATTTTTAATGCGTTTTACTGCATCGAAAACGGGTTTCATACTCTCGGGAGCGATGGCCTCTCGCCAAGCATAGCCCCTTGAGCGCTGGACATATACGACCTTTACGTTCTCAAGGCGATTTAATGCGGTCTCAATACCATTCAAATCGAAGCTGCCGTCCTGATTCAAGTCAACCTGCTCGTAGATAACGCCGTTTCTTATCAGGGAATTTGGCTGTGGGTTGTCATCCAGCCCTATCGCAGTCTCCAGAGTGTCATACGGTCTGCCGGAAACGGCAAGCATCACGTCACCGCTCTCCAAAAGCCCTGCCAGTGCAGTAAATATGGCATGGGTCCCCGAAGCAAAAGTGGGTCTTACAAGGGCGTCCTCACAAAAAAGTGATTTCGCAAACACGCGATCAAGCGTATCACGACCTATATCGTCATAGCCGTAGCCTGCCGTCTGTGCAAAGTGTCTGGCACTCACCTTTTCCGAGCAAAAAGCGTTCAGCACACGCTCCTGGTTTACATACTCAATTTCTTCTATCCTGTCAAAAACCGTTCTCAGCTCACGCTCCGTTTCATTTATGAATCGGGCGACCTTACGCATCGTTTCTTCGTTCATTATTCTTTCCTTTCAGCTTTATTCCGACAAATCAACCGGATACTTGGGGATTATCGAGGATATGGCATGCTTGTATATGAGCATTTGTCTGCCCTCCGAAGTAATCGCAAGTATCACAAAGTTGTCAAAGCTCACTATCAAAGCCTCGTTAATCTGGAAACCGTTGACGGTGATTATACTGCAGGGCTCCTTGCTCTGCCTTAGCTTGTTTAAAAAAGCATCCTGTATGTTTTTCATTCACGTTTCTCGCTTTCTGTAAGCAATTTTATCGCATGTTCCTGCATTTTGACAGGATCGGTAAACTCCGCCGCATCTATCCAGCGTATGCGTTTATCACGCTTGAACCACGTTATTTGGCGCTTTGCGTATCTGCGTGTTTCACGCTTGATGGTTTCAATCGCTTCATCATGGCTGTAAATGCCATTGCGATATGCAATAAGCTGTTTATAGCCAATGCCCTGCATCGCAGGCAGCGCAGGGTCGTAACCCTTTGCAATAAGTCCGTCAACCTCGTTCAGCAGACCGCTTTCAAGCATGCGGTCAACCCTCTTGTTTATCCTTTCATACAGAAGCTCTCTCGGCATTGTTATGCCGATTATGCTTGCATCGTAAGGGCATTCGTTGTTTTGAGTGTTTGCAAAGTCATTGCCGAATGCAGACAGCGGTCTGCCTGTTTGTACAAACACTTCAAGCGCCCGAACAAGGCGTTTTGTGTCGTTCGGGTGCAGCCTGTCGGCGGTAACGGGATCGACCTCCCGAAGCCTTCCGTGCAAGATCCCCGGCTGTGACGTCTCCAATGCGTTAAGCTCCGCCCTCAGATCGTCATTCGGCTCAACCTCGGTAAAGCCAAGCGGGAAAATCAGCGAGTTTATGTACAAACCCGTTCCTCCGACAACAAGCGGCTTTTTGCCTTTTGCATATACTTCCTCTATACAGCGCTCGGCAGCGGCTCTGAACTTTGTTACGTTAAAAGTGCCGTCCGATGGTGGAACGAAGTCCAAAAGATGATGCGTAACGCCGTTCATTTCAGGGACAGTCGGTTTTGCCGTGCCGATATTCATTTCGGTATATATCTGCATGGAATCCGCTGAAATAATTTCCGCATCCATAGCTCTTGCACAGGCGATAGACAATGCGGTTTTTCCGCTTGCCGTAGGTCCCACTATAATGTAGATACGCTTTTTCGCCATCATACTATCCTCTTAAAGAGTTTTTCTATGTCACGCTTTGATATTTTGACCATAACAGGTCTGCCGTGCGGGCAGGTAAGCGGAACCCCGTCCTTTTCATAGTATTCCAAAAGCGCCCTTGCCTCCTGCTCCGTTATCGCCGTCGAGACCTTTACCGCCTTTTTGCACGCAAGCTGCATAAGCTCATTGCGTTTGATCTCGGCATTGGTTGCCCGTCCGTGTGTCATCAATGCGCTTATTGCGGCGCTGAAAAACTCCATCGCCTGTACCTTGTCCAGTATGTAGGGCACAGCCTTTACGGAAACAGACATCGTGCCGAAATCCTCAATTTCAAAGCCCAGCTCCTCGAAAATCTCCGCATTCTGCCGGTAGGTTGCATATTCATTGGGGTCGAGAGTAGCGTGCTGACTTATTAAAAGCAGTTGGCTTCTGGCGGTAAGCTCGGTGTTGTTCAGTTTTTCATAAAGCATTCTTTCATGCGCAGCGTGCTGATCAATTAAAAAAATATTATTTCCCTGTTGAATGATCCAGTATCCGCTAAAAATATTACCTACCAACCTGTATTCGTCAGCTTGCAGCAGTATTTTCTCCTGAATCGGAAGTACTTCCGACGCCTTGACGGCTTCTTTTTTCGAAATACTTGTCTGTTTCACTTCTTGAATCGGCGGTTTATAAGTTATCCCTTCGGCAGGCGGTCTTTGTTCATTTATTGTATTTTCCGTATGAGAAACGTTCAAATCAGTATTCATTTCAAACGGCAAAGCGAAAGATGGAGATTTCTCACCAAATCCGCTTACAGGCATGCTCTCCGCATTGCGAAAAATTTCCTTGCCGCAGTCACGAACAAACGCACGCCCTCCCCCGTGCTTTTCCACAGGTTTTTCCACAATGACCGACGCCTTTGTCTCGCATTTAATGTGTTGGGGTAATTCGGCGGCGTTTTGATGAATAATTCTGTCCAAATTCGCAGACAGTATTCCCGAGGTTTCCGTAAGCGCCCTTTTCACGGCACTTACAAGCGCATTTTCAACCCTCATCTCGTCCCTGAAGCGCACGTCTATTTTGTTCGGATGTACGTTTACGTCAATTTCCGAGCTGCTCAGCTTCATATTTATCACCGCAAATGGAAATTGCCCCTTCATCGCCCTTGTATCGAAGGCTCGCTGAAGTGCGTAAGAAAGCTTTGCGGATTTAATATAGCGTCCATTCACAAAAAGAGATTGCTTTTGCCTGCTTGCCTGCAAAATTGTTTCATTCCCAACATAGCCGTCGATCAAGACATAGCCGTCATCGTATGAAACAGCACAAAGTTTGTCCAGTGTTTCTTTGCCGTAAACAGTGTATATGGCCGAGGTCAGTTTGCCGTCTCCAAGACTGTGATATATCGTTTTTCCGTCTTGAATGAGCTTTATCGAAATATCGGGTCGTGCCAGTATGAGCCTTGACACATAATCGGCTATAAAAGCATTTTCGCTTCTATGTGATTTTAGAAACTTTCTTCTTGCAGGAACATTATAAAACAAATCCCTGACCTCGATAGTTGTGCCGTCAAGACAGCCGCATTGTGAGTTTTCCTTTATCTCGCCGGCGTCTATCGAAACAAATGTACCGTAGTCGCTGTCCTTGGTGCGGGTGCGCATGGTGACTTTTGAAACGGCAGCAACGGAAGCAAGCGCCTCGCCCCGAAAGCCAAGCGTTTCGATTCGCATCAAATCTTCAGAGCTTCTTATCTTGCTTGTAGCATGGCGTTCGAACGCAACGGGTGCGTCGTCGGCGTCAATTCCGTGCCCATTGTCGGTTATGCGGATATACTCAACTCCACCCCCGTCCGTTTCAATGGTCACGGAGGAGCATTTTGCGTCGATAGAGTTTTCCACAAGCTCCTTTACAACCGAGGCAGGTCTCTCGACCACCTCACCGGCCGCAATTTGGTTGGCAACATTTTGCTCCAAAAGTCTGATTTTCATATCACACCTCGCTCCTTGCCATGGTTATAAGCTCGCTTAATGTAAGCATAGCCTCAAGCGGAGTAAGCTCGTTCACGTTTATTCCACGCAGCTTCTCTACAATCTCGCTCTCCTTGTTCGGCTGCGAAAATTCGCTTGTCATGGAAACGTTTCTGTGCTTTTGGCTTATATCGGACTCCTCGAGCTCATGCAGTATTCGCTGTGAGCGCTCAATTACGCATTTTGGGAGTCCTGCAAGCTTTGCAACCTGTACGCCGAAGCTCTTTTCGGCCTTTCCGGGAACGATTCGGTGCAGGAAGATGATATTATCGCCAAATTCCTTTATGGCCACACGGTAGTTTTTTACGCCATCCAGGCTGCCTTCAAGTCCTGTCAGCTCATGGTAATGCGTGGCAAAAAGTGCCTTTGCGCAGGATTTTAAACTAATATGTTCAAGTACCGCCCATGCGATGCTAAGACCGTCAAAAGTGCTTGTCCCTCGTCCGATTTCATCCAATATGAGCAGACTTCTGTTCGTGGCGTTGTTCAATATATTGGCGACCTCTGTCATCTCTATCATGAACGTGCTCTGCCCCGATGAAAGGTTGTCGGAAGCACCGACCCTCGTGAAAATCCGGTCAATGATGCTTATATTTGCCGAGCTGGCCGGTATGAATGAGCCGATATGCGCCATGAGGCAAATAAGCGCCACCTGCCTCATATACGTGCTCTTGCCCGCCATGTTGGGACCCGTGATTATGAGCAGTCTGTTGTCGTTCATATCCATATAAGTGCTGTTCGGCACGAAGCTTTTTTTATCTGTGTGTTCAACGACGGGATGCCTGCCGTCGCTTATATCAATGATGCCTTCCTCATTTATTCGGGGACGGCAATAGTCCTCGGCGATCGCAAGCTGTGCAAGGCATTGATAGGCGTCAAGCTCGGCAATTATGCCCGCAACGTTCTGCAGCCTTGGAATGCAGGCGTAAAGGATCTCCCGTATTTCTGCAAAAAGCCTGTGTTCAAGCTCGATGCACTTTTCATCTGCCCCTAATATGGTGGCTTCAAGCTCTTTTAATTCCTGCGTCGTATATCGTTCCGCATTTGCAAGGGTTTGTTTGCGAATATAGTTGTACGGCACAAGCTGCTGGTATGACTTTGTTACCTCGATATAATAGCCGAATACCCGATTATACTTGATTTTAAGATTTTTTATTCCCGTGCTTTCACGTTCTGCGGCTTCAAGCTGGTTTATCCAGTCCTTCGCATTAACCGAAGCGCTTCTGTATTTGTCGATTTCTTCATTGTATCCCGCCTTAATAAATCCACCGTCCTTTATGCTCACGGGTGGATTGTCATCTATTGACAGATGTAAAAGCTCGAAAATATCGTCAAGCATATCAAAATCGGTAGAAAGACCGACATAGCTTTCAGATTGAAGGGTGTCGATTATACCAAAAATTTGCGGAAGCTTTGCAACGGACAGCTTTAGAGCGATGCAGTCCTTCGGCATTATGCTGCCGTAGGCAATTTTACTGCAAAGTCTGCCAATATCGTATATGCCGCTCAAAACGTTGCTCAAATCATCACAAACGATCCGCTTGTCAAAAAGCTCCTCGACGCAGTCCAAACGCCGTTCTATGCGGCGGCGGTTGATCAAAGGCTGCTCGAGCCACGAGCGTATAAGTCGGCCGCCCATTGCCGTTTTTGTACGGTCAAACAACGACAAAAGCGTGCTTCGCTTGTTTCCGTCATACCGCAGCGGTCTTGTAAGCTCCAAATTCATCCTCGTGGAAGCATCGAGTATCATAAACTCGTTTTGAATATGCCGCTTCAATGAAACAATATGCGACAATGAGTTTTTCTGCGTTTCTTCAAGATATGACAGCAGCGCCCCAGCAGCGCAGACTGAGAGAGAGTCATGTTTTTCAATCCCGAAGCCGAACAATGACGAAACCTTAAAATGCTTTAACAACACCTGAAGGGCTCTTTTTTGTTTAAACGCCGTGTCGGGATAGGCAGCGGTATAGTAAGACGCCCTAAGGCTTGATAATGCCTCCACAGCGCTCTCGTTTACTATTATCTCCCTCGGCATGAGCATCGCCAAATAGTTGTAAATCGAGCCGATTGCATCCGAGCTTATATCATCGACAACATAAAATTCTCCTGTGGAGACATCGGCATAGGCTATGCCGGCCTTTTTATCGCTTTCAAAATTTATCGCAGCGATATAGTTATTGGCTTTATCGTTGAGCATCGTCTCCTCTATGACGGTGCCCGGCGTTATAACACGCACCACGCCCCGTTCAACCAGACCGCTTGACTGCTTGGGGTCAGTAAGCTGCTCGCAAAGCGCAACCTTATAGCCTCGGTCGATCAGCTTATTTATATATCCGTCAACCGAGTGATGCGGCACACCGCACATCGGCGCTCGCTCAGGAAGTCCGCAATCCCTGCCGGTAAGCACTATTTCAAGCTCCCGGGATGCGGTTATGGCATCATCGAAAAACATTTCATAGAAGTCACCGAGTCTGAACATTAGGATGCAATCCTTATATTGCTCCTTCAATTCAAGATATTGTCGCATCAGCCGTGTAGGTCCGCCCTTATTATCCATTCAGCTCTCCAATCAACGAGTTATTGGTCGTATCAACAATATTTACATCTACTGTTTTGCCTACCATGCCACGCACCGCAGCTTCATCCGCATCGAACGGAAAATAAACCGACTTGAAATTGGACAGCCTGCCGTTCATAAAGTACTGCCCGTCACGCACATCGAAGCCTTCGACAAGCACTTTACCGACTTTGCCGATAAACTTTTGATTGTTCGTTTTCAGCATCTCTGCCTCAACCGCATTCAGCGCAAGCAGCCTGCGCTTTTTCTCTGTGGGGTCGATTTGATTGGGCATGGAAGCTGCCTTTGTTCCCGGCCGGGGCGAATACATGAAGGTAAACGCCGCCGAAAATCCCACTTCACGCACAAGTGAAAGCGTCTGGTTGAAATCCTCCTCCGTTTCGCCGGGGAAGCCGACAATTATATCCGTGGTTATCTCTATGTCTTGAACTCGCTGCCTGAGCTTTCTGACAAGCTCCAGATAATGCTCCCTTGAATACCGTCGGTTCATCTGTTCGAGTATTCTCGTGCTGCCAGACTGTACGGGAAGGTGAATATGCTTGCATACCTTATCGTTCGTCGCCATGACTTCTATAAGTTCGTCGGACAGATCCTTCGGGTGAGAGGTCATAAACCTTATGCGCTCAATGCCGTCGATACCGCTTATTTTGTCGAGCAGAGCCGGAAACTTCATCCCCGATTCGGGAGAACAATACGAGTTTACATTCTGTCCCAAAAGCGTTATCTCACTGAAGCCGCATTTCGCAACATCCTCTACCTCGGAAAAGATGCGTTCAAAGCTTCTCGAGCGTTCCCTGCCGCGGACATACGGAACAATACAGTAGGAGCAAAAGTTATTGCAGCCGAACATTATGTTTACGTTCGTTGAAAATGTTCCGTTCCTCAAAATCGGAATACCTTCCGTTACCTCACCGTCGATATTGCGCACCATCAGCGTCCTCTCGCCCATTAGCGCCGCCTCGATCATGGTGGGCAGCCGGTGGAGCTCGTTGGTTCCGAAGATTATATCGACATACGGAAATCTCTTATACAAATGCCTTGAAACCTTTTCCTGCTGCATCATACAACCGCAAACGGCTATAATCAGCCTTGGATTTGCATCCTTTAACGCCTTCAATGCGCCCACATTGCCGAAAACCCTCTGCTCGGCATGATCCCTTACGCAGCAGGTGTTGAAAATGATGAAGTCGGCAGACGCCTTGTCATCGCATTTAGTGAATCCGCATTCTACGAGCATACCTGCAATACGCTCGCTGTCATGTCCGTTCATTTGGCATCCGTACGCCTCTATGTGATATTTCAACCCGAGCGGGGAAATCTGCTCATTGATTCGCTTTGCACACAAGCGGTTGGCTTCAAGTTCCGCGGCGGGAGTTTCGATGTAGTTTCTCATATAAGTTCCTTAAAAATTATTGACATATACAGTCATAATATTATACCGCATTCATATATAAATCGCAACAAAATAAAAGCGAGGAGAAAAAACTCCTCGCCTTCATCAAGTTTGTTGATTCAATTATTTCCTGCTGATTGCGCCGAACTTACAGGTCGATTCGCAAGCACCGCACTTTATGCACTTAGAACTGTCGATCGTGTACGGACTCTTGATCTGACCGGAAATTGCACCGGCAGGGCAGGCACGGGAGCAGAGAGAGCAGCCCTTGCACTTCTCGGGATCGATGACGTAGTTGAGCAGAGCCTTACATACGCCGGCGGGGCAGCGCTTCTCGTTGATGTGTGCCTCATACTCATCACGGAAGTAACGGATGGTGCTGAGTACGGGGTTGGGAGCGGTCTGACCGAGACCGCAAAGTGCAGACGCCTTGATATTGACAGCAAGCTTCTCGAGCTTCTCAATATCACCGGGCTCGCCGTTGCCGGAAGTGATCTTGTTGAGCATTTCGAGCATACGACGGGTACCGATTCTGCAGGGCGGGCACTTGCCGCAGGACTCGTCAACGGTGAACTCGAGGAAGAACTTTGCGATGTCAACCATGCAGTTATCCTCGTCCATTACGATCATGCCGCCGGAGCCCATCATCGAGCCGATGGAGATAAGGTTATCATAGTCGATCGGTACATCAAGATGCGATGCGGGGATGCATCCGCCTGAAGGACCGCCGGTCTGTGCCGCCTTGAACTTCTTGCCGTTGGGGATGCCGCCGCCGATTTCATAAATAACTTCGCGGAGGGTGGTGCCCATCGGGATCTCTACGAGACCGGTATTGTTGATCTTTCCGCCGAGAGCGAACACCTTGGTACCCTTGCTCTTCTCGGTACCCATGGAAGCGAACCATTCGGGACCGTTGAGGATGATCTGGCAGATGTTTGCATAGGTCTCAACGTTGTTGAGAAGGGTGGGCTTGCCGAACAGACCCTTGACCGCCGGGAACGGAGGACGGGGACGGGGCTCACCGCGCTGACCTTCGATGGAAGCAATGAGTGCAGTTTCTTCGCCGCAGACGAATGCGCCGGAGCCGAGCCTAAGGTCGATATCGAAGCTGAAGTCGGTACCGAAGATGTTGTTGCCGAGAAGGCCGTTTTCCCTTGCCTGGTTGATAGCGATGCGGAGACGCTTAACAGCGATCGGGTACTCTGCACGAACGTAGATGTAGCCCTGCTGTGCGCCGATTGCGTAACCGGCGATCGTCATTGCCTCAAGTACGGCATGGGGGTCGCCCTCGAGAACGGAACGATCCATGAATGCTCCGGGGTCGCCCTCGTCAGCGTTACAGCAAACATACTTTATGTCGCTTTCGGGCTGCTTGGCAAACTGCCACTTCATGCCGGTGGGGAATCCTCCGCCGCCACGACCGCGCAGACCGGACTTTTTGATAATGTCGATTACATCGTCACGGGAAAGCTCGGTCAGGCACTTTGCAAGAGCCTGATAGCCGTCGAATGCAATGTATTCGTCAATGTTTTCGGGATCGATAACGCCGCAGTTACGCAGTGCGACACGCCTCTGCTTTTTGTAGAAGTCAACGTTGTCGAGAGAATGGATGTTGTTGTTTTCGTCGATGCTCTCCTTGTAAAGCAGCTCGGTAACAATACGACCCTTTACAAGATGCTCGGAGACGATGCGCTCAACATCGCTTACCTTTATCCGGCTATAGAATGCGCCTTCGGGATAAATGATAACGACGGGACCGTTTTCGCAAAGACCGAAGCAGCCGGTGTGAACAACCTTAACCTCTTTTTCAATACCGGCCTTTTTCAGCTCCTCTTCAAAAGCGGCGATGATGCCGTGAGAGTTCGAGGAAGCACAGCCTGTACCTGTACAAACAAGAATTTGAGAACGGTAAAATTCCATTGTACTTACCTCCAATTATTTCTGATTGTTCTCGTAGTAACCGATGGTGTATTCGGAAACAACGCGATCGTTTACGATATGCTCGGTGACGATTCTGGAAACCATGTCGGGGGTTACCTTGCAGTAGGTGACCTTTTCCTGATCGGGCTTATAAACCTCGACGATGGGCTCAAGACGGCAAATGCCGATGCAGCCGGTCTGAGCAACAACAACGTTCTGAATGGAACGCCTTGCGATTTCATCCATGAAGCTTGCAAGAACGGGACGTGCGCCCGCTGCGATACCGCAGGTTGCCATGCCGACAACTATACGGGTGCCGGCATTTTCCTTGCGAAGATTGATGGATTCAAGGGTCTTCTTGCGGATAGCCTCGAGTTCCTGTAAAGATTTCATTATTTATATACCTCCGTTTAATTCTTCAATTCCTTGATACAGATAGTCTTTCATCCACGTGGTTATATCGGGTAAATTCAGCGGTACTTCCTCACCCAATATCTTGCGGATTTCACGGGTATCGAACACGAAACGGTTACCGTCCACGGTGTAGTCATATACGAAGTCGATACTTTCATTGCAAGCTACCAGTGTGACCATCGTTTCAGCCATGTCGCCCATGGGAGGGCGGTCAATGTGGGAAATTCTGTACGTTACGCCGATGAAAGTGCCGACACCAGGCTCGGAATTTAATGTGAACGTTCCGTCACATACCTCCGCACCTGCCTTGAAAAACGGGATGCCGAGTCCGACCTTTCTGGTGGTTCGGGAGGTTGCAAACGGGCTTATGACCTTGTTTGCCTGCTCCCGGCTCATTCCGCAGCCGTTATCATTTACGGAAACGCTCATCTCGTCGATGTCATGCCTGACATTAACGTTGATCTCTATAAGCGTTGCTCCGGCACTGATAGAGTTTTGGACGATGTCCATAACGTGCAGTGCAATTTCCTTCATGAACATGGCTGTTATTCCATGTCGCGATACTTTTTAATGATACCTTCCACTTTAGAAGGAACGAGGCGACCGTAAACCTCGCCGTCGATCATCATTGCGGGAGCAAGACCGCAAGCGCCGATGCAGCGGGTTGCCGTGAGTGTAAACAAACCGTCGGAGGTGGTCTTGCCTACTTCGACGTTAAGCTGCTTTGCAAGTTCATCCAGAACAAGCTGTGCGCCTCTTACGTAGCAAGCGGTACCCAGACACAGTCCGATCGTATGCTTGCCGTTGGGTTCGAGCGTAAACAGCGAATAGAACGTTGCGACACCGTAGATTTTGGATACCGGTTCGCCGGTCTTTGCAGAAATGTAATTCTGTACTTCCTCATCGACGCAGCCGATATGCTCTTGTGCGTGCTGCATGATGGGGAGAAGTCCTCCGGGGACGTTCTTCCACTGTTCGATAACAACATCGAGCTCTTTGAAAAGTTCAGTACGAGTGCTATTCTCGTTGGCCATTAAAACCTTACCTCCTTAAATATTGCATACGCCTTCATTCCTGGCGTTTTTGCATATAAAACAGATGCTTTCGCACCACATATATACTAACACATGTATGGGATAAAATAAAGTAAAAAATGCTGAATAATTTATATATTTCTCACAAAGTTCTCATTCGGCACATTTTTTGCAAAAAATATCTCGCTCTTACGGTGTTACGGAATTACTGTTTATGAGGTTTTCGGGTGCGGCCGACTCCTTCTTCTCAAAATAGAAGGTTATAATATCCTCGATGGCAGGAACGCTCGAGCTTCCGGATATTCCGCACGGAACGCAGACGACAATTACTATCTCGGGATTTTCACGGGGAGCATAGGTAACAAACCACGACGTATTTTCAATATCGATCGGGTTGTTTCCCACCTGAGCCGTTCCGGACTTTCCGGAGATCATGTCGATGTATTTTGTTGTATTTCCGTCGTTATCGGTATATACCCGTTCCAGAAATTCCTGGCTGAATTTTCCCGCCGCAGTACCCTGGTCCTCCAGTGAAACAACGCCCTTGAGTCCGCTCATAACCGCTTGCCAATATTCCTGCGGAGCGTCTATTTTGGCAAAGACCTCAGGCTCGGTTTGATAAACGGTCGAGCCGTCGTTTGCGGTAACCTTATCCACAATATGCACGTTGTAGACGGTCCCGCCGTTTACAAGTGCGGCAACGTAGCGGGAAACGGCGATTGGCGTAACGATACAAACTCCCTGCCCAATGCCGGTACGTATCGTCAGGTTATTTTTCCATTGTATTTCGTTTAGCATCGAGGTAATGTCACGAACCCATGATTTTGAACGTGAAATGCCCTCGGGGATACCGATTATGTCGCTGAGTATGCGTCTTACCTCAGAGCCCTTACCTGCAAGACCCGATCCGTCCTGCAGCTCCATAAGCCTCAGGGCGCACTCCTTTATCGCATCGTCGCTCGCCTCTTTGCCATATTCCTCGAGGTAGGCATAAAGATTTTCCTTCAGTGCATTATAAACGTACCCGGGAAGACTGCTCTTTTGTTTGCCGAGCGAATATACGCCGTTTGAATAGGAAACGAGCGAATTGTCAAAAAGCACCCTCTGCCCTCCGATCGAACCGACCTCCTCACCGGTAAGCTCTATTTCGGTAGCGGAGCTGAGTCCGAAGGTATTTGCCCATTTATCGAGTTTTTCAATACCCAACCTGTTTGCGACCTCAAAAAAGAAATAGTTGCAGGAGTTGGACAGCGCAAGCACTATATCCTGCTGTGCGTGCTTCGATGTGTTCTTCTGCCAGCACTCGGGAGCATTGTCCTTAATAAGCATGCCGTCCTCCTCGTAATAGTACGGGGATTCATCGTCGATTCTGGTATCAAGGGTTATTACACCTTCCATCAGTCCGGCCACGCCTGTTACCATCTTGAAAACCGATCCCAAAGGATTTTTGGATGCTATTGCCTTATTTAAAAGCGGCGTATCAGAGGCCCCTGCACCGAGAAGGTAGTCATACTGTTCATTGGAAAGCCCCTCGACAAACCAGTTTGGATCAAACGACGGATATGATGCCATCGCAATAACGTCGCCGTTTGAAGCATCAAGCACAACCATTGCGCCCGTTGAGGCGAGATCAACTTCCTTATCTCCGTACTTTTCGCCGTCAACATCGGCTTCAAGCATCTCAAGCCCCTTTTGATTCAGCTCGTAAATAAGATCCGCAAGCGCCTGCTCAGTGCGCTGCTGATACGTTATGTCTATGGTGAGCATTACGTCGTTGCCGTTTGTCGCCGGTCTCGATGAAATCTCACGCACCTCGGAGCCGTTCGAATTGACCTCTATGACACGTTCACCATGATGCTCGGTGGTTGCGCCCGTCAAATAGGACTCCATCGTCTTTTCAATTCCGGAAACGCCCACATAGTCGGTATATGAATAACCGCCCTCCTCGGTCTGGCTCTTTTGCATATAGCCGAGTATATGTGCGGCAGTCTCACCGTACGGATACACCCTTTTCGTGGTCTGCTGAGTCATCAGCCCGGGAAGCTCATCTTTAAGCATCTCTATCTGCGCCACGACCGACATACTGACATCATATGCAATCGTAACGGGCTCGTATGCCTTATAGTTGTTGAGGTTTATTTCCTGCCTTACGGAAATGACTTTTAATGCGTCTTCGGCGGACACCTCCTCGGGAATGAACCATTCCTCCCTCAGCTCCATGTACGCATCCTCCGCAGACTTCCATTTTTCCATACATTCACGCATTTTGGCGGCAATGTTCTGTACGAGCTGTTCCTCGCTTCCGCTGCGTTCATCCTTTTGCATAAGTTCCTTCATCCGTTGAAGATCGTCGTCATTCATCAGATGCTTTTTAATATTAAATCCCATGGCATCGCAGAAGTTTTTATAGCGATAATACGTGGCATAGGTACTTGTTACGCCCCAATCGTAATAAAAACCGCCCTGTTCATCCATACGGATATAGGAGGTATCGACAACCTTGCCTCCGCCGTCCTCGATTATCTTTATCGCATCCAAAAGTGCCTCGGTATATACAGAGTTATAATATGACGTTCTGTTGTTTCCGTCCCTTAGAAACAGCACGTTATAGGAATTTTCACTGTACGCCAAAACTATGCCGTTTCTGTCAAGTATGCTTCCGCGGCTCCCCTTGAGCGTTATAACACGCTCCTTCCTCGTTTCGGCCTTCTCCGCCTGTGCCGCACCCTCTTTCAGCGTTACAACGCCAAGCCTGTATATAAGCGAGCACATCATCGCCAGCATGAGCACGCAGGTAATAACGTATCTAAATACGGGACGTTTCGCTCTTTTCATCGCTCGTTACCACCCGTCATTTCCTGTACAACCTTTGTGACTGACGACTGTTCCTTCATGCCCCGTCTCAATATAATATGAAGCAGGACGCAAACGCCTGCCGTCAGCAGCACACACGGAAGTATATACGTTATCATCACCGTGATATATGAGGAAAAAACCGCTCCCGAAAGAAGCGCACCCAATGAAACGAGGCTCATGTGCAAAAATGAGCATACCGAGGCCGCTACCGCCGGAACGATAACGTTGTCGGCATAATACTTTTGGTAGAAAAAGCCTCCGAGCATACCTGCGACAATATAGCTTATTGCAGTAAGCCCAATGATGCTGTTAAACATAATATCGAAAAGCAAGCCGAAAACTCCACCTATGATTGCGGCGGTCTTTTGACCCATAAATATACCGATAGATACGGTAAGCGCAAGCATTGCGTAAGGGCGGAACCCGAAAAAGTTGAAAAGCGGAAAAACGGCGCTGTCGAGTAAAAAACAAACCGCTATGCTTATCGTCAGCCGAAGCGCTTTCATATCACTCACCGTCCTCCGCCGAAATGATGATTAGTACCTCCTCCAGATGTCCAAAATCCACCGCAGGCTTTATTATCGCATTCACCTCGGATGATCCGTCAGCTGTCAGCATTACCTCGGAAACCGTGCCTACAACAATTCCCTTTGGAAAAAGGCCGCCATTGCCATCGGTCAAAATCACGTCACCCGGCACAAGGTCGCTTTCGGTCGGAAGGTAATAAAGCTCAAGCACGTTGTTTGCAGCGGAGGTTGACATTACTCCTCTTGCCATAGCATAGTCCCTTGTACGCTCGACCATTACGCTGACGCTGGAGCTTGCGTCGATTATGCAGGTAACCTTTGCCCACGTGGCTCCCACCTCGGTAACGCGCCCGATAAGACCGGCGGAATTAACAACGGGCATACCTTTTTCAACGCCCTTGTTTCGTCCTGCGTTTATCGTAAAGGTTTCAAAATAGGCGTACTGGCTTTTTCCGATTATCTGTGCGGCCACGGTTTCGGCATTGTCAAACGTTGCGGAATAGTTCAATAAATCCCTCAAGCGCTCGTTCTCCGCCCTGACGGTCTCGAGTTCGGACAGCATGGCCTCGTACTGTGCGATCTGCGCCTTAAGCTGCTCGTTTTCCTTGTCCGCATCGGTTGTATTGAACGTATTTTCAAAGAAATTTATTATGGAGGTGGACGCCTTGTATGAGAATGTCTGAATAGGCTGAAAAACCGAACCCACGGTACCCTCTATCCAAGTAAGGGTGCGCTCTCCGGAGGTGACAAGCGCAATAACAGCAAGTGCAATCACGGCTGCGATTGCAACCAGTATCGGCTTATTAAAAGAAATCTTCTTCATGCCCATGCGCCTCCTAAATTGATATTATAAAGGCTTTTGCTGATTTAATCAACTAAAGCCTGATAAACGTCACAAATTATTAAAAGTACCGCCAAGCTTTGGCATTAAAGGCTGCTGTGCTTACCCGATAACACGCTCCATGCCGTATGTTTTGGCTTCTTTCATGGCATATTCGATATCCACGCTCAGAAAAGCGCCGTTTTCATACAGTATTTTCCCCTGCACCATCGTCAGGCAGACGTCGTTTCCTTTCGCCGCATATACCGCTGCCGATACGGGATCATAAACGGGCTGAATATGCGGCTTGTCACAGTCAAGCATTATTGCGTCGGCATCGAAGCCAATGCACAGCCTGCCGCACTCCATTTCCCTGCCCTGCGCCCTTGCGCCGTTTACGGTGGCAAGCTTTAACGCATCGTACGCATTTATTACCGTGGGGTCGGAATTGATGCACTTTGCGATGAGTGCCGCAGCCTTTATCTCTTCAAACAGGTCATGCGAGTTGTTCGAGCAGCAGCCGTCTGTACCCAATGCAACGTTTACACCCTTGTCGACCATGCGCTTTATGTTGGCAAATCCGCTGGCAAGCTTCATGTTTGAAATCGGATTATGGGCGCAGGAAACACCCTTCTCACGCATTATGTCATGGTCTTCCTCCTCTGCCCAAACGCAGTGTGCGGCAATAGTACGGCTGTCAAAAATGCCTTCGTCGTACAGCACCCGTGCCGGAGTTTTTCCGTTTCGGGTCCTGCATTCCTCGTGCTCCTTTTTTGTCTCGGACAGATGAACGTGCATAGTAAGACCGTATTTTTGCGCCAACTCCGCCATGCAGCTTCTTGCCTCCGTAAAAGAGGTGTATTCGCCGTGGATCGCCGCATCCGCACGAATTCTGCCGTTCGCCCTGCCGTGCCAATTTGTCGCAAGCTCGACCGTTTCCGAGATGCTCCTGTCCAAAGCAGGATTATAAGTGCCTTTATCAAGGGCCACGAGAGCATTCGACAGGGAAACCTTTATGCCCATTTTTTCGGCGATGGCGGCTATGCTCGGCTGATAAAAATACATATCGCTTATGGAGGTTGTGCCGAAACGAAGCATTTCGGCCGCACCGAGTCTGAATCCTGCGGCAACCGCCCTTTCGTCCAGTCTGCCCTCTGCCGGAAAAACCTTTTTGAACAGCCACTCGTCCAGTGTGTAGTCATCCGCATAGCCCCGCATGATGCTCATTGCGGTGTGGGCGTGCGTGTTTATCAGCCCGGGCATAAGTATATTTCCGGCGCAGTTTTTAACGACCGTCGCTTTTTCAGTGCAGCTTCCCTCGCCAATGCAGGCGATTTTTCCGTCCGATACGCCAAGATAGCCGCTTTTTATTACGGGGCATTCGTCGGACATCGTGATTATACAGGCGTTGACAAAAAGTAGATCAAGCACTTTATTTTTTCTCCGAAGCTAATGGAAATTTTACGAATTTTTGCATTGCAAGAAGCTTTATAACGACCACCTCTATCGGCAGCATTATCCCAAACTTTATAAGCCTCGATGGCATTAATGCGGTCAAGGCGGCATCCTCGGTAATTATGTACAGCCACAGCGTATCGAGTATTAACGAAGAAACAAGCAGGCTCAATCCTGCGGCCGCTATTATCCTCAAAAGGGTTTTTTCCTTGTTGTACAATATGAGTCCGAATATTACGCCGCCGATAAAGGCCGACAGCGTAAATCCGGGGAAATAAGGCCCTATCGGAAACAGTATCGCCCCGAGAAAATCCCCCAGCGCCGCTATACAGCCGGCAAATACGGGCCCGTAAAGCATCGCTGCTGTTACAACGGGCACAAAGGCAAAGCCGATTTTTACAATGGCAGTGCTTATCGACAGAAATCTTGAAAGCACAATTTCAATCGCCAAAAGCGTGCCAAGGATGACAATTTTTCTGATGTTGCTGTTTTTCATTGTTTGTTCCCCTTTGCCGCCCAACCAAAAAGCCGTCCCAAAAAGGACGGCAGAGGTCAGCTCAAGTAAATTGCAAACGGGCATATACCCTATCATACGACAAATTACTATACAGCGGACGCAATACGATACCGCAAGCCGCATAAATCGGCTTTTCGTCATGGGGCAACTTCCCATCCCCACGCACTTGACGCATCGTACCTACTCTGCATGTCGGGCAAAATCAATTTATAATACATAAAACCGCCGACAAATGCAAGTGCTTTTTCGTCGCTTCGGTAAAATGCTCTTTTGTAATAAAGCATGGTCAAAAACTATATATATACAGTGACAAAATACCAATATGGAGGTTGAGATGGAATACAGGCGAAAACGCCGCAGCCACAGGCGGCAAAACACGGGTGGCATCGGCATACTGCTGACGTTCCTGGCGGTCGGCGCAGTTGTTTATCTTATTTGTGCATCTCCTGTCGGCACATGGATAGCGCAGAACGTTGTAGCGCCCGTTTTCAGCGGCAGCGACACGAAAACACCCGCTTCCGACCTGCTTGCAGGCAGCAACGGCGCACAATCAGGCAGCCAGACTTCATCGTCAGTCAACGTGGCTATAAAACCGTTTGACACCTATATGCTTCAAATGGGCGTGTTTGAGTCGCTTGAAAACGCCGAAGCACAGGCGGATATTCTGACAGGTCTCGGCGCTGCGGGCTATGTTTTCGAGGATGACGGCAGATACAGGGTCATCGCATTTGCCTACGGTGACGAGGAAAGTGCCGCAAACGTCAAAAAAAGACTCATTGAGGACGGCTATGACTGCGCCGTATGCTTAAAATCCATCGAAGGAACCGAGCTGAGAATAACCGCCACAAAGGAGCAGGCGGATTCGATTTCAGGCAGTTTGAATACTCTTCAGGATGTAATGCAGCGCTTTTCGGAGCTGGTTATCGACTTTGACAGCAAAAAAATAGAAGGCGATGCGCTCAATGCCGAGGTCTCCGGACTCCTTGCGCAGGTCGATACATCGTTTGAGAGTATAGAAGCGTTTTCCGATAACACATCGGTCGCACCGATTGCAAAATGCTACGGTGAATTTAAGGCCTCTTTTCGTGATGTACTGTCGCAAGATTATAAAAGCACGGTAGATTTTTCGTCAAATATAAAGTATAATTATATAAGACTTATCGATTCTTACCTAAAATTGATGGAATCGATGGGCTAATAGTATGTATAAGGAGCTTTATCTGCATGAATGCTGCCGAAGTCGCGCGAATTTTAGACGCAAAAATAATCTGCGGAGAGGACAGGCTTAACGATGTGGAATTTGATTCCGCATTCGGTTCGGACATGATGAGCGACGTACTTGCCTATGTCAAGCCGACCACTCTTCTGCTTACGGGCATGGTGAACCCTCATGTGATACGCACCGCCGAGATGCTCGACATCAAAGGCATCGTCGTCGTGAGAGGTAAAAGCGTTCCCGAGGAGCTGGTGGAGGAAGCCGAGGAGCAGGACATCATAATACTCGCCTCGGACGAAACGATGTACACCACCTGCGGCAAGATGTATGCAAGCGGCTTGCCCGGCTGCAAAAGGAGTGACATTGTATGAGTATTTTGTACAAAGAAGCCTTTAATATTGAAAAGGGAGACTTTGCAACCGCCGGCGAAGCATCAAGCAAGATAAAGCGCACGCTGAAAAAATTGGGTGTGGAACCTACGGTGATTCGTGAGGTTGCCATTTCCTCCTACGAACTTGAGCTGAATCTCGTCATTCACTCCCTCGGTGGTTCGCTGACGCTCGAGGTAGGAGACGATAATCTTTTGAAGCTCACCTCGAGCGACGTCGGTCCCGGCATCAAGGATATATCGCTCGCCATGAAGGAGGGCTATTCCACCGCACCGGAGAGTGTCCGCATGATGGGCTTTGGTGCTGGCATGGGGCTTCCGAACATTAAGCGCCACAGCCACAGGTTTGGCATAGAGTCGGAATACGGGAAAGGCACGGTCATTACCTGCGAATATGATATATAGTATTAAACACCCGACTGGAGGTCATTATGTACCAACACTCCGTAAGGATAAACAGACTTAAATGCGTTGGATGTATAAGCTGCATCAAAAGCTGCCCCACCGAGGCGATACGCATTCAAAACGGAAAAGCGAAGATACTCGATGAGCGATGTGTTGACTGCGGTCTGTGTCTCAGCGTATGTCCGCACAAGGCTATGGTTTCGGTCACAACTCCGCTTTCCGACCTCGGCAGGTTCAAGTATAACATTGTTATTCCCTCAACCACCCTTTATTCGCAGTTTCGAGGACTGGTTGACATTGCCGATATTTACGCCGGACTGTATGCGCTCGGCTTCGATGCAATTTACGAGGAAGCAAAGGCTGCGGAAATTTTAGCCGAGGCGGTGAGCCGTCATATTCACAGCCCCAACGCCGTATTTCCGGTCATCTCCTGCACCTGCCCCGTGGTTCCGAGGATAGTTTCGGTGCTTTACCCCAACTTGATAGAAAACCTCTCCCCCTTTGTTCCTTCAAACGAGCTTGCGGCGAGGATTGCAAAGCAGGAGTTTTGCGAAACGGTAGGTGTACCGAGCGATGAAGTGGGCGCATACTATATCTCTCCGTGCGCTGCCGAAACAACGCACATGAAAAACCCCTGCGGTATTGAAAAAAGCTCGATTGACGGCGTGATTGCGGTCAGAGACGTTTATGCTCATCTGCTGAATTTTGTCGGCAAAAGCTCATCACTTCCCGAGCATCAAAGAAGCATTGTTCACAGGGCGGGAGCATTCGGTCTCGGCTCTGCGGTAATAGGCGGTCTGAGCGCCGCCGTCGGCACGGAGCATTATCTTGCGCTCGACGGAATAAGCGACATGATCCAATGCTTTGACGAGATAGACAATGACCGTATCAGAAACCTTACTTTCGTAGAGGCGATGGCATGCAAGGGCGGATGTGTCGGCGGTCCTCTGACTTTCGAGAACCAGTTTGTCGCAAAAAACCGCAACAGACGCCTTCAGTATTCTCAGCCGAGAATAGATCTTGAGGCCGATGAGCACGTTCAAAAGTATATTGATTCCGATATGTTAAGATATGACAAGCCCATCACTCCTCACAATATAATGAAGCTCAGCGACGATGTTGTTGAAGCAATGAAGATGATGGATAAGCTTGAGGAGGTAAACAAACGCCTTCCCGGGCTCGATTGCGGCTCATGCGGCTCCCCCACCTGCCGAACGCTTGCGGAGGACATCGTGAAGGGACAAGCCGTTGAAATGGACTGTATTTTCAAGTTACGAGACAAGGTGCGGCAGATGGCACAGGAGATGATCGACCTTGCAAACGCACAAAAAAGAGGATAATTAAAATCGGAGGTTTATTATGAAAGTCAACGAACTTACCACCCTTATCGACGGAACATTGATGACCGCGGGCGGCGGCGAAAACGAAATCGCCTGCGGATGCACCTGCGACCTTTTAAGCTGGGTCATGGCAAAGGGCGAGAACGGCTGTGCATGGGTAACCGTGCAGACGCACATGAATGTTATCGCCGTTGCCTCGCTTCACGATATGGCATGCGTGATCTGCCCCGAGGGCATGATGCCCGACGAAACGGTTATCGCAAAGGCGGACGAGGAGGAGATAGCCGTTATTTCCTCGCCCCTGACCGCATATAACATCTGCTGCATAATGCACGACAACGGTATCAAGCCCGAGCGCAGGGCCACGGAGCAGGAGTAACGAAAGTTTATACCCGTAAGCAAGGCAAAAGGCGGTAATCCAATTTGAAAATCGCAACCGATTTGCATATACATTCATGTCTGTCCCCCTGCGGAGATATGGAAATGACGCCGAACAACCTCGTCAACATGGCTTTTTTGAAGGGGCTTGATGCTATCGCCCTGGCCGACCATAATACGGCAAAAAATCTGCCGGCCGCCAAAGCGGTAGCCGACGCCAGGGATTTGGTGCTTGTACCGGCGATAGAGGCGGAAAGCCGTGAGGAGGTCCATGTGCTGTGCTATTTCCGCACAGTGGAGGATGCGCTTGAAATGGGGGATTTCCTGTACGAACATCTCCCCCCAATGCCGAATATGCCCTCCATGTTCGGTGAGCAGATCGCCATGAACGATGATGACGAGCCGATCTACACGGAGGAAAAGCTGCTGATCCAGGCGACTACCCTTTCGATAAACGAGATTGCCGAAAAATGCAGGGAACTCGGCGGCGTCCCCGTTCCCGCACACATAAACAGAACCTCAAACTCGTTGATCGCCAGCCTTGGTTTCATTCCGCCCGAGTGCGATTTCACCACCGTCGAGGTTTACAGGAGCATCCCGTTGGATAACGTCGATGTATCGCCGTATCACGTAATTTTCTCATCGGATGCGCACAACCTCGAGGCGATCTTCGAGCGTGATAACTTTATATCCGTTGAAGAAAGAAGCGTGGAAGGCATACTTAAATACCTTGCCTCAAAAAAATAATTTACAGGTTTTCTTTATTTTGTCGCTGGGTATAATGTATAATAAGGTCAGCTTAGAGGCTGCCAAAAATACGTAAGGAGGAAAATATGAACAAACCCGATCGTAAGAAACTGATCATTGCCCTGATTCTGTTTGCGGCCATAGTTTTGGTCTCCTGCCTTATACGGATCGATGTCGCTTCCGACGGCAACGGAGAAGCGCTTGTTCGTCGTAACGGCAACCCGTCCGGCAGTCACGTAAATCTTATGCTGCTGATGATGCTTGCCGCCTCGGTTTTGCTCGACATTCCGTACGGAATACTTGTATGCGCTGTTGCGGGTCTTGTCAGCGAGCTGTTCATCTCCATAGCCGTAAAGGGTGCAGCCGCTTATGCAGTACCGAGCATGATAGTAAGCGCAATAATATCGTTCATTGCGGCGAAGGGCGTCAAGAAGGATCATACGTGGATCGGCATTTTGAAGGCCTGCTCGGTTTCGGCCGTTGTCGCTGTCGTTTGCTATTTCCTTTTCGATTTAATTATCATGAACGATTACGACATCGCCTCTCACATGCTGCCCATAAACATTCTGTCCGGACTTGTAAACGTTGCCGCAGCCGTACCCATAGTCAAGGTCATATCGGTAATGATTTACAAAAAGGACAGCAGCATTAACACTGCGGTATAAATCGCAGTTTTTGTTCCTGCCGTTTTTTATAGGAGTTTTTCTAAATGAAGCTTACCGTACTGGGTAAATACGGCCCGTTTCCACAGGCCGGCGGTGCCTGCTCGGGCTATTTGATCGAAACCGAACAAACAAAAGTTGTGCTGGACCTTGGATCCGGCACTTTGTCGAATCTGATTAAGCTATACCCTACTCTCCCCATTGATGCGGTTTTTCTTTCACATCTGCATAGCGATCATTGTTCAGATATGCTCGTTTTGCGATATGCGTTAAGGCAGCTTCACTCAAGAGGCGTGACCGTTCCGATGCCGCTTTCGGTCGTTGCCCCTGCTGAGCCCTCTATTGTACACGGTCAACTTGCTACCTCGGGGGTGTATGACATAACCACCGCAAAGGACGGTCTGAAGTTCAACTTTACCGATATGTCCATCACCCTGCATCAAATGACTCACACGGTGGATTCCTTCTGCATGGTGATAAGAAGTGCAGGCAAGAAATTCGTCTATACAGGCGATACGGGATACAACGACAGGCTGAGTCATATCTGTTCCGGTGCCGACGTGCTTCTTGCGGACACCTGTTTTTTAAGCGCAGACAAGACAACCGAGAATGCCCCTCACATGACTGCGGCGGAGGCGGCAAAGCTTGCCCGAAACGCAGGTGCTGGCAGGCTATTCTGCACGCATATATGGGGCGGCGGCTACACCGACGAGCAGATAGTCGCCGAGGCAAGGCGTTTCTTCAGAAACTCTTTTGCAATAAAGGAAATGGGAGTTTACATAATATGATTGAAAATATCATCGGGAAGCTTGCGGATTATATAAAGCAATATGATAAAGTCGCCGTTGTCATTGACTCCGATGTCAACAGCTCAATTTTGCTTTGTGCTGCCGTGAACGCCCTCGGCAGCAAAAACGTGCTTGCCATAATTCCTCACAACGAATTTACGCCCGAGGCACGCCTTGAAACCTCAAAGCGTATATGCACTCTCGCCGACGTCGATTATGTGACGACCGCAGTGTTTTTGACTGACGAACCCTTGACGCAGGCGGCTTCACCGCTAAAATGCTACTACTGCCAGCATCTTACATACCGAGAGATAATCCACGAAGCCTGGCTTAAAGGCATTCAGACGGTTCTCAGCTCCGTCTGCAAAAACGACAGCAGGGATTGCATGGCGGGCTTGCCCGCCATAACCGAGCTGTCGGTGGTTTGTCCGTTTATCGAGACGGATATTGACGAATCTGAAATAATCGGCTCACTCAACATCGAAGGAAGCATTCCCCGAGTTTCCTGCTCCAATATGCAGGGATAATTTATACAAAGCTAAAGCTGTCCGAGTCGCCTTTACGATACATGTCATGCTCGGAAAAGATACACAGCTTTCTTGTATGCTCGGCAACGGCTTTGAGATATTTGTATGTCCTTGCCCCCAGATACATCGTCATATCAGCTTCACCACTGACCATTATGTCATTTGCCAAAAATACATTTTGAGACATTGAGTATGCGTTATCAACGCCTACGATAATATGATCCGAAAAGCCGATCTCGGATTGCCGAAGCGCCATTGAAATTCTCTTTGACACATCTATATCATCTCTCGACGGCTGAATATCCATCGACGGATGATTGTGAGCTATAATAACACTCACGGCATTATGCCGCACGGCGGATGCGGTTATGGTACGCTCATACATAGCAGCACGGTCTATAGTGCCTATGCTGACTTCTTCCGCATGTATCAAATTAAAGGATTTATCAAGCGAGAGCGCATAAACCCTTTCCTCCCTTGCCTTTGAAAGAAGATGTGCGCAGTAGTTCATTGCTCGCTCGGCATTTCCAAGAGAGATCTTATCCCTTGTCCAAACTACACGCATCCTGTCCGAAAGTGAGGAAATCAAAGAGAGCAGCGTTGCCGTGTGCATTCCCACGCCGTCAACCTGCGCAAGGTCGTACGGATCGGCCCTGAAAACTTTTGCCAGGCTGCCATATTTGTCAATCAGCTTATGCGCAAGAGGATTCGTATCTTTCTGAGGTATGGCGTAAAAAAGCAGCATACTCAAAAGCTCGTGGTCATGGAAAGCGGAGGGACCGTTGGAAAGAAATTTGCTTTTCATCCTTTGTCTGTGTCCGCTGTGAACATTTCCATCGTTTTTATTAGCCATAGGTATCACCTTAAATGCCTTTTCTTTCTATTTTGCCATACTTTTACAATTTTTCAATAGTTTTTTTGATTTATGTTCATTTAAATGAATACCATACTGTGATATAATAGGCAATATGAACATTCGAGGTATTGTAATGAAAAAATATATTATGACCGCTGTTCTCGTTTTATCCGTGCTTATTTTAGCAACGGGCTGCGGGAACGGTATTCATAATCAAAACATAGACATATCCGATCCCGAATCAAGCGGTTTGGTTGCAACTGCCAACGATTTGGCCGCATTTTTCAACACGAGCAGTTCAGATACAGCCACACTCGTTGCGGACATAAATCTTGAAACGGATATGCTCCTGCTCACAGAGGAGCGTAGTAAAATCGTCATAAACGGCAACGGGCACACCATATACGGCGATGCGGAGTGTGTTATCCGAATGGATGCCGGCTGCACGCTCATATTAAACGATGTCACAGTCAGCGGCGGCACCGATGCAATTGGCATGCTTGGCTCAGGAAACATCGGTGGCAAGAATGCAAGCATTCATGCCGTTGCCACGGGCATCAATGCCATAGGCAGTGTCTGTATCGAACGTAATTCGAAAATCGAGGTAAACACTACTGTTGGCTACGGGATTTATGCAGCCGGACTTGAATTGGACGAATATGCCGAGCTTACCGTAAAAAACGAGTCCCTTTCGGAGGAAATAACCGGTCCCAACGCCATTACTGCGCTCTCAGCTCCGATAATCATGGGTGAAAACTCAAGACTTACCGCTTCATCCAACGAATACAACGTGATCAAGTGCAAAAACTCTTTCATCATGCACGATTCGTCATACCTCAGCGTTATCAATACGGGCGAGTATCACGGTGCGGAGATCGGTGCGCTTGAAATCAGCGGCGCCGTCACGATTCAGGCATACGGCGGTGAAAAAGGCGTGGGAATATTTTTAGTGGATTTGTACGACGAAATTTACGTCCTCGGCGAATGCTCTCCTGCCCCACGGCATGAAAACGGCAGAGGCTCGCTTAATTTTGTTGATCAGCTTCCCGAGCCGATGCTTGAGCCCTCCCCCGCCGACATTGAAAACGGTGAGTAACATGATACGCTTAAGGGAGTTTTTTCATAAAAAATCCAAACTGAAGCATTCCAACAGCGGCTCCGTAATGCAATCGAGCGGTGTATTTTTACCATCAAGGGGCGCAAATTTGACACGCTTTACTCCCAGCGGAGATATCCCCCGCATAAAAGGCTACGTTTCACGGCTCGGGCGATATTCCTATGCAAAGCATTTTACGGGCTACGAAAAGACAAGAATACGCCTCTCCCGTTTTAAGCCCTCGGGAGCGCAATCGGAAAAGGTGCGTTCAAACCCGTCGGGAACACAGTTTGAAAAATTCTCTGCACGAACCACACCGCAGCCGAATGCCGTAAACCTTTCAAAGCTGAATAAGTACGGCCCCGCCAACAATCCCGACTCCTCAAGATTTCGCAGTAAAAGTGCAAATCTGCGCCGCTTTCCCTTAGATGGTACGAACAGGCGTACAGTATTTAACGCTCCTCCTAAATCGGCAAGCAGATTCATCGGTGCCGATTCAAGGTTCGAGGCAAAAAAGGTGTACCGCCCCGTCAGGCAGGTAAAAATTGACAAGAAAAAACTCCTGCTTGCGATCTTACTCGTACTGACGGTGATAGGAATTTCCTTTGCAGTCTATTTCATTCTCAAACTCGACCCTACCCTCGTTTAAATGCAAAAAGTGCGGTTATTTCCGCACTTTTGCGATACCGTGTTGGGGGCACGGCATCAGGATGGTTGGGGGGTATGTCATCACCCGAAGGTGAGCTGACCGCCTTTTCGCAGTTTACAAATTAGTATATAAACCGCTTCGCTCGCCGAGAACAACCGTCAATTCCATGACTTGATCGCCTCTTTGTACACTTATTATAACCGAATCGCCGGCGTTGTATTCCAAAAGCGCGCTGTTAATTTCGGCTGTAGAATAGTAATTTACATTGTTTATCGTCAAAATGATGTCATCAACGAGCAAGCCAGCCGCCTCCGCCGCACCGTTCGGCTCGATTTCGGTAATGCGTGCCCTATATTCGTATCCCGGGAAACCCCCGCCAAAGAAATAGTTGAACGGATTTTGATTATTTCCGTAGCTCAGCGCAACATCCTGCAACGTGGCGCCCAATGACGGTCTGCCCGTAACGTAGCCTTGGTTTATAAGGTCATTGACTATATTTAAGGCAAAGCTTGACGGTATCGCAAAGCCAAGCCCCTCGATGTCGATTGCCATGCTCTTTGCGTTTACAACGCCTATCAGTTCGCCCTTCATATTGAAAAGCCCTCCGCCGGAGTTCCCGGGGTTTATCGCCGCATTTGTCTGGATAAGGCTCATCCTATGACCGTCAATAATCACCTCTCTGTTAATACCGCTGATTATACCGTCCGTTACCGTGCTCATCAGCTCGCCCAAGGGGTTGCCGATAGCAATTACCGACTCCCCTACCCTCGAGTCATTCGAATCTCCGAACGTAGCCGCAGTAAGCTCCTGTGCTTCGATTTTTACCACGGCAAGGTCGGTTTTCTCGTCAACCCCTACTAATGCGCCCTCATGAGGCTCATCGTTTCCGCTCAGATACACACTTATTTTTGAGCTGCCCTCGACAACATGGTAATTGGTTACGATATAGCCGTCGCTTGAAACGATCACACCGCTTCCCGAGCCGGTGTCGGTGACTATACCCACAACGGAGTCCTCGCATTTTTCCACGAGTTCCGCCATATCCGAATACACCGTGCTGTTGCTGCTTACCACTATCTCCGTCTTATAGCCGGCAGAAACCTCCTCACCCGACAAAACGCTTGCTGTTGGAGATGCGGATAGGGCGTTTCCATCTTTTGGAAGATTGCCGTCGGGTGCGATGGCGGCAGGAAGAAAGCATCCGATTATACCGCCCAAAAGCATTACCGCAACGGCAAGAATAACGACCGTCCCCACCCTCACGGTTTTATGGGACTTTCTCTCGGGCGATTGTCCGTCAAAACCATATCCATCATGTGAAGTAGTCCCCTCACAATAATCGGCATTGTCGCTTCGTTCGCTTGTATTGTTTTCAAAAACCATAATGCACCTCGCTATGGAATGATAATACGATTATAAAATATAATGTTGATATTTGTTTAAACAACTTGAGAATTTATATGTACAAAATTGCAAAATGCGTCAAAAAAGCCGCACCTTTCGGCACGGCTAAGTGTTTATCGGTCAGGCTTATTTGCCCATCTGGCTCATAACTTCCTCAGCGAAGTTGTCCTCACGCTTCTGGAGACCCTCGCCCATCTCATAGCGGACGAAGCTCTTTACAACGAACATACCGTTAATCATCTGTGCAACGGTCTTATCCTGCTCCTTGACGAAGGGCTGCTCGAGGAGGCAAACTTCCTTGTAGTACTTCTCTATACGACCCTCGACCATCTTCTCGATGATGTTCATGGGTTTCGGCTTCGGCTCGTTGAGTGCCTGTGCCTTCAGGATTTCCTTTTCCTTCTCGATCTCGCTCTGATCGACGTCTTCCTTGCTTATGCAGGTGGGCTTTGCAGCAGCGATCTGCATTGCAACGTCGTGCATGACAGCCTTATCCGCATTGCCTTCGACCTCGACGATAACGCCGATTTTGCCGCCCATGTGAACATAGGTGTCAACTGCGCCCTCGATGCGTACGAAGCGGCGAATGCTGATCTTCTCACCGATCTTGGCAACGGCTGCGTTGATGAGACCGCTGATGGTGGTGCTCTCATCGTCAACGAAGTTCTGCTCAAGCAGTTCTTCTACGTTTGCGGGGTTTTTCTTTGCAATGTGCTTTGCAATGGTCTGAACGAGGTTTTTGAAATCGTCCGTCTTTGCAACGAAGTCGGTCTCGCAGTTTACCTCAACAAGAACGCCAACGCCGCAGGTCGGGCAAACGTAAGCATCAACGATACCTTCCGCTGCAATACGGGCTGCCTTCTTTGCGCTTGCTGCAAGGCTCTTCTCACGAAGATAATCCATCGCTTTATCCATATCGCCGTCGCACTGAAGGAGAGCCTTCTTGCAATCCATCATTCCGGCGCCGCTCATCTCACGAAGATTCATTACGTCTTTTGCAGTAAATGCCATTGTTGTGACCTCCAAATATTTTAGTTTGATTAAAACTCTTCGAGCTCGGTTTCTTCGGTGGCTGCTTCCGCTGCGTTCTGCTCGCCCTGCCTGCCCTCGATAACCGCATCCGCAATTTTGCCTGCGATGAGCTTAACTGCACGGATAGCGTCATCGTTGCCGGGGATTACGTAGTCAACTTCATCGGGATCGCAGTTGGTGTCGACGATTGCAACAACGGGAATGTGAAGAGCGATGGCTTCGAGAACGGCAATGCGCTCTTTCCTGGGGTCTACTACGAACATGGCTCCGGGAAGCTTCTTCATGTCCTTGATACCGCCGAGGTTCTTCTCAAGCTTTTCCTGCTCAGCCTTGAGCTTGATAACTTCCTTCTTGGGGAGAAGGTCGAAGTCGCCGTTTTCTTCCATCTGCTCGATCTTGCGAAGCTTTGCAATACGGGTCTGGATGGTCTTGAAGTTGGTAAGCATACCGCCGAGCCAACGCTGGTTTACATAGTACATACCGCAGCGGATCGCTTCAGACTCGATGGACTCCTGAGCCTGCTTCTTGGTGCCGACAAAAAGAATGGTTTCGTCGTTTGCGGCAAGCTGCTGAACGAAAGCATAAGCTTCGTCGATCTTCTTAACGGTTTTCTGAAGGTCGATGATGTAGATTCCGTTGCGCTCGGTGAAGATGTATTCCTTCATCTTCGGGTTCCAACGACGGGTCTGATGACCAAAGTGTACGCCTGCTTCGAGAAGCTGTTTCATAGAAATTACTGACATTATTATATCCTCCTTGTTTTTTCCACCCCATGCGTCGTCTTTACGGGAAACCCTTTGGGCAACGCCCCGCAAATCGGCATGAGTGCGTAATGTCACTTGTGGAGTATAGCACAACAAAATCCTGTTTTCAAGCATAAAATCAATATATTTCAGCGAAAACAAAGTTATTTTTGCGCCCCGAACACTCAAGGCCCGGAGCGCATCAAATTTCATTTCCGAGGATCATGCCCTGCCCAGCTCTATGACCTCGGTATCCTTTATCGCCTGTTCAATCATCTCCGTAAAGTCCACCGCGGTCTCACTCTTTCGTATGTCCTCCACCTCGGGCTTTGTTACGGGATGCTGCGGCACGAAAACGGTACAGCAATCCTCATAAGGCATTATTGACGTTTCAAATGTGCCTATTCGCTTTGCTATGGCGGTAATTTCTTCCTTGTCAAATCCTATCAGGGGTCTGAACACGGGCATGGATACGGCATCGTCCGTAACGCACAGGCTTTGCAGCGTCTGACTCGCCACCTGACCGAGCGCCTCGCCGGTTATGAGTGCAAGCGAGCCGTCCGCCTTTGCAAGCCTTTCGGCTATTCGCATCATCAACCTCCGCATTATTATCGTGGTTTCCTTGGGAGGACATTTTTCGTATATTGCAAGCTGAATATCCGTAAACGGAACAAGATGCAGCTTTATCTCACCCGAATGTGTAGAAAGTATTCTCGCAAGCTCTATGACCTTATCCCTCGCCCTTTCGCTGGTATAAGGATAGCTGTAAAAATGCACCGCAGAAAGCTCAAGACCCCGCTTTGCCAGCATATAGCCCGCAACGGGGCTGTCGATCCCGCCGGAGATAAGCAGTGTACCGCGACCCGCCGTTCCCGTCGGCATACCTCCCGCACCCATGAACTCCTCCGTGTAGAGCAATGCGTTTTCACGAACCTCCACGCAGATCTTCAACTCAGGGTCGTGTACATCGACAGAAATGTTATCAAACTCATTCAGGAGGTATCCGCCAAGTTCACAGCATATTTCCATGGAGGTCATCGGAAATTTTTTGTCTGCACGCCTTGCAAAAACCTTGAATGTGTGCCGCTTGCCGTCCGAAAGCGCATCCTTCAGCAATTCCTTTGCGGTCGAACAAATGGTCTCCCAATCCTTTGCGACGGACACGGCGGGGCTTATCGAATGAATGCCGAACACCCTCTGAAGGCGCTCAATAGCCGAGCTTTTCACATTCTCCGGTATGTTCCACGCATAAATACGCCCCTGCGCATAAATTATCCTGGCTCCGGTTTCACGAAGCGCAAATTTGATACGTTCCACAAGCTTTCTCTCAAAATACGGACGATTAAGTCCCTTCAGGTGAATTTCGCCGTATCTTACAAGCAGCACATTCTCCATTGAATTTCTCCTTTAGCAGTTATCTTCTTTTGTATTTTCTCAAAAATGCGGCGGTCTCCGCAATTATCTCGGACGCCGTATCTATCTCGGCAAGCGTGTTCATCGGGGAAAAGCTGAACCGTATCGCCCCCTCAAGCCTTTCGCCGGTTATACCCATCGAGCCGAGTATCCTGTTTTTGCCCTTTTTATGCGATGAGCACGCTGAACCCGTCGAAACAAGCACTCCCTTTGCTTCGAGCGCATGGAGCATCACCTCGCCTCTCACTCCAAGGAACGAAAGGTTCAGTATATGCGGCGCACCTGCGTCAACCGACGGCCCGTTAAGCATGACGTCGCCCAGCTTCATCATATTATCATAAAGCCGCTGTTTGCACAAAACCATTTGCTTTCTGTACGCCTGCTCATTTGCAAGGTATGTCGTTATTGCGGCATCCATGCCCATTATTCCCGGAACGTTTAGCGTGCCCGAACGCAGACCCGACTCCTGTCCTCCGCCCGTTTGTCCTCCGCCAAAGCGCACGCCGTTTCCCACATAAAGGGCACCTACCCCTTTCGGTGCATGAAACTTGTGTCCGCTTATGGAATACATATCGCATTGTCCCATATTAACGGGCACCTTTAAAAATCCCTGCACCCCGTCAACGTGTAACACGGCATTAGGAGCAAGCTTCTTTATCATACTGCGAATCGCAGGCAGGTCGTTCACGGCGCCAGTTTCGTTGTTCACCTGCATTATGCTTACAAAATCCGTATCCGCCGTCAGGCAGCCTCCGAATGCGCCCAAATCGACTTTACCCGTTTCGTCAACGCCAACGGTCACGACCTCATACCCCTTGGCGGAAAGCGCCTGCGCGGTTTCATAAACCGAAGGATGTTCAACGCTGCTGACAATTATTCTGCCCTTCCCCCGCTTTTTTGAAAGGCATCCGCTTATTGCCATGTTGTTGCTTTCCGTTGCGCCGGAAGTATAAATAACGTTGCCGGAAGCCGCACCCAATGCCCCGCATAATCTGCGTCTTGCCTCGTTTACCGATTTTTCAGCCGACACCGCAGGCGAGTATGCACTCGAGGGATTGAAATACACCTCGGTCATATACTTCCTTGCGGCATTGGCCGCCGTATCAAAAGTGCGTGTTGTAGCACTGTTGTCCAAATATATCACTTTTACACCTCATTTTTATTGATAATACGGAAAGATATTGTAAATCCTCCATATTATACTATATGCACAGTCTCTTTTTCCGTCAGACAAAGACGTATCTATTATTTTAACATATTTTACTGATTTTTTGTCATTCATTTTTCACAAACTATACCCAGGTTGTTATTATTATAATATTTACCGATTTTCCAAATGATGGTATAATATTATAAGTTTAAATGTCTTATCGGAGGTATGAATATGCTTTGCGATTCATGCAAACAAAACGAAGCGGTTATCCACAGAATAACCGTCATCAACGGGAAGCGCAGCGAACAGCACCTTTGTTCCTCGTGTGCAAAGGATCTGAGCGCCGTTGTATTTAAACTGCCCACACTTTCGGAGCTTGTGGGTCAAAGCATCGTACCGAAAAGCAATGCCGTTTGTGAATGCGGATGCACTTTGTCCGAGCTGCTGAAAACGGGGCTTGTGGGATGCGAAAAATGCTACTCGTCCATACGCCATGAGCTTTTGCCGGTGATCAAGGCCGCACAGGGCGGAAAGACCGAGCATACCGGAAAGATACCACAGCTTTCAGACGACAGACTTCACAGGCTGCAGGCTTTAAGAAACGAGCTTGCTCAGGCAATAGATAAAGAGGAATATGAACGAGCCGCCGAGTTGAGAGATAAAATAAGGGCTTTCGACACCGAGAAGGCGGAATAATTATGAGGCGAACCGAAAATGGAAAATAACAAAGCAATAATTAACTGCAGCATCCGAATATCAAGAAATATTGCCAAAATGCCGTTCGTCCACAAGCAAAGCGACGAGGCTCGTTCGGAAACCGTGCAAAGGGTCGCCTCCGCATTGCCGGAGGGCGAATTTGAATTGATAATCGTAAATAACAAAAATAAGCTGAGAATAAGAAGCCTTATCGAGCACGGACTGTGCAGCAGCAACATGACCATGCTAAAGGGCGGCGCCGTTTTGCTTGCAAAAAATGAACGGGTTTGCATATCCGTAAACGATGTGGATCACATAAGGATACTTGCAAGATGCGGCGGAAGCGGCATTGCCGAGGCATACGCCGAGGTCACCGAAATCGACAGCCTGCTCGAAAAGAAGCTCACCTTCTCCTTCGATCCACAGCTTGGTTATCTTTCGCCGAACCCTTCATGCATAGGCACGGGTATGACAGCGTCGTTCGTACTGCACCTTGCGGGAATATCCATCGCAAAGCAGACCGATGCGTTTTTGCTGAACGCCGCAAAGCTCGGATGCCTCGTCCGCCCCGTTTACAGCGACAGCAACGGACCCATCGGACAGTTTTATTCGCTTTCAAATCAGCATACTCTCGGCATGACCGAAAACGAAATAATCGGAAGAATGAGCGATATAGCCGCAAAGGTGTCCGAGCAGGAGATGCAGCTTCGCAGTGCGGCCTACGAAAGCAAAACCGACGCCATAACAGACCTTGCCATGCGTTCCCTCGGGGTGTGCAAATATGCCTATAAGCTCTCCATGAAGGAGATGCTTCAGCATATTTCAAACATTCTGCTCGGTGAATCGCTCGGAATTTTGACAATTGACAATGAGCTTGCAAAGCGCATAATCACCGAATGCTCGCCCTGCACGATCGCACTTTGTGCTGAAAATATCGACTCGGCGGACGCTGAGAACAAGCACCGGGCCGAAAAGCTCAAATCATTGCTGCAGGCAATCTGATAAACTTTCACGGAGGAAATAAATGGGAATATTCGACCGTTTTACCGAGGGTGCAAGACGCACCATGTCTTATGCGCAGGAGAGCGCAAAGCAGCTCGGCCGCAACTATGTCGGAAGCGAGGATCTGCTTATAGGGCTGCTGCGTGTATCCGACTCGGTGGCAGCCAAGGCACTCGCTCGCTTCGGCGTTATGGAGAGCGATGCCTTTGAGCGTGCAAGCGCCATAACCAACAAGGGTGACTATCAGTTCACCGACACCTTCGGCTATAATCCGCATACAAAAAAAATACTCGAGCTCAGCCTTTATGAAGCAAAGATGATGAAAACAAGCTATATCGGCACGGAGCATATACTCCTCGCCATCATCAGCGAGCAGGGATGCACGGCCGCAAAAATACTCATCGAGCTCGGAGTCGATCTGAATGCGCTAAGAAAGAGCATCGTCCAGAGCATAAGCGGTGATATGCCTGCATCGGCTTCATCCGCCGCACCCGAAGCATCGTCCACCCCCACTCTTGACCAGTATTCAAAGGACATTACGGCGGCGGCCCGCTCGGGCGAGCTTGACCCCGTTATCGGCAGGCACGATGAAATACAGCGCATAATACAGATTTTGAGCCGCAGGAGCAAGAACAACCCCGTTCTTATCGGTGATCCCGGCGTCGGAAAAAGCGCAATAATCGAGGGGCTTGCCCAGAGCATCGTAAATAACGAAATACCCGATCTTCTCCGAAACAAGCGTGTTGTTTCGCTCGACCTCGGACAGATGCTCGCAGGAACAAAGTTCCGCGGCGAATTTGAGGAGCGCATCAAATCGACAATTAATGAGCTTAAAGGCGGCGACACAATACTTTTCATCGACGAGCTTCATACCATAGTCGGCGCAGGTGCCACCGAGGGCAGTGTAGATGCCTCAAACATCCTCAAACCCGCTCTTGCAAGGGGCGAGATACAGGTCGTAGGTGCCACGACGCCCGATGAATACCGAAAGTATATCGAAAAGGATGCCGCCTTGGAGCGCAGATTCCAGCCTGTTAACGTCGGCGAGCCTACGGAAGAGGAAACCTATGCGATACTGTGCGGCCTCCGTGACAGATATGAAGCGCACCACAAGGTACATATAACCGACGAGGCATTGCACGCCGCCGTCTCGTTGTCCGACAGATACATAACCGACCGCTTCCTCCCCGATAAGGCGATCGACCTTATGGACGAAGCCGCAAGCCGTGTCAGACTGTCAGGCTATGTCGCCCCTCCTGATGTAAAGGAGCTTGAAAGCAAGCTCGAGTCCCTTCTGAAGGAAAAAGAGGAAGCCGTAAACAACCAAAACTATGAGCGTGCCGCCGCTGTTAGGGATGAGGAGCAAAAGCTGAGAGGGGAAATTTCCACCATAAGAGATGCGTGGGAGCAGCACCGAAACAGCAAGGACAGCACCGTATCCGAGGAGGATATAGCGCAGGTAGTAAACGCATGGACAGGAATACCCGTTAAGCAGCTCACCGAGGACGAGAGCGAAAAGCTTCTGCGCCTTGAGGCAACGCTGCACGAGCGCGTTATCGGGCAGGATGAGGCGGTTTCCGCAGTATCAAGAGCCATCCGCAGAGCAAGGGCGGGTTTAAAGGACCCGAGACGACCGATCGGCTCGTATCTGTTTTTAGGACCGACAGGTGTAGGAAAAACGGAGCTTTCAAAGGCTCTTGCGGAAGCAATGTTCTCCGACGAGGACGCAATGATACGGCTGGATATGTCAGAGTACATGGAGTCGCATTCCGTATCCCGCCTTATCGGCTCGCCTCCCGGATACGTCGGCTATGATGATGGCGGTCAGCTTACAAAAAGCATCAGGCGAAAACCTTACAGTGTGGTACTGCTCGATGAGATCGAGAAAGCACATCCCGATGTATTTAACATACTCCTGCAGGTACTTGAAGACGGTCGCTTGACGGACGCACACGGCAGAACCGTTGACTTTAGAAACTGCATCATCATTATGACGTCGAATCTCGGCGCATCGAAGATAACGAGTGATAAGACAATGGGATTTGCAGCGACAGATCGCTCGGTCGTCTCCTATGAGCGCATGAAGGAAGTAATGATGTCCGAGCTGAAAAAGGCGTTTCGCCCCGAGTTTTTGAACAGGATAGACGAGATAATCATCTTCCACCCTCTGGAGGCGGAGCAAACAATGGAAATAGTAAAGCTCATGCTCAGGGACGTAACGGACCGCCTGAGGGAACGCAATATAGAGCTTATTGTCACGCACGAAGCGGCTGTTCATCTTGCGAGCGACGGTTTCGACCCGCAGTTCGGCGCAAGACCGCTGAGACGTGCCATACAAAACCAGCTTGAGGATAACCTGAGCGAGGTAATACTATCGGGTGAAATTCGCTTCGGCGATAAGGTTGAGGCATACGCCGAGGACGGACAGCTAAAATTCAGAAAGGTAGAGTGAGTGCGACATGGTAAAGGGATTTTCTTTCGGGATTCGTTTTGACATGGTCTACACGGACAGCAGCGACGATGCGGCGAGGTTTATTTTCGAGGAGATTTTCTCCGTCCTCACCACATCGGATCTGAGGGGCATCGAGATATACGGCGGAATGGCAAACGAGTCAGACCCCGCCGAAAACGGCATCTATACCGTGTTTATGTCCGGCGGCTCTCTTAAGGAAATGCGTAGGATTTTCAAAAAGTTGAAGTCCGACGAGGGAATAAAGATGTACCTCGCTTCATCCTCCCCGTTCATCGAAAAGAACAACATGAACAATCTCTCCGAGCTTGACTTTTTCGGCGAGGTGAAATGGGACGGCACTTTAAAGGGCGGCAATAAGGAAATTTTCGGTCTTATGGTTCCGAAAAAGCACGGTAAGCGGCGTCCTGTCGGCAAAAACATCAAAATGGTGCTTGCTCCCGACTCGTTCAAGGGCAGCATCGGCTCCAGCGAGGCAATAAAGCGCCTTACTTTGGCGGCAAGGCGTCATTTTCCGGGCGTACGCATTGTTCCCGTACCCATTGCCGATGGCGGCGAGGGTACTGTAGAGGCGCTCGTAACGGCTGCAAGCGGCAGCTATCGCTTCTGTGAAGCCACCTCCCCCATGGGCAGGCGCATAAAGGCCCGCTATGGCGTTTTATACGGAAAAACCGCAATTATAGAGATGGCCGCCGCATCCGGAATGAACATCGACCCGACCGACGGTTTTGACCTTACCCGTGCATCGAGCTTCGGCACGGGCGAGCTGATTCGACGTGCGCTGGACGAGGGCATTCGCGATATAATTATCGGTATCGGCGGAAGCGCCACGAATGACTGCGGCATCGGCTGCGCCCGCGCTCTCGGTTTCAAGCTTTACGACAAAGACGACAACGAGCTTACGGGAACAGGTTCGGATATGATAAATGTTCGCAGAATCGACTCTGAGTTTATGCATCCGAGAATAAAGGACACAAGGTTCACCGTGATGTGTGACGTAACAAATCCTTTGCTTGGAGAAAGCGGTGCAACCATGACCTACGGTCCGCAAAAGGGCGGAACTCCGGAACAGCTTAACGAGCTGGAGCTTGGTATGCAGAATATGTGCAATATTTTGTCCGACTACGCCTCTGCCGACGTGAACGGACAGCGGGGCGCCGGAGCCGCAGGCGGCATGGGTGCAATGCTGTTTTCTCTGCTCGGTGCCGAATTAAAACCCGGCATTGATGCGCTTTTGCAGGCGGTCGATTTTCACAAGCTGTTAAAAGGAGCGGCGCTGGTCGTTACCGGCGAAGGTCGCCTCGACAGCCAGACCACAAGGAATGGAAAGGCCGTCGCAGGAATACTCAAAGCCTGCTGCGGCAAGGGCATCCCTGTGGCAATAATTACCGGAAGTCTGGGCGAAAATGCCGAAGAGATATACGATATCGGAAACGCAGGTATAATGACGCTTATCAACGCCCCCATGACCGGCGACGAAGCCATTCAAGATGCCGTTAGGCTTTTTGACGATGCCGCTGACAGAATGTTTCGTCTCATTCGCATGGGACGGGACGTTGAAAAGATCGGCGCTCCCAAACTGCCCGGACAGCGATGGCGGTAGGCAGCAAACGCAAAAGCCGCTGGCAACGAAGCTCTGCGGCTTTGTTATTATTTGGTGTTACTGTGTTATCTCCACATCAGTGCCATCACAGAACAACCTTATACTTCCGTCGCAGGTGACAAAAAACTCAATTTGGAGCGTTTCAAGTGCCTGCACAAGCTTTTCCTCAACCGTCGCATCATTGTACTTGGTTTCGATTTCACGACTATTCGCCGTTATCACAGCATAGGTGGGGTCAATGACGGACAGCAGCTCTGTCAGCACCTTGTAATAATCGCCGTGGTGCGGAAGCTTTACAAGCGCATAGTCGAAAGCGGCTTCGCCATCCGCATCTGTTGTCAGCCTGTCATAATACTCCTGCGTTCTCGCCTTCAGTGCATCTCCCATGAACAAAAATTTTTGGCTCCCGTAACTCAGGGTCGTAATGAGTGAGTAATTATTTTCATCCTTATATGTGGGCTCGGAGGGAACATTTATCCAAAATTCACCCTCCCCTGCCTCAAAAAACATATCCTCATTGGGACGAATAAGCTCCGTTCCCTTCCTGCTTACCGCTTTCATAAGCAGGGCATAAGGGTCGGAGGTATCCGAAAAATCGGGCGCAATGATCCTCTCGACGGCAAAGTTGTTCAAAATTTCGACCGCACTTCCTATATGATCCTTATCATAATGAGTGAGTATGAGATGGTCAATTTTTGTGATACCGTACGCACGGAGGCGCTCCGATATATACGCCCCGTCATCCACATCCGCCGTATCTATCACAATGACCTCATCGTCGATGCAGATGATGATGCAGTCGGACTTTCCTGTGCTGAGTATCTCTATTTTCAGACCATCATTTTCATATACCATTGGCTCCGGTAGGGTCTTTTTACACGAACACAGCAAAAGAACCGCTGCACACATCAGCATAAAGGCAATTATTCTTCTCACACCCACGCAACGCATCAGGCGCTTACTTCCGTTTCTTCCGCTTCAGGTACATCCTTGTCATTCGGCACGGTGAGCATCAGTGCTCCGCCCGCTATAAACAGAACAAGCACGGGTATGATTGCATAATGCACGTCATCGGTGAACATTCTGACGATCGCCATCAGTGCAGTTCCGAGTACGGATTCAAATCTTCCAAAGATATTGTAGAATCCGAAGAACTCCCCGGCACGCTTTTTATCGGGTATGAGTTTGCCGAAGAACGATCTTGAGAGCGCCTGTATGCCGCCCTGCGCCGTTCCGACGAGCCCCGCAAGCACGAGGAAGTGCCAGCTTTCTGTCATAAACAGCCCAACGATGCTGACGAGAACGTATGTGCATATTCCTACCATTATCATGGTTTTATTCGAGAATTTCCTGCTTAAATGGTTGTAGGCGATCGAACACGGGCAGGCAACGATCTGCGTTATGAACAGACCTCCGAGTATGTACAGTATGTCAAAATCGAGCGAGGTAGCAAGCTTTGACGCCGACATGATTATCGCTCCTACGCCGTTTATGTAGCAAAAGTATGCAATAAAGAACTTGAACAGGTTCTTTTCTTCCATCATCAGCTTTGCACTCTTTACTATTCTCGCAAAGCTTTTCCTGATTATGTTACGCTCCGGCTCAATATAGGAGACCTGACGCACATGCTTGAAAAACGGTATCGTAAACACCGCCCACCAAATTGCGGTGATTCCACAGGCAAGTCGCATCGCCAAAAGTGCGCTTATGGGAATTACGCCTAACCAGTATTCGCTTAAAACAAGCAGAGCAATGCTTGCAATAAACGGTATCGTGCTTCCGCCGATATAGCCCATGGCATAGCCCCAGGAGGAAACCCTGTCCATTCTGTCACGGGAGGTAACGTCAACCAAAAACGCATCGTAGAACACGTTTGCGCCGGCAAAGCAAAGATTTGTTATCGCATAAAGCAGTACAAGCATAACGAACGTATTTGTCACGGAAATAAGGCCCGTCGATAAAATTGCAACGGCAAAGAATCCGGCGAACATCCGCATTCTCTTGCCCTTGTAATCGGCCGCCGCACCGAGTATCGGTGCAAATATCGCAACAACAAGCGCAGACAGCGCCCCCGCCCACAGCCAAATGGCATCGCTCGCACTGTCAGCGATACCCTCGGCACGGGCAATTTCCGTTGCATAAATCGAAAGCACCGAGGCCGCAAGAATGGAAAAAGCCGAATTTGCCCAGTCGTACATTATCCAGCTCCACTCACTCTTTGTAAATCTCTTTTGTTTCTCCATCATATCCCCCTGTCGGTTTATGTAACCGAAAACATTTTTACCTATATATAATATCATTTCACGCTCTTTACTGCAAGGTATTTATTCTACCGTGCTTCTGCAAGGTTTACCGTTTTTATATGTGGCAAAAGGCGTAAATTCGCTCATCCTGCTCTTCCCGCGTCGAAAACCGCAGCATATAGATCGGCCGCTCTGTACAGCGCAGCCGTCAAGCTCACAGACTGAATCTATAGATGCACTTATGCGTTTCGCCATTGTATATTCTCATATCGCTGTCTTGAGGCAATTCGGCTGTTTCAATCAACTCGCCCTGAAGGCATTCGCAGGTCTTACTCGAAGGAATATTTTCGGGATTGCAGGTGATATACAAATATGTCATCCCATGCCTTTTAGCCAGTGAAAACAGAAGCCTGCACGCCTTTGCCGCATAATGATGACCCCTGTATTCCTCCTTTACTCGGTATCCGATATGCCCTGCGTAATACAGCCCGTCATTATATCCGATTCTAAGATCGCATCTCCCCATTAAATTTCCTTGCAAATCGCAAATAGAGAAACAATATGCCGGAACCCGGTTCCTATTCATATTACCTATACTCACCCGGTCCAAAACCAGTTTGATTTCTTCGTTAGCCAAATACTCCGTGTCAAAAAATTGCATCGTTAGTGAATACCTCCGTTAAGATGTAAAAGATCTTGTCATCCGATTGCCAGTGCAAAAGCCAGCAGTACAGCAAGGGCTATAACGTTTGCCGCCGTAAAGAACCCGATAAAACGCACGGTCCTTGCCCCAGTTCGGCGCATGTAGAATTTTAAGGTGATCAAGCTGGCAAGAGATGCAATGGGGGTTCCGAGACCGCCGATGTTCACGCCCGAAAGCAGCTGCTGCCATTGATCCGTAAAGCCGGACAGAATAACGGCCGCCGGAACGTTGCTTATCACCTGACTGGTTGCAACGGCGGTAATAAGCGTGTTCGACTGCAAAAGCCGCTGCAGAAAATCACGGATTGCATCCACTCGCCCCAAATTTTCAGATACGATGAAAAAGCAAACAAAGGTGAGCAGCAGCATATAGTCTATTTCCTTTAACAGCTTCCTGTCTGCAATCAATAATACGACCACGGTGATTGCGGTTGTCAGAAGATACGGAACGATCCTGAAGACGGTAAGCAGGCACAGTATAAAAAGTGCCGCATAAATGAGCAGTTGTTTGGAGCTTTGTACGTCTGCGCTTTCCATCGGCTGATCCGGCAGCTTGTGCGGCAAAAGAAATACTGAGCCCACAGACAATGCAATCAGGCTCACAGCCGTAAGCGGAAGCGTGACCGAGAAAAAATCACCGATGTTCACGTTGTAGTACGCAAATAAATACAGATTTTGCGGATTACCCACCGGTGTGGCCATACTGCCCAGATTGGCGGCGATTGTCTGAAAAACGGTTACGGGTATGATGCTTCTGCCGCAGCCAAGCTGGTCAAGGAGCATCCAAGTAAATGGGATAAAGATTATAAGCGCCACATCGTTGGTTATGAACATGGAGCTGAAAAAAGGAAGCAGTATCAGCGTAATACCCAATATGCGTCCGCTCCGGATATGTTGAAGCAGCCGATAAGCAAGCCAATGAAATGTGCCGATGGCTTTTAGACCGGCAACGACCGCCATAAGACAGAACAGCAGACACAGCACACGAAAATCGACGTAATGCAAATACTCTCCGTCAGGCGGAACGATGAACACAGTTATAATTGCGCATACCGCCGCAGTACAAAGGACGGTTTCATTTGCGACGAATGTTTTTATCTTTTTCAGCATGACAATGCCTCCTGTGCAAAAGATTACTCCCACTACATATTAAACCGATAACCGCAGCAGCGGATACATTGCGAAATTTAGCGGCATTTTCCAACGCTAAATATGTATATACCAATTGCTCACATCCTTTTTCTTTAGGTATAGCCGAAGCGGCAGTCTGTTATAGCTTTTTAATGCACCCGTCGGGCAGTTGGTTACGCATTTCAGGCAGCGTATGCAGTTGGCGTTTGCTTTACCGTTTTTAATTCCGCCAAATAAACACTCCCGCTCGCATTTACCGCAGTTTATGCACTTAGACCTATCTGTAGTGATTTTCACGCACATTCGACTGCGAAAGTCCTTTCCAATGTTCGCAAACGGATTTTTGTATGTCTTTTTGATTACTACGGATCCGGGATTTTGGCTTAACGTTTTTTGCACCACACAAAGCAGCGGATCAAAATTACTTACCGCTTCTTCTTTCAAGTAAGAATGTTTCGTCGGTACGTATGCTGCGGCAATAATTTCTCCGGCCGTGTAGCACTGCTGTATCTCGTACAGTACGCGCCCGTGACACATTTTTCCGTAGGTTGCAACTACCGTTAGGTAGCGGGCATTTAGTCTTTTCAAAAAAGCTTTTATCACTTCAGGCACATTTTGACAATAAACGGGAAAAACAAGTACCGCTCGCTCGAATACAGTGTAAACGGATCTTTGAGCCTGCTCGGGCTGATTTAAATCGTAAACATCCCAGCCCGTTTCTTTTACAAAGTATTCCGCCACAGCTTTGCTTTGATTGGTATTCGAGTAATAAATTATACCGTTCATTTTTGAAAATACTCTCGCATAACGGCGCATTCGGGGACTTCCTCCAATGAAAACCCCAATTCATTTTCCAATTCCTCCAGCGCAGACTCTCTGGACAAATTTTGATCACGGCTTGCTAAAGCAATTTCCAATGCGCTGAACGGTATCATATCGCTTTGCATGTCGTAAAATCGCTTGAACTGCGTGTTTTCCTTGCATTTCTCAATTTTACAGCTTGTATGCAGACCCTTTCCGCTCCCTTCCGGTGCCACCCAGCCACATTCACGCTCAATCAAGTCCTTAACTGCTCTCCAGTCATATCGTCCGCCACAAATTTCATTCAGATCGACCTGCACAAAGGCTGGAATACGTCCTGTGCGGGAGGATGAGCGTATGGACTTTTTAAGCAAGGTGACCATATCCGGCACCTCATGTATGGCCGTTGTCACGTTTGAAATCAATTCATTACGATAATCAGATACTTTTAACAGAAAAACGCTGCCGTATGCAAGCTGCTTCATCGTGATCAGGGTATGGAACTGCCCACTTTTGAGCGGCGGATGCAGAGTTAAAACCCTGCCGACATTTATTACGAGGTTTAAAAACCTGTTCTTTGAAAAAGAATATGCAGTCGGCGGAGCCATACGGTTATAGTATAGTCCCAGCAGCTGCACAGGCTCGTTTCCGGCAATAAAATACGGTACTTTGTTAGCCACCAGCTCGGGATAAAACAAAACGTAGGCAAGCGACGGACACGCACAAGTATTTCCGCTAAGCTCATACAGCTTTTTATAAATAGTACGCAAATCATCGTTGGAAATTTTGCGTGTTATAAACTCCACCGAATCCAGCGTGCGCTTTGCTCCGTCTATGCTCCTTTTTGCGCTCTCTGACATATATGGGATCTCCCACGTCAACGCCAAAACACGCAGATTGCACTTTTTTGCTAAGTAGTATAGAAGATAAGTTGAGTCCTTCCCGCCGGTATAAAACACAGCAACATCAAATCGGGATTTTTTTGAACGGGGAAATTCGTTCATAATGGGCACTATGCTTTTATAGTTCTTTGTTTCGTGCCGGGTTTGGCACATGGGACATCTTCCGTTTTCATCAAATTCAAGGCCCGGTATAATAAAATCATTCGCAATGCAGTCGGTGCAGAATTTGGCTTCAGAAAGCTTTTTGGGTATGGTGCGCTTTTGGTCGGCAGGCACAATCTGAATACCCAAAAACGGCTTAACAGCCTCCATTTCCGCATCGGATAAAACCGCCGGCAGGCGAGCAACAATCGACCTTTGCAGATCGTTGAGATGATATTTGTTTTTGAAAATATTGGGCTTGCTTCTCATGCCGTAGTATTTCAGACAATGATCTTCTATTTTCCATCTGCTCTGCAAATCATAAGTCATCGCAGCTTGCCTCCGTTTCATAGCACAGCGAATCAGTCGCCCTTTTGTTCAAGTTTAACACAATGAGGTAATTCTTTCAATATTGCCTTACGAGGCAACCCGATGCACCCATTTTTCGGCACCAAAAAAGTTATGTCATTCCATCGATCGGTTCCCTTACAGATATTAAGTTAAGCCTAATACGAGCATCATCGTAAAATAAAAAAGCAAGATAGACGCAATGACTTGCATCCTCCTGCGTGTCTTTCCCTTTGGTCAAAGTTCCTGCACAGACCTTTCATAATTATCAAACGCTATTCATACCCCGCTCGGAAGCTTTGAAATTAAAGCCTACAGACGCTTGTTGAATGCCAATGATACTCCAAGGACAACAGCGGCAGCTCCTACGATCGGAAACAGGATCAATAAAACGTTGCTTTCCCTTTTATGCACAGTTTCGGGCCGACCTTCATAATAGAAAATCTCCAGCTTTTGACCTATCTCGTAGGTAGAGCTGCCCGTATTTAATTTGCCGGTAATTCTCCCGTCATCAGTCTCAAATTCAACGAAGGCTATGTACTCTGTCGGAAATTCGGAATCACCCGTTTTATGTTCTTCGATTTTAACGATCGCAGCAGATGTATAAATGCGCTAACTGCGTTTTTGGAACGCAGTTGGTTTATGTTATTGTTTCATAATCAAGCCCTTTGCTTTTAATCTGATCAAATAGACGTATGCTAAAACTACTCCAAGCAATCCAAACAGCGCATCTGCAATATCGGGTGTATTCAGTATTGGAAGAAAGATTTCATAAATAAAATTAAACGCAATAATCAAAAGTCCGACAATCGTTATTGACTTTATCGTTCCCCCAAACACCAATACCCCAAAACCCAAGCATAGTAAAACCAGCAGCGATAAAGAAAAGTTTGTGATATGTAGGAGAATTGAATTTGGCAATAAAACTATATTGGGAGAAAGGTAACTTATCCAGCGAAGCATCATGAGTAGAAAGCATGCAATGACCATGCACAGATAGATTGCAATATAGTGTTTCTTGACCTCATATTTTGCCATATACGCTTACCTCGTCAAATTCAATCCTGTCGAATAGATTATATCACTCGGTTATAGAAATTTCCAACATAAAAAGCACGATGGTTTCGTATCGAAATCACCGTGAATTTTATGTCAGGGTATAATTACAGAACTTCTAAGTTGTAAACAATCAGCTTCGGTCACAAAGAGTTACACGGCAACACACCGCTTTATTCCATTGCGGCTTCAAGATACTTTATCGCTTTATGCTCATCAATACCGCACTCCTTGACAAGAGCATCCTTTATGACACTATAGTATGCGTCTGAAGGAGCAGATGCCCTATCTCTGCTTTCAGCCGTAACTGTGTAAATCGGGATACCGCTTGTATCACAGCCGAGAAGTATCAGATTGCCGTACCATTCTAAACCCTCCTGCTTCTGAACCTCAAGCATCTGCTCCCAAGTGATATTGTAGAGCCTCATATACACCGATCCGGTTCCGTTGTGATCGAAGAACGCAACCCCTCCTCCCCACTTGCTGCTTTCTTTCGCAAAATACAACTCTCCTTTATGTGATAAAAACCTGCTGTCAATCCAAAGCGTTTTATCCCGGCAGCCGGTATTCTGTATTTCAACGTCATGAAAGCACCGCTTTTCACCGTCAATATAACACCTAAACCTGGCTTCAAGCATATTCGATCCGTAGCAGGCATACCATACTCTGTCGCTGTTTTTCATATTCCATCTGCCGCCTTTGATCTCTTGTTCGTTTATCTCCTTTGCATAAACATAAATATAAGCGTTGAGGGTGCGGGATTCGTTTTCAACCAATGCCGTCCTTCTGTTATAAAGGCTGCCTTCGTCCTCGTATATATCCATATTCTTCAGCATGTCGAGGTCTATCTCGTAAACCTCGCCAAGCACCGCTGAACCGACTTTTGGTCGTATCCCGGGATACCGCCCGAAAGACAAAGCGTGCGTAACAGGCTCAGACAGCTTCAGGAAGAGGGTAAACAGAACTCTCAGCCGAAGCAGAGAAAGAAATCCCAAGACAGGGACAGATAATCACGACATAGGAAATCAACACCGCAGGGCGACCTGCCTTGCGGTCTTACATATATCAGAGCATACGAAAACACCCTGCAAGATTTTAGCCTTGCAGGGTGTTGCTAAAATAACTAAACTTATGTCTTGTTGTTCTTAGAAATTTTCACGCATTTGTCCAACCACAAATTACACACAAGTTTTACGCCTGCGAACAAAACACCCGCAACTGGCCATACACCCCAAGTAATATGCCAATCATTTGTTATAAAGCTCCAACATAGATAAATGGCAGTTGCCAAAAGCCAGTAAACCGTACCAACAGTTTCGCTGATTTTACTTTTACGTTTTCCTTTATCTGAAAACTCTCCTTCTCGAAGCAACTTTTGCATACTTGCCCATCGCTCTCCTGCAACAATAAAAAACATTGCACCGATTCCTGCTATCAGCATTGTAACGCAGAGTAAAATCACGGTAAGTAATGCATTTTCTGTAAATGCTCCACACAGGAGAGGGACAGGCGATAACACACAGGTACAAGCACCAATATAATTGTATTTCACATAGGTACTTCGATATGCTTTCTGTCTATCTCTTGCAAGTCCGGTTACACCATACTCGGTTTCAAATGACTCTTTTTCAAGGAACTCATAAGGAGCATTTTTGAATCCAACACGAATAAACATTATTACAGCAATCGCTACAATAGGAAAAATTAGAACTACACCAATTCCAACTGCCGCATTCTCAGATATAGGCAATGAGGTAAGTTCGCTTGCAACGCTCAAAAGCAAAAGCGGAATAACCGACAAGATACATAAAAATGTTGCAATAGCTATTTTTACCGAAGCATCTTTCCTTTGTTCTAAATAATCGTTAGCTTCTGCGAGCGTAATTTTTCTAATCGGTGTATCACCCACGCCATCAGTAAATTCTTCGTCTTCGATTTCATCCTTTAGTAAGTAATCGGTTGTTACACCAAACAAGTTTCCAAGTTGAAGAATCTTTTCTAAATCCGGTGTGGTCTGTGCTGCCTCCCATTTGGATACTGCTTGACGGGATACATTCATTTTCGCAGCAAGTTCCTCTTGTGACCATCCATTCTTTTTTCTAAGTCTGATTATCTTATCAGCTAAAATCATCTTTCTATACCTCCACTTGATAATACAGGTGGCATATCGCCATCTGATGAACCAAGTATAACTTTTTTGCGAGTTGCACACCACCAAACAGCAACTTGAAATTCGTCAACCGACGGTTGCATCGTGTGGTTTTATCTATTTTATCAAAAAAATACAGTTTTTTCTACCATCACTGAAAAATAGCGGCAGAGCGAATTCCTCTACCGCCTTTTCGGTTAGTTGTAAATTATATCGTGATTTACAACTTCTCTTGCACAAGCCTGTATGTTATTCATCAATCCTATCCATTCCATAGGCTGCTCTGCTTTTAACTGTTCTGTCACACCCTGCTTTTGAGCCATTTCCTCAATCAATCTATGGAACATTTGCTCCGCCTGTTGGTTAATATCCGCAAGATAGAGGTTAAGTGTCCCCTCAATCAGCATTGTGGTGTAAACAATGTGCCTATGCTCTTTCAGATACTGCTTGTGCGGTGTATGCCTTGCCGCAACAGCCTGTGCCAGCTTCCATGTTTCTTTAAACTCTTCTTCGTTTCGTACCCGCACATCACCGCCTCTTTCTGTTTAACTGATTGGTCGATTAGTTATAACACGGGCATATGGAAAACACAAGATGTATTTCGTCCCAGAAAGTAATTTTTATGCAAAATCGTCCGATCCAAATTCCGTCGGCTGTATGGCTTCCCGCACTCTTTTTTCTGTAAAGAAAGGCCAGACCCCCTGCGCCATTCTCCCGCCGGTAAGCAAAAAACAGGGGTCAGAGCGGTTTCCATAACCGTTCCGGCCCCTGTTTCAGCGATATTTTCCTATATGGGGGGGCTATTTTGCCCCGATATACATAAAAAACCTCTCTTGCCCTGGTAGACAAAAGAGGTTTCTTTCGTACCAAAGAGTAACCAAACCGAGCAGAATCGAAGTAATCGTACGCAAAAGCAGTGCGAAGTTCGCACAGCAAGGTGGAGATTGTCCAAGCGGATCAGGTCGATTTTTTTGTTGTTAACTCGCAAAAAGTCGGAACAAGACCTGCCCGCAGAGATACATTCTGGGACGCTGTATGAGAGAGCGCCGTGCCCGAGTAAGGAACTTTTTCCTGATTCAGAATCTCCTGTGTGAGGGCAGACAAGACTGAAACAGCATAGCCTTTGCCCTCGGCAAAGGAATTGACGCCCATTTCCCACATCCGTTCGCTGTTTGCCGTTGCGCCCGCTACAGCCAGTAGCGTTTCTGCATCATCATAGATCGCGGTACCCAGAACATCTTCAATATAGTCTTCAAACAGAAAGGCTTCATCAATGCGTTCGTCGTCTTCAAGCTCTGCTATTTCCGCACTGTGCAGGAATCGTACCGGGTGTACCGGCGCGGGAACCGAGAATCTGGGTGTAAAGAACAAGTGCGCCTGATCAATCTCATAGCCAAATTCCTGTAATTTGCGATCAATGCTGATAAGCGTACCTGCTTCAAAGCACCATTCTGCGCTGCAATGCTTCGCCAAAACGGATCTGCTCCAATCCATAAGCTCCGGTGCGGCGGCAATCACCAGCTTTCCGTGAAAGGACAGCATGGACAAAACACCCAATTCCTCACGCTTTCGTGCCCGATCATTGGGGCGCAGTTCTGTGACCAGGGTTTCTTTGCTGCAAAAATCCGCAACTGTACATCCATAGTCAATCGCAAACTGTTCCGTTAGCAGATGATTGATTTTTTCCAAAGTGCTTATAGTCTTCATATCGTTTCTCCCCAAATTCCATTTTGTTTCGTTCATTTTACCATAAAGACA